>OMJG01000615.1_pt1 | contig 25418 bp, 21 predicted proteins | sample 1646431 | NCBI WGS metagenome assembly OMJG01 (sample SAMN03771674, study PRJEB25209) | food metagenome | isolation source: Cotija cheese | place: Mexico:Jalisco,Michoacan | collected 2011-12-12
CAGTTTTTAAGCAAAGTCGCTTAAATCAACTGGACCTAAAATCCAGACCACCCCACTTCCTCAATCTACCCCTCACTTTTCCGTTCAAAGTACATGGGCATTAACATCGTTCCCGAGACCAACGTGAACCCCTCCGAGCCTTTGCCTCACGCGGAAAATGCAAGTTCGCACGATTAAATTGGCATGAGGGTCAGCATGGTTCACCAATGTTTAACAATTCCGCCACCTCAATCGAAGTCGAAATCAAGGAGCGATTCCAAGCCCTGAATCACATTGTGGTCAACGGTCGTGTTCTGTCCGCCGAGGCGAGTTAAACGGAGCACCTGATTTATGAGGCAGGAAAATTCTTCGACAGTCTAGATTTCTATCCACTGGACTAAGCCTAATTAATCAACCTTCACCATCACGCTTGCATCAACGTGATGGGTCTCCGGATGACCGGAAACGATGCAATCAACCAAACAGGTACAAAGGAGTAACTTTGTCTACTACATTCAACGATAGGGCGGATCAGGAAGAACCTGAAGAACGCTCGTCAACCGATAACCTTTTAAAAAAGCGCAGTTCTGCTGTACTCGGCCTTTACCCGCACGACCTTCACCCTGGTCTCGTGCCGGGTATCAGCGTCGAAGAGCAAAGGAACACTTTTGGAATTGACAAGATTGTTTTCTCCGTAACAGCGATCTTCATTGTCGCTTTCATCGCATGGGGAATTTCGAGTCCCGAGTCAGTCGCCTCAGTATCTTCAACTGCCTACGCCTGGGCTATGAACAATGTCGCTTGGCTACTCAATCTAGTTATGGGCTTGGGCCTGTTCGTAATGCTCTACCTTGCATTCTCACGGTTTGGAAATATTCCACTTGGCAAGGATGACGAAAAGCCTGAATTCTCACGATTCTCGTGGATAGCTATGATGTTCGGCGCGGGTATCGGCGTAGGCATCTTCTTCTTTGGCCCCTCCGAGCCTTTGGCGTACTTCCTATCACCGCCGCCTCACACTGCGGAACCAGCAACTCCAGAAGCTTTGCACCAGGCTCTGGCTCAGTCACACTTTCACTGGGGTCTTGCAATTTGGGGACTGTACGCCCTCGTTGGCGGAGCACTTGCATATTCCACATTTCGGCGCGGCCGCCCGTCGCTAATGAGCTCGACTTTCAGGTCTTTAATAGGTTCGGATCCTCATCAAAAAATTGTCGGGCGGATCATCGATATGATGGCCATCATTGCTACCCTGTTCGGCACCGCAGCAACATTGGGACTTTCGGCGTTGCAAATTACCCGCGGCGTTCAGATCATTTCCGGCGCTGGTGAACTCGCGAATAACGTTGTCATCATAATCATCGGTGTCCTCGGTGCAGCATTTATCATCAGCGCGGTCTCCGGAGTTGCCCGAGGAATCCGTTATCTCTCTAATATCAACATCAGTCTTACCCTGGGGCTAGTCGCTTTCGTCTTCATCTTCGGGCCAAGCCTCTTCCTGCTCAACCTCATTCCATCGGGAATGGCCACATACATCGATGAATACATCCCAATGATGGGTAAATCTTTGTCGTGGGGACAAGAAACTCTGGACTTTCAAGGCGGATGGACAGCGTTCTACTGGGCTTGGTGGATTGCCTGGACACCGTTTGTGGGCATGTTCATTGCCCGTATCTCTCGGGGTCGATCCATCCGTGAATTCGCACTGGCCACGATTGCGGCACCTACGGTTATTTTGATTCTAGCTTTCACTATTTTCGGTGGGGCTGCAATCAATTTCCATAACGAGGGCCTTGCACTGTTTGATGGCACGGCAGACAACGAGCAAGTCCTCTTCGCATTGTTTGACCAACTGCCTTTGAACTCAATCACCCCGATAATTCTGGTGATAGTTCTCAGCATCTTCTTTGTAACTTCCGCGGACTCTGCTTCCTTGGTCATGGGAACCATGTCTTCTCGCGGTAATCCCGCTCCAAATAGGCTCGTGGTTGTTTTCTGGGGACTGTGCATGGTCGGTATCGCCATCGTCATGCTCTTAGCTGGTGGTTCAACTACGCTAACAGCCCTTCAGAACCTCACCATCCTCATTGCATTGCCGTTCTCGGTTGTTCTGATTTTCATGACTATCGGCTTCATTAAGGATCTTCATACAGATCCCGCAGCTATTCGCCGCAACTACGCAAGCAACGCTGTTCGAAATGCTGTGGTCAGAGGTCTAGAAGAACATGGAGACGATTTCGAATTCTCTGTCTCCCCAGCTCCAGAGGGCCGTGGTGCAGGTTCAAAGTTTGATTCCCAATCTGAGGAACTCACCGAGTGGTATCAACGGACAGACGAAGACGGCAACGAAATCGACTTTGATTATGAGACCGGAAAATGGGGTGACCAGGACGATCCGGAAGAAAATCGCCAGGTCGGGGAAGATTCAGCACCCAGAAGTTAGTTACTGGTAATTGACACCGCTATCCGAAGATAACGGGCGTAAATTTTGTCCCCGAAACCGCCGCTCATAAAATAGTCGACGGTTTCGGGGATTTCTTCCAGTTTTACCGCTTACGAGATAACGTCATCCCAGAAGATGTTGCTGTGGCTAAGAAATTTGATTGCCTGCCGCAAATGCCAGTTTCGGACCAGAGTTTCTGGATTAAATCCGACATGCTCGCTGCTAGCAACGCTTCCAGTAATCACAGCACGCTCACCAATATCGAGTGAATTGACAGCGACCATGACACCGGAATTAATTCGTAAGAAGCCGAAGACGTCATCGATGCTGCCCCCAGGCTTTGAACCTTCAGATGGACCGAAGCAGTGACTCCTCCGATTGCTTTTGCCCACGCGCGGCGCTCCGAACTCGGATCCGAGGCATAAACTGCTTTCGCGCCTGCTTGAGCAGCAACATCACATGTAATCATACCCTGCATGCCCATGCCGACAACCAGAACGCGCTTTCCGGTTAGATCACCGCCAGCCTCAACCGCGGCCATCACGGTTGCGCCAGCGTAAGAGGCAACGGAGGCAACTGAATCCGAGAGGGCTTTGGGCAGCTTTGCTACGGGCTCTTTAGAACGTAGAACAAAAGGTGTTGCGAAGGCACCGGACAACGGCCACGCGCCGGCCCACAGTTAACTCAGGGTTGAAGGGCTTACTCATTTGTTGATCATGGAGCCGATAGAGAATGCGGGATCAGGGACGTAATCTGCGTTAGGAGCCTTGAACTACTCCTCATTCAAATGCCCGGTGAGTACGCCACGGCTGGTATCCCCAGCGCTGATAACCTCTGCTGATTCAGGAATACCTGCTTTACCCATGACTTTGTGGATAAGGAATGGTTCGGGACAGCCCATTGCGCCCAAGATGATATCCACGATTTCACGCGCGAAACCGTGGTCAGGCCGACTTTGAAACCCTGTAAGCGTAATTGCTTGCCCATGCCCTCAATTCCTGGCAACAGAGTCGGTGGTGAAGCTCGGTAACAAGTTTAGATAGCAGCCCCACTGCCCCTGAAGACAGCGCCTCGGTTCCTACGACTGCGCCGAGTCCGGAAATCACCAGGAAAATAATAGCCAAGATGAGCTTCGGTCTGAAGGCACTCCGATTGTTTCCGTGTACCGCCTACGGCTGATGGATGGCGAAAAGTCATGGTGGAGCGGCCGAATTACCCACTGGAAGTAGGCCAGCAGATTGAACGTTCGACTCTGATTCAGGTTCTATTTATCAGCGGCTATTAGATTCCGGCGTGGATATCCCGTCGGAAAGATACAGAGCACGAAAAGCTCACTTTGCCTAAATCCCGCCCGTCAGCAGCTTGGGTCTAATAAGGTGGAATTCAATTATCCACCAATGGAAGGCTCCGACAATGACGCTGATTCACATTGATTCCCACCAGGTTGAAAAGACTTTAAGCCCCAAACAGGCAGTCTTGGCGCTGCGCGAATACCTGCAGCAGGGTTTTGATCCGTCGACAGATTTGGAACGCAGCCGAGCAGAAATCACCAACGGTGACTTTCTATTGATGCCTTCTAATTCGCCGACAGGCTTTGGCATCAAGCTTATTTCCATCCCCGGTAAGACAGCAGACCCAAGCATTCCTAGTGTCAACGGCATTTATGTGCTTTTCGATGGCTCCACATTGCAACCCACCGCTACCATCGACGGCGTTGCTCTGACTAACCTACGCACACCGGCTGTGTCGCTCGCAGGGGTATCTCACTTACTTACTACTTCTTCACAGCCACTCGATGTGGTCATTGTCGGAGTAGGAGCCCAGGGCCGTGCTCACGCTAGAACCGTGGAATCAGTATGCGAAGGTATCCGCGATACAAAAATCACGTTCATCAGCCGCACACAGCCCGCTGACTTAGACAACTGGCTACAAGCGGGAAGCGACCCTGCCCACGAAGCTATCTGCAACGCAGAATTAATCATCACTACCACTACCTCCCCGCAGCCAGTCATCGACGATGCAGAAGTTCGCAATGACGCCGTAGTTGTCGCTGTAGGCTCACACTCCCCCGATGCCCGCGAGCTCCCCGGCGCGCTCCTAGCGCGTGCGCAGGTCATTATGGAAGAAGAAGCCGCAGCATTTCGCGAAGCTGGCGATATCATCCAGGCCGTTAACGAAGGCAATCTCGACAAAGAATCCCTCGTAAGCTTCGCCGACGTTGTGCGCGGCGAGGTTGAGCTTCACCGCAGCGCCCCAGTGGTTTTCAAATTCACCGGCATGCCGTGGGAAGACTTGGTTCTCGCTGAGGCCATCGCCGCACGTATCTGATTCATTTTTCTATCGGCGTGCGGCCAAATAGAAAGCCGCTCCTCCGCTACACGGTCTAAAGAACTTTGTTAGACCATTCAGGTATTTGAACTTCAAAGGACTTGACAATATCACCTAACAAATAGGGCAAAGCCTTTTCCTGGTAGCGGCAACACTGGCCTTGAACAAGGCATTTACACCGCTCAAATGGCTGTATTGCTCCTTAAAATAGCTAACAAAGATAGCTTGCAAATTGAAAAACCCATATTTGCAGCTCAGAACCTGCGCGAGTTTGTATGCTGGGTGTTCCCGGCGTTTTACAAACCGCAAGATGAACCAACTGATGGGTGAATTCTTCCCAGGCCTGGAGCCTGAAAAGCTCTGGACAAATCACCGTCAAAGTAATATTGTTCAATTGTCCTAACATATTGCATGCCAAAAGGTAGACGAGCAGAGAAGGAAGCCCCATGACATCCAGCGCACCGGTCTGGCCCGCCGAACTTTTTAAAGACCTAGACCGCAACGGCCCGGTCCCGCTTTACTTCCAGGTAGCACAATGCCTGGAAGATGGAATTCGCGATGGCGTTTTACCTCCCGGCACCCGCCTAGAAAACGAGATTTCTTTAGCCAAGCGCCTCAGCGTCTCCCGTCCTACCGTGCGTCGCGCCATCCAGGAAGTGGTTGACAAAGGTTTGCTGGTACGCCGCCGCGGCGTGGGAACCCAGGTAGTACAAAGTCATGCGACGCGTCCGGTGGAGCTGACGTCTTTTTACAATGACTTGAAAAACGCCAACCTGGATCCAAAGACGGAAGTCTTGGAGCACCGTCTGCTGGCGGCGAATTCCACTATCGCGGAAAAGCTTGGTGTCTCTGTTGGTGATGAGGTTCTGTTCATTCGCCGCATCCGCTCTGCTGGCGATACCCCCGTGGCGATTTTGGAAAACCACATTCCCCCAGCCTTTAATGACATCACCCGCGAAGAGCTAGAAGACGGCGGCATGTATGACGCGCTGCGCCAGCGCGGTGTGAACTTGAAGATTGCAAACCAGCGAATCGGCGCACGCCGCGCGGTTGGTGATGAAAGCCGTCTCCTGGGCGTTGATGACGGCGGTCCGCTACTGACTGTAGAGCGCGTTGCTTTGGATAACTCCGGTCAGGTTATTGAGCTAGGTAATCACTGCTACCGCCCTGATATGTACGACTTTGAAACCACACTGGTCGCACGCTAGTCGCAGGCCAATTGAAAAGTAGAAAGACCTGGCATCCGATGGAGGACGGATGCCAGGTCTTTCTGTGTCGCTGGTGCCTTGGAGCAGCACCAGCAAGTTTTAATTAGTCACGCGGTAGATAGCGCTCTCCCTTTCTCCCACGGTCGATAGTGTTCACCACTATCGACCGTGGTTGATTTGGATGTGCTTCGTGCGGGAGTAGTCCTGTAGCGCGTAGAGCGATAGGTCGCGGCCGTAGCCGGAGCCCTTGAATCCGCCCATTGAACTTCGTTCGCAAGCACCAGGTGGGAGTTAACCCAGACAGTACCGGCGTCAATCTTGCGTGGAACATCGATGGAACGTGCGGCGTCCGTGGTCCACACTGAAGCACTCAGGCCGTATGGGGTGTCGTTAGCGCGCTCGATTGCTTCTTCTTCAGTCTCAAAGGTTTCCACAGTGATGACTGGGCTAAAGATTTCTTCTTGGGCAGCCTCTGTGCCAGGTAGAACGTTGGTCAGCACAGTTGGCTGAATGAAGAAGCCTTCACGGTCAGCCGCCGAGCCGCCCAGTGCGGCAACTGCGCCTTCGTTTTGTGCGCGCTCGAGGAATCCTTTGACTCGCTCAAAGTGCTGCTCAGACACCAGCGGGCCCTGCTCGATGTGCTCGCCTTCGGCTGGGTCACCGACCGTGAGGGTGCCAATCTGGGCAACGAGTTTCTCCACCAGTTCGGCTTCCACATCCTTGTCCACGAGGATCCTGGTACCAGCGCCGCACTCCTGGCCGGAGTTCCAGAAGCCAGCTTCACACACGCCCTCGGCAACCGCATCCAAGTCAGCATCCTTGAACACCACGACGGGTGCTTTGCCACCAAGTTCCAAGTGCACGGGCTTGAGGGTGCCGGAAGCTGCGGAGGCAACGGCACGGCCACTGCCAACACTGCCCGTCGTAGCAACCATGGCGATCTTCTCGTGACGAGACAGCGCCTCACCGACCTCACGGCCAAGTCCTGTGACCACATTGAATACACCACGCGGAAGAACCCCAGCAATGAGCTCTGCGAGCTTCAGCACTGACAGCGGGGTCTGCTCTGCCGGCTTGAGAACCAAAGTGTTACCAGCGGCAAGGATGGGAGCAATCTTCCAGGCACCCATGAGCAGCGGGTAGTTCCACGGCACGATAGCACCGATAACACCCAATGGCTCACGAAGAATAAATGACGTGTGGTCCTCAACGTAATCACCAGCACCCGCTTCAGTGAAAGCACGCGCAGCACCAGCGGAGAAGCGGAAGATATCCACGGTGCCATCGACGTCATCGCCCGCAACTTCCAAAGGCTTACCCGCGTTATGAGCTTCAAGACGTGCAAGCAGGTCAGCGTTTTCTTCCACGACATTCGCGATAGCAAGCATGGCCTCGGAACGCTCTTTCGGCGTCACACTTCCCCACTGCCGGAATGCATCATGAGCTGCATTGACTGCATCATCGACATCAGCAGTCGAACCGCGTGGAACAAGCGCAATTACCTGGCCATTGGCGGGATTGACCACCTCAGAATACTCTTCACCAGCAGACTCCACGAACGCTCCATTGATGAAGTGCTGCAATGGCGGGAATTCTTGCTCTGTAATGAAAGGGGCTACGTCAACACGTGTATTGGACATGTCACTCCTAGTCATTCAGCGGTCATGATGTGGATAACCACAACGGATTTACTGTGTCTAGAACACCATAAATTGTGATCACAAATCGCACAGGGTTTATTCAATCTTTAAAAGTTTGCGAACCACCTTGCTTCAATGCATTTTTGCGATCACACATCACAAGGTGGGTTTGTTGTCCGTCCTCGTGTTCCCTCCATCCCCTTTCCTTTGCAGTACCTCTCAAGGTCCGTCCACTCGTCATTGACCAATCCATCACGCCATCGGCTTTTGTTTCCATCAGAGAAGCTGCCAAGAACAACACTCCGCTGCCTGATGGCTGGGCGTTAAGCATCGAAGGTCTGCCAACACCGGATGCGCTGGAAGCTCTTGAAGGTGCGCTTCTTCCTGCTGGACACAAGCTCGCCAATGTTTGCCTGATGGTGGAATCTTTGGCCGGGCTTGCTGGCGGGCTGTGGTCTTTGGAGTCTCCCGCGTTTGATAAGGGCGGCGAGATCCCGTCGATTGGCGTTTTCATCATCGCGATCAATCCGGCTTTCTTTGGCGAGAATTACCTGGAGCGAATCGACTCCCATGTCCAGGTGCTTGAACGTGAACATGGGGTTTACATTCCTGGCCGCCAACGCGAAATCAAGAACGACATCAAGGTTGATGAGCAACTCTATGAACAGCTGCTCGCCAGCATCCAGGCAGCGGAATTGGTTCCAGTGCAAGGAGTGATTGGTGACGACTAAATGCATGACCTCGGCCGGCGTGGTCACTTCAATTCTCGCGTCGGTGCTTTTCGGAGCAATCTTCTTTGTCTCCGGAGCCATTGAAGCGCAAGCTTCGACGCTCGTTGCGTGGCGGGTGCTGCTCACTGCAGCCTGCTACGGACTCTTGCTGAGTTTTCCCGCTCGCCGGCGGGCCTTCAAAGCTTTCTGGGATGTCCTGCAGAAAGGTCCGCTTAACGTCTTCTACTTTGTTCTTCTGGTCGCACTGATTGCGCTGCAGCTGTGGCTATTCGCTTGGTCACACAAAGGCCATGCCCTAGATGCTTCGCTGGGTTACTTGCTTTTGCCCATCTTCCTAGTGGTGGGAAGATTCTTCTTTTCCAGCATTATCAGCCGTCTACAATGGATAGCTGTTGGTATCGCGATTATTGCAGTGACCACAAAATTTATTTTCAGCGCGCAGATTTCCTGGGTAACTTTCGCTATCGCGGTCGGCTACGCACTCTATTTCGCATTGCGCAGTTACTCCGGTTTTAATAGCTCCTTTTGCTACGGCGCTGAGACCATCGATCTCAGCCCAATTGCCATAGCGTTGTTATTCGCCATTCCAGACGCCTTGGATACCGACATGATGATCATGGTGATTTGCGCTGGCCTCGCCGGTGCAGTCGCCATGGCTCTCTACCTTGCCGCATCAGTGTTGTTGAGCATGCCCATCTTCGGGCTACTGAGTTACGGCGAACCAATCCTGCTATTCGCGGCTGCACTACTGCTTGGCGAGTCCCTCGATATGAGTGACGCCCTGGTGTATTCGCTTCTCGGGTTTGCGCTAGCCATTCTTGGATTCGATGGAATCTGGCGCTCACGCAAGACTTTGGAACCTATACTAGCTGTGTAATTCCGCGGACCAAGACGGCGATTGCGCCGGCTGCGGCGAGGAAAGTGGCCAATTGACGCGCAGTCGGGGTGGAAACCCTGTCATTGATCTTGTCGCCGAGCCAAGCACCAACGAAAAGCATTGCAATGGCAACAATCCACAGCCACAATGGCACACCGCCGAAATCAACACCGCCAAGCAAAACCAGCTTGAGCACGAAAGACACGGTGTTCGCGACAACGAGGACTGGGTGTAGTGTCGCCACGAAATCGCGGTAATCCCAATTGGTCAGCCGCGCATAAATCGTCAATGACGGCCCCGCGATTCCCGCGATGGTGGACATAAATCCCCCGGCCATACCGAAAGCGAAAAGCGGGCCTTTCGCTTCCGCGGGAATCTTGAACTTCTCTGCCGGGAACAATGAAATACCCAAGCCCAGCAGTACAAACACGCCGATGGCAATAAGCAGAATTGGCCCATCCAGGAAATGAATCACGGCAACCGCAGGAAGCGAACCTAAAATCAGGGCCGCCGAAATGATGCGGAACCGCTTCCAATCTGTTCGCTTCCGTACTGCCCACGCATTATTCACCGCATTAATAATGGAAAGTCCATTGACCATCGTGACGCCCTGCACCGGCCCCAAGAAGATGGACATGACGGGCCCGCCCAACAGGCCGACACCCATGCCGGTAATGCGCTGGAAGAACGCACCGATGAGGACGGACGCAAGAATGATGATGGCAACAGTTAACACAAACAACCACCTTATACAGGACACCTAGCTGAGCTGAAACAGCGGAGCTATATCTACGCAGCTACCCGCCCAGTAGGTTTCTCGGAACACATCGCGCCATTCGTGATTCACATTAAAAAATCTGCTCACGAAAGGAAATCATCCACATAGTTTGGCTTTGTCTAAATTCATAAAAATAAACGATCACATGATCGAATCGGGAGGGCTTTATGAAAAGGCTAATTGCAACAACACTTGGCGCACTCACAACAGCGACGGTACTGGTGGGATGTTCCGTGGACGGTTCAAACTCCGCGAGTGCCAATGAAACACAGATAATTCAGTCAGCCTTCGGGGAGGCTGAAATTCCAAGCAATCCACAGCGAATTGTGATCGTTCAAGCGAACTTCCTCGACTTTGCTTTGGCAATCGACCTAGCATCAGTTGGTTCAACCTACTGGGGTGATGCTGGCGGAATTCAGGATTACCTCCGAGAGGATGCACCTGAAAACATGGAGGTTGTAGGAAACGACGATGAACCCTATTTCGAGGCCATCGCAAATCTAAATCCAGACCTAATCATCGGAGATGAAGCCGTCGAAGAGAACCTGGAAAAGTTCGAGCCCATTGCTCCGGTCGCTGCAATTGCATCACGGGACGCGGAAGGCTCCAACAGCTGGCGCGACCAGCTGACTGCGTTGGCTGAGATTACTGGACGCGAAGATAAAGCCGCTGAAGTAATCAAAGAGACCGACGAATCTATTGAACAATTGGACGCAAACATCGACGAACCAGGTCAGCGCACCATGCTGCTTCGTATCCGTGATGACCAAGTTCGCCAATATCTGCCCGATAACTTTGTAGGAGCTGGAGTTCCACAGCGTCTACAAAAACATCGAGTTAGTGGAATCAGCAGTGCCGTCCGAAAACGGCGAGTGGTCCTTTATCCCTCCGGAAAATATCGGACTTCTCGATGCCGACCGCATTATCGCATTCGTCGACAGTCCCGCGCCCTTGGAGGCAGCAGAAAGCAACCCTTTGTGGAATACCCTTCCTGCAGTAGAGAACGGCCAGCTTTGCATCAGCGAAAACTTCACGCTCTGGGTTCACACCGGCCCCTCAGCGGCATCGATCGTGACTTCCGATCTTGAAGAGTGCTTCAGCGCGTAGATCTGCGGAAAAGCTCGGCATGATTCAATTACCCATTCGCCTCGCCGGCATTCTTAACAAGCGGATCTGGCAAATACACCTGTCCGCCCGAGGCCAGGAACTCTTGGCTCTTTTGTTGCATGCCGGCGATAGCGGATTGAGCTTCAGCGCTTCCGTAGGTATCGCGGATGTCCTGCGAGATTCTCATCGAGCAGAACTTGGGACCACACATGGAACAGAAATGTGCGGTCTTGGCAGGCTCAGCCGGCAGGGTTTCATCGTGAAATTCCTGCGCGGTGACCGGGTCCAGTCCGAGCGAAAATTGGTCATTCCAGCGGAACTCAAATCTCGCCTTAGATAGAGCATCATCACGCGCAGTTGCACCGGGATGATTCTTAGCCACGTCTGCTGCGTGTGCAGCAATCTTGTACGTGATGACGCCGGTCTTAACATCATCCCGGTTTGGCAGGCCAAGATGCTCTTTTGGCGTGACGTAGCACAGCATCGCCGTGCCATATCGGGCAATCTCCGTAGCGCCAATTGCGGATGTGATGTGGTCATAGCCTGGCGCAATATCAGTAACCAATGGCCCCAGCGTGTAAAACGGTGCGCCCTTGCACAGCTCCTGCTGGCGTTCAACATTCTCACGAACTTTGTGGAATGGAATATGGCCAGGGCCTTCAACCATGACCTGAACATCATATTTCCATGCCCGTTCAGTCAATTCAGCCAAGGTATCAAGCTCAGCGAATTGAGCTGCATCATTAGCATCCGCGATTGAACCGGGGCGGAGCCCGTCCCCAAGGGAAAAAGCGACATCGTAGGCGGCGAAAATCTCACACAGCTCATCAAAGTGGGTGTAGAGGAAATTCTCCTGATGATGAGCCAAACACCATCCGGCCATGATCGATCCACCGCGTGAGACAATCCCGGTAACTCGGTCCGCCGTCAACGGCACGTAACGCAGTAGCACGCCGGCATGAACCGTCATGTAATCAACACCTTGTTCGCACTGTTCAATGACGGTATCCCGGTAGATTTCCCACGTTAGAGCATTTGCATCGCCATTGACCTTCTCCAGCGCTTGATAGATGGGAACTGTACCGATGGGGATGGGCGAGTTACGCATAATCCACTCGCGAGTGGTGTGAATATCATTTCCGGTTGAAAGATCCATCAACGTATCGGCGCCCCACTTCGCTGCCCATTCGAGCTTCGATACTTCTTCGTCGATCGAGCTTGTCACCGCGGAGTTTCCAATGTTGGCGTTGACTTTCACAAGGAAGCTCTTACCGATGATCATCGGTTCCGACTCCGGATGATTGACGTTAGCGGGAATGATTGCCGTTCCCGCTGCAATTTCACTGCGCACCATTTCCACATCGCAGTTCTCTCGCAATGCAACGTATCGCATTTCTGGCGTGATGATTCCACGTCGCGCATAGTGCATCTGCGTCACCGTGCTCCCAGAACGTGCTCGAATTGGAACTGGCATGCGTCCCTTCCATTGCTGCGAGGACGCCCCACGCCGCACCGCACCAAGCCCATCATCTTCCAGGCGCACACCGCGGGATTGATAAGTTTCCGTATCTTCGCGTGCTGCAATCCACTCTGCCCGCCGTGGTTCTAGGCCCACTTCAGGCACACTGCCAGGGCCCATCGTTCTATACACCTGCAAAGGCTCATTCGGGGTTCCATCAGGTGAATCGCTCTGATGGATTTCAGTTACCGGAACTCGAATTCCATGTTCCAAGTCATTCAACCAGCCAATGTGGTGGGAAGAATGTTGTTCAGAGTTTCGTAGACTGTACGCGTCATTGGGCGTTTTAGACAGACTGGTGCCACTATTTTTTGGATCAGACAATGAAGTCTCCTAATTTCCTACGCCGGTATTAACCGGATCAGGTTCAACGGTCTCGGACATCTCTAGCCCGATCTCAGCTCCTCGTAGAAGCACCCGCATGGACATTCCCATTTTACCACCCAACCACGTTCGCGGCAATAACTCCCCTACTGGTATTTCCTTCTCGGCCAAATACAATCTGGCCGCGATGACACCTAGAGCCATAAAATGCAGCCACTAACAGAAGCTTCGAACCAAATAGTTAAATTCAAATCGACCTTTATGAAACCTTTTTATTCTCAGCAATCGTGAATCTAAAGGTGTCCAACGGCTGACTATTCACACAGTAAGCACCGCCTACCGTTAAGGGAATTGGATTCAGAGCCAGACATCACGGTGAACCGCTCTTACTAATTTAAATAGACAGGTTGGTACAGTCGTCTAAAGAATAGAAGGACTTTAGGGTCTAGTTAACTGAGGGATGATTCACACTATGCCAAATACTTCGCCTTCCATAGCGATTATCGGTCTGGGTCCGCGTGGGGTTTCCACGCTGGAGCGTCTTGTTGCGCATCTCAATGCGGAGACCACTACCCCGCAGGATCTGACTTTGCATCTCATTGATGATGCGCAGCACGGCGGCGGCCGAGTTTGGGACATTACGCAAACCAAGGCGCTGTGCATGAACACTTTTGCGCACGGCATGACGCTGTTTTCTGAGCCCGGCGCGACAGTGGATGCGCCGGTGGTGGAAGGCCCCACCATTTACGAGTGGGTGCGTCTGCACTTGGGTTATGAGGATGAGGTTTCCGCAGAAAAGCGTGCCTACGTTGAAAAGCACCCGTTGGGTGATGAATTAGCAAAGCGGTTTAGCAAGGAAGAACTGGAGCAGGTTAAGCCTGCTTCTTATCCTTTGCGCGCACTGTATGGCTATTACCTGGTGTGGTTTTATGAGTCGGTGCTCGCGGATATTCCGGAGTGGGTCACGGTAAAGACCCATAAGGCGCGTGCCACCGGTATTGAGGACAAGGGTGGTTTTGACACCATTTCCTTAAGTAACGGAGAAAGCATCGACGCAGATGTCACCATCGCGGTCACCGGCTGGCAGAACCAGGGATATTCAGAGCAGGAAAAATGGATCAAGCAAACACTTGATGAGCACCCTGATCTGAAGTGGATTCGCGCCAATAACCCAATTGAGCAAGATGTTGCTTCCATCAAGGACAATGAGCAGGTGCTCTCCCGCGGTTTGGGCATGGGCTTTTTTGATATTTTGATTCTGACCACGCAAGAGCGTGGCGGAAAGTTCGTGGATGATCCAAGTGCCCGCGGTGGGGTTCGCTATATTCCAACAGGCAAGGAGCCAACGTATTACGCGAGCTCGCGCCGTGGATACCCGCTCATGCCGCAGTCGGATGATCGCGGCTTGCCGGCGCCAGCGGAGATTCCACGGTTGAAGAAGGTCGTGGCAGAGTTGTCATCGCGAAGCGGTCGCCGTTCCATCGACTATGACGTGGAAGTGTGGCCGGCCGTTGCACGCGATGCTTACCACGCATATTTGAAGACGTTGGCACGCGTGGAGCCGGAGGCGCTCAAGGCTGACCTAGACACCATCGTGCAGGCAATCGATGACGCAGAGGTCGATGCCAGCGTTGTCTTCAACGGCATCACCGCCCTCGATGATGTCATCACGCAGTACACCACCAAGCGTTTTTCATTGTTGCGCTGGATGCATTTGCTGCCAGCCAACTTCGATAACTCGGATGAGCTCACAGCGTATCTGATGCAGCGATTGGAAGAAGACCTCAAGGATGCAGAGCAAGGGCCGGATAGCCCGGTTCGTGCTGCTTTGTGGTCGCTGGGCTTTTCCCGCAAGCCATCCCAAGTGCTTGGCGCGGAAGGCAGCTACACCGTGGAGTCGCGTCACCACATGTTTGATAAAGCCATCGCGTTGGCGCAGCTGGCGTGCTCAGGCCCACCAATCTTCCGCACCCGTCAGCTGATGGCGCTGGTGGATGCGGGAATTGTGAAGTTCATTGGCGGCTATCCGCTGCTGGACATGGATCGCCGTACTGGTGAGTGGACCATGAGCTCGCCGTCGTCGGGCGGTGTGCGCTACCGCGGCACCACCTTGTTAGATGCTTGGGTGCACAAGCCAGATATTCGCAAGACGCCTGCCGATGCCTTCACAAAGAATCTCGTGGACCAACAACGTGTTGTTCCATTCACGGATATTTGGGAAGACGGCACGGAGATTCCAACGGCATCCGTTGCCCAGGATCCGCAGACCCGCCGGGTTCTGCGCGAAGACGGCGAGCAAGATTCGCGCCTGCACATGGTGGGAATCCCAGCGCACGCGCAGTATCCAGATACCACCATTTCCCCACCGCTACCTGGCACTGACTCGTGGTTTATCCAAGAAGCGGACAAAGCTGCGACGAGCGCTGCGGGCATAGCTCTTGGTGTGAATAGAATGAACCAAGCTGTCTAACATAAGTCGACAACTAGGACTAGCATGGGAATCGTTCCAACAACGAAGGAGAATTTAAATGTCTGATTTGACCCCAAATCACACCGCCGGTGAACCACTAGAGGCAATCGACAAGGACAAGCTTGCGTCCCTGCGTCAAAAGAACATTGACAATCCAGAGGGCGGCAAGAAGGTCATCAAGACTCACACCGAGGCTGATGGCCACTTCCGTAATTACACTCAAGTTCGTGATCTGAAGCCAGTCCTGGTTTCTGAGCCACCGGCGCTGCTTGGTGATGACTCCGCGCCAAACCCAACTGAGATTGCACAAGCGGGCCTCGCAGCCTGCATCTCCGTAGGCATCCAGGCTATTGCTACCCACCGTGGCGTTACCCTGACCAAGATTGATATCGACATTGAGTCCAATATCGATGTTTCCCCCGTGTGGGGCGTTGGCGACTTGAATGATGAGAAGCGTCCAGGTGTCTCCGATGTTCAGGTCAATGTGGACGTTGACGGTGACGCTGACCGTGAAACCCTAGAGAAGATTGTGGATGATGCAATCCAGTGGTCCCCTGTGGTCAACACCTACACTCGTCCAGCAAACCTGACCCACAAGCTGGTCTAATCCGCTACGCTGGGCAAACATGAAGAAGTTTCTAAGCGTCCCCGCTGCCATCACAGTGTTGGCGGCGGGGACGCTTGTTTCATGCAGTACTGAGTCCCAGGAAAGTTCGCAGTCCCCTACCGCTTCTGAGACTCCTGCTGATTCAGCAACGTATCAGGAGTACGTAGCACTCGGAGATTCTTATTCTGCCATGGGTTCGCGGACAGCAGAGACAACAGGCCCAGCAGAGTGCTTCCGTTCAGCGGATAACTATCCATCGTTGGTAGCGCAGCATGAGGGGGTAAAGAACTTCGTAGATGCTACCTGCTCCAGTGCGGTAACCGCGGATATTTTTAGCACTCGCGCCGGTTCCGAGGGCCCGATCGAAGCACAGCTGGAGTCATTAACTAAGGACACTGACCTTGTCACCATTTCCATCGGCGGCAATGACATTGGTTTCCCCGATATCGCACGGTGCTTCCAGGAGGCTCGAGCTGCCGGCGAAGAATCAGATTGTGCGTCACGGTTCAACCGTGACGAGATGACCAATTCGGTCAATGAAATGCTCTTTAGCGTCTACAACAGTGTGCAGCAGCGTTCTCCTGAAGCACACATTATGGTCACCGGGTACATGCCACTGATTACGGATGAAGGCCAGTGCGAAGACGCGGCATTTATCTCCGAAGATGACCGCGGCTGGGCGGTAGGCCTGACCAATGAAATCAACGGACGCATCAAAGGTGTCTCCTCAGAGATGCAGATTCCGTTCATCATCCCCGAGAATGCAGAGGAACACACGGTCTGCACCCCACCAGAACAACGCTGGACGGATCTAACCGGCGCAGAGACAGGTGCTTATCCAATGCACCCGACTGCACGCGGCCAAGCAGCAATGGCAGAAGCCATCACAGCAGAGCTTTAATAAAGCCGCAGTGGAGCCGCAGTAGATGTGAAAGTGCGCACCCACTCTCCTTGGCGAAGGAAATGGGTGCGCACTTATCTGTTTAATCTAGCCCATCTAGCTTGTAGCACTAGCTCCTTGCCCCGGGACCATTTGCGTCAGGCTTGTCAGGCGAGCTGACATCAGTGTCAGCACTATCCAGCGGAGACTCTGGCGTGTAATCATTGTCCACGTCGCCGCCAACGTAAACATCACCATCGACCACCACGTGGCCCGGGATGCGGAATCGGCCATCATCGTCATACTCAAATTCTGGTACGTCGATGGGGTTGCCATCCTCATCATAACCAGGTGCCGGTTTGGCTTCTTGCTCTTCAAGTCTCTCCGGACTGTCTGTGCGCTCCCACTGGCGGGAGGCAACTTGACGCTCGGCCGAGTAGTCATCACCCATTGCCTTCAGCAGCGAGTACATCAATAGGAACATCATAATGAAAAATGGCAGGGCCACGATAATGACCACTTCCTGAATCGCCTCAATGCCTGATTCATTAATGAATAGCAGTGCTGCAGTGACGCCACCAACGGCGAATGCCCAACCAATACGGTAGTAGACAGGAGAAACATTTTCATCGCCGGAGGCAAAGAAGTCGATGACCAGTGCCGCGGAGTCAATCGAGGTAACGAAGAAGATCGCAATCACGAAGACAGCCAGCGAACCGGTAATGCCATAGAGCGGATACTGCTCAAGAAGCGCGAACAGCGCCACCGGAGTGTTGCCCTCTTCCACCACTGGCGTGGTGAGAACACCTGGGTCGGACTTTTCCATCTCAACCGCAGCGCGGCCAAAGATGGAGAACCAGATAAGAACGAAGATGGTTGGCAGAGCCAGCACACCGCCGATGAATTCACGCACGGTGCGTCCGCGGGAAATACGCGCAATGAACATGCCGACGAATGGTGCCCAGCAAATGGTCCATGCCCAGTAGAACACGGTCCAGCTGCCTAACCATCCTGGGTTCTCAGCAAAGGAATCAGTCCAGAACATCATCTTCGGAAGGGAGCTGCCGTAATTACCGAAGGACTCAACGGTGTGGCGCAGCAGCGTCAGAGTTGGCCCCATCAAGAGGACGAAGAACATCAAGACGATTGCAGCACCGATGTTGATGTTGGACAAAATCTTAATGCCCTTGTCCAAACCGGTTGCCACAGAAATCGATGACGCAATGGTAATGACCAAGATGATGGCTAGTTCCACGCCGGAGACCAGCGGAACATCCCACATAATGTTCATGCCAGCGTTGATCTGCAAAACACCTAGGCCAACAGATACTGCTAGGCCGAATACTGTACCGATGATCGACAAAGCATCGATAAGCTTGCCTGGCCACTTATAAACGTTGCCACCAAGCAAAGGTGAGAAAACGGAAGACAAACGAGCCGGCATCTTACGCTTGTAGATGAAGTAGCCCAATGCCAGTCCAGGCACGATAAACGGTACCCACATGTGCGCCGCAAAGTGGTAGTAGGTGAATTCAAAGGCTTGCTCGATGGCTCCTTGGCTCATCGGCAGAAAATCACCGCGAGGCGGGTTAAAGCTGTGGTGCAGTGGCTCAGCAGCACCCCAGAACATCAATGTCGCGCCAAGACCTGCCGCAAACAGCATGGCGAACCATACCGGCACGGAGTACGCAGGCTTCTCATCATCGTCACCAAGACGCAGATTTCCGTACTTGGATACAAAAACGCCGAGAAGGAAGATGAACATCAGCGAGTAGCCGCCGATATACATCCAGCCCAGGTTTTCCATCAGCCAGCCTGAGATACTCGCGTAGACGTCTCTGGCTCGTGAGCCGAAAGCCAGAGTCACGGCAATAAAAATAACAACGAAGCCTGCTGAAACCAGGAAAATAAAAGGATCAGTCTTCAGACCAAGAAAATTCTTCTTGTCTTTCTTCTCCTCCGACTCCAAAGGTTTGTCAGTAGAACTTCTATTCGTTTGGGGTTGAGAGGTAGTCACGTTGTTAACTTTCCTTTATAGGGATAAGAACATAAGCCACACTAGTTCAATACCAATCCCTCTGTAACCTGAGTCACCAGTATTGGGGTAACTGCTTAATCTAAAGAATTACATGTAGCGCGTATTTACATCTTCCCCACAAGACTGATTTTAACCTTAAGTTTTGACAAAGGTGCAGTATAACCACGGTGAATTTCGCAGCTTAGAAACCCTCAAGCGGGTGCAAAAAGACTTAATAACTCATATTCATAACAAATTATGCATTTCCCGAATATGGATTAATTTTTACCATCTCAAAATATGAGATTGCCCTAGTCAGCGTGGGTTAACATCGAATATGAAAAGCGCCAAAACATGGCGCTCAATATACCCACGGCGACAGCGTCACCATACCCTGGTCTCGCTGATTATTAGACAAGGAAATCCTGATGAAGAATGTGAATCGGACAAATCCACTTCCACTCAATGAACGTTTTGCAACGCGCGCACAGTTTTTCGCGCCGTCACCAATCCGCGCAGTGTTCGAAATGGAAATGGATGAGGGTGTCATCTCCTTGGCCGGCGGCAACCCAGAGCTCACGCACCTACCGTGGCCAGAAATCACACGGATCACCAATGACGTGGTGAATCAACATGGTTCTGCCGCTTTCCAATACGGTACCTCCGTGGGCCATCCAGAGTTGGTGCAAGAAATCAGGAACGTCATGGCGCTGGAAGGCATTAAAACCAACGCGGCAGACATCATTGTCACCTCCGGTTCACAGATGTCTTTAGATTTGGTTGCCAAGCTCTTTCTCAACAGCGGGGACACAGTTCTAGCCGCGGCACCGACCTACTCTGGAGCGCTCAACGTGTTCGCCGGCATGGAAGCTCACGTGGACCAGTTAGAGGGCGATGAAGAAGGAATTACTATTGATGCCCTCTCTTTAGCCATCACCCGCGCTCAGGAAGCAGGCTCAGACGTCAAGTTGCTGTACGTGGTTTCCAACTTTGCCAATCCTTCGGGTGTGATGATGTCCCATCAACGCCGAATCGATGTTGCTGCATTATGCCGAGCACACGGCATAGTCATTATTGAGGACAATCCTTATGGCCAGGTGAACTTCGGTGTCGATGCCCCACCAGCGCTGCGTACGATTGACCCGGATAACGTCATTTACCTAGGTTCGCTGTCAAAGACTTTCTCCCCCGGCATTCGCATTGGCTGGGCAGATGCCCCGGCAATGGTGCACGCGAGCCTGGTGCCTGCGGCAGAGGCATCTGCGATTTGTCCTTCGCCACTCAGCCAACACATTGCGGCTGCATATTTACGCGAAGTGGACTGGCAGTCAGTAGTCGCCTCCAACGTGCAGATGTACAAGGGACGCGCTCAAGCACTTGATGCTGCACTAAAAGAGTTCATGCCAGAAGGTTGTAGCTGGCGCACGCCACAAGGAGGATTCTTCATCTGGGTCGATGTCCCAGAAAACATCGATACCCCATCCTTGTTGGATGAGGCAATGGATGAAGGAATCCTATATATTCCAGGCACGGCGTTCTTCCTAGACGGCCGCGGGCGCAATTCCCTTCGCTTGGCTTATTCCCAGGTGGATGAGGCAACGCTGCGCGAAGGAGCGCGCCGCCTGGGCGCGATCCTCCAAAATGCACTAGAGCTTAAGCAATCTGCGTAGCTTCCCTACCGCTAAGAGCCTGAAGCAACCGAGCGAATCGAGTCATAGACTTCTTTCTCGCCCTCGGACAGGTTGTCTTCCCAGTAGGCGTGGGCATGCTCCATGAAGGCTTCGCGATCCACATCTTCTACGAGTATGGGAGAGCCCTGATCTTTCCAGCGGGTGATGACTTCCTGCTCATCCTCGTCGGCACACTGGCGGTTTTGCTCACGCACGCCCGAAATAGCGGACTGCAAGTCATCCTGTTCCTGCTCGGACAAACGCTCCCAGGTATCACCAGCAACCACGATAAGCTGCGAACCTACCGCGTGGCGCGAAAGACTGACATAGTCCACAACTTCATCCAGTGAATTCTCGGCGGTCAAAGAAATCGGGTTCTCCTGGCCATCGACAAGACCTTGCTGCAACGAAAGGTAAACCTCTTCGAAGGCAACAGCCACGGGCTCTGCTCCGACTGCGGCCGCAGATGCCAAGTGCGCTGGGGTTTCTGGGTAGCGCAGGCGTAAACCTTCGAGGTCTTCCGGCGCGCGCACCGGCGCATTAGCGGAGAAAGTCCTGTCGCCCAAGTACCACACGCCAAGAATTTTAGCGCCGGTCTGTTCCTCGAAATCATCCTTGATTGGTTGCGAAGCCTCAGAATCAAACCACTCAAACAAGTGGTCCGGGTTGTCAAAGACATAAGCCATGTCCATCACGCCAATAGGCTCATAGACGGACGCCAGGGCGGATGAGCCTTGCAGGTCAATATCAATATCGCCGTCAAGTAGGGACGCAACGCGCTCCGCGTCACCGCCCAGCTGGCTGGACGGGAAGATGGTGAGCTGCAGCTCCGAATCACTTGCTACCAACTGTTGCTGTACCAACGCGGTACCGCACGCATTGTGGTGGTGGTTTAGGTTATAACTATTAGCAAACGTCAGTTGCTCTGAGCCGCGCACAGCCTGAGCGTGCAAAACGTTGGTTCCAATGAGTGCGCCGGCGACAAGTACTGCACCTGTTGCGAGTGCGCCCCAGCTTTTGGCTGAAGGGGTTTTCTGATTCATGCGAATATCTCCTTACATTCCAACCAGGTTGGGGACAACGGTGACGATGCCAGGGAAGAAAATGAGCAGCAGTAAGACGATGCTGATTGGGACAAGAAACGGTAGTACTCCCTTGAATACTTCGCCCGCTGGCATGCGCAGCACCGAGCTCATAACGAAAAGCACCGTGCCGACTGGTGGGGTCAAAAGCCCCATCATTAGTGCCAGGATGGTGATTACCCCGAAGTGGATCGGGTCCACACCAAATTCGGTTGCCACAGGCAACAGGATTGGCACGGTAATCAACAGCAGCGCGGTAGCGTCAATGAAAGCACCGAGAACGAGCAGCAGAACCGCAGTGACAAACAGGAATGTCACTGGGGAATTCAGGTTGCCGGTCATCATGGAAGACAGTGCCTGCGGCACTTCCTCACGCGCTAGAATCCAGCCCAAGATGGTGGCTGCCGCAATGATCAGCATGATGGATGCGGTGGTCACTGCGGTCTCGCGCAATGCCTTCCACAGCAAGCTGATGGTGAGTTTGCGATAGATGAAGCCAAGGATCATGATGTACAGCGCACCCAGCGCAGCAGCCTCGGTTGGGGTGAAGAAACCGCCCAAGATACCGCCCAGGATGATGACCGGGGTCAGCAATGCACCGAGCACGCGAACGGTGGCTTCACCGATGGGGCGTGGATTTTCTGCTGGTCCCACGAGGTCTTCTTTGTGGCGCGATACATAAAGCGCCACCACCACCAGTAACGAACCGGCCAGCAGCAATGCTGGTAGCACAGAGGCGGCGAAGAGCGCACCGGTAGAAACGGCTGCGACCGAAGCATAGATAACTGCCGGGATAGACGGCGGCATGACCGGTGAAATCAGCGAGGAAGATGCGGTCAAACCAGTGGCAAAGGACTTTTTGAAACCAGAGCGCTCCATGGCGGGAACCAAGGTTTTGCCCATGGCCGCGGCATCAGCCAGCGCTGATCCGGACATCCATGCAAAACCGACAGAAGCGAACACGTTGACGTAGCCCAAGTTGCCAGTCACGCGGTGCAACAGAGATTCTGCAAATTCGAAGAGACGGTCCGCTACTCCGGCGTAATTAGCAACGGTACCGAGCAAGATAAAAAGCGGCACGGCCAGAAGCGGGAAGCTGGCAATACCGTCTGCGGCAATGCGCATGGCAAAGCCCGGGCTGTTTCCGGTAGCCAGCATGTAGACCAAGCTGGGGCCCAGGATAGAAAGCGCGACGGGCACGCGGATGGCCATCAAGATACCGATGGCAATGAGCATGATTGCGACAGTCATTATGAACGCGCCTCCTTGGAATCAGTCTCAATGCCCGTGTGCTCGCCTGAGATATCAGCTGCGGCACGAAGGGCTTCATCTTCGATGGTCGAGATGTTTTCAGGCTTCATCTTCGATGGTCGAGATGTTTTCAAAGGGCGCCCACACGATATTCGCCAGCGCTTGGATGGTTGCAGACACGAATGCTGCAAAAGGAATGACGTAGAGCATCCACATCGGAATTCCGGTAATTTGCAGGGTTTGTCCAGTATCGGAAGAAATCAGGGCCCAGGAGTCTTGCGCCAACACGGCGCAGATTACCGCGCTGATGATGGAAGAAATAACAACCACCGTGCGCTTGAATCGAGGCTGGCCAACATTCATGATCGCTTCGATGCTCAGATGACGGCCCTGTCCCATCAGCGAGCCGACGAGAATAAATCCCAACGCCATAAGCGCATAGCGTGAAATCTCACCGATCCAAGGTTGGGTAGCCACTGGGAGGTAGCGTTGGAAGACTTGGACGGTTAAGAGGACAAAGATGAGAAGAACTAGCAAAGCACCAAGTACTTCTTCTATTTTGGATAACCAGATCAATGGTGCCGGACGTCTTGGCGCCCCCATCCATTGTGGTGTCGCTGGCATTTCAGTCATGTCAGTGGTCCTTGTTTTAGGGTGCCGAGGAAACGAATTTTATCGCTTACCCTGGTTTTCGTACCGTAATATTATTTCGTGCATCTATTGTGCGAATAAATGCACTCTACGGCAGGGCTAAGCTTTCCTCGGACTCAAATTCGGGTGGAATTCTAGAGCGTAGATTCTTGTCCGGTGACTTCATAGTCATCAGCGCCTGCAAGTTCGCGGCCGATGATGTAGCCGAACCCCAGCGCAGGGCCAAGATTGACGCCACCGGCAGGGTAGAAACCGCCCATGATGGAATTTCGGTCATTGCCTGCTGTGTACAAGCCTGTGATTGCCTCACCTTGCTCGTTGAGGACTTCCCCCTGGCCGTTTGCTGCGATACCCGCAAAGGTACCGAAGCTACCTGGGTGGACCTTTACAGCGCAGAAAGGTCCGTTTTCACTGTGTGCGTTTGGCGTCTCGCCGACTAGTTGTTTAGTCACGACCATTCTCCCTACTAAATGTGATTTGAATCGATACGAGTAATTTAATGAGAGCCGCAACACAAGACCAATCGTTTTCCGTTCAATGGAATTAATTGTTCTTGGTTCGGATATCGCACCGTCATTTCCCTAAACCCGCAGCTCGCGCGATGACACGTTTGCAGTGGGGGTGACTAGGGGTAGCACCAAGGATCCGCCAGGGGTACAGCCGTTCATATAACGAACTGCCGATGTTTCCAGGAATAATCGGGCACCGTTTAGCGTCCATGACGCGGAATTCGCGGCAGAACTAAAGGCTTATCGCCGTGGGAAAGCTGATTTCCGGATGCCGCTAGAACAGTCAAAATAACGTCATCATCGCACTCTTCGGCCTTACCCACCACTGATAGTGCCGCAACTAGGTGGCCATCTGTCCCCATCAATGGCACCGCATAGGCAACATTTTCACGCACCATGCCATTGGTAATTTTCGCGTAGCCATTACGGCGTGCGAACTCGACCTGGTCTTGAACGACATCTAAGTCATAGGTTTTCCCATCGGTCTTTGACACCATGGGTTCGGAAAAGACTCGCTCTAAAACGTCAAAAGGCGCATACGCTAGGAAGATGATCCCGTTGGAATTATCAAAAAGATCCATGCGCCCGCCTTGAGTCGCACGGATTTTGGCATCTCCGAAACGTGTGGACCGCTCAATGAACAGCACCTCGTTATCTTCAAACTGCGGCACCGCCAAGGACGTAAACTGCTGGACTGCCGAGTGGATTCCCTCCAGCACGGGACGCGCACGAAAGCGCAATTCTTCCACCGGGTTGGTACGCGCAAACATCTCCCATGCACGCCTGCCCATAACCAGCCGCTTATCCTCAGTACGGTCGAGCAGCCCCACCTCTACCAGCTCTGACACCATGCGGTGCGCCGTGGACATCGGAAGATCTGCCCGGCGCGAAATCTCACTCACAGTCAGCGTGGAGTGAGTTTTATCAAAGGCCTCCAGGACACGAACGCAACGCTCTAGGACCGTTTCCCCAGACTTTGAATTCGCCATAGGCTTACTATACTCACAAAGCCCTTAGTGATAGTTTTGCTGCTACTGACCTTGCGCAACGAAGGTCTCACGTAGACGCCCAGTATCTGCCTCGCGGCCCGTGAAATGCTTGAAAGCATCAAGAGCCTGGCCAACTGCCATACCTGAGCCATCGACGACTGGGCAGCCAATAGCCTTCGCCTCGCGCAAAAGCTGGGTCTCCAACGGTAGGTAAATCACGTCGCTGACCCACTGGGTGGGCTTCAGGATAGAAGTATCAAATGCTGTACCTGGAAGTGCTTCCATACCGACTGGGGTTGCATTGGCGGATTCAATCGGTGGTCGCAACACCAGGTTCTTGGGCCGATGGTAGCTGCTC
>OMJG01000616.1_pt1 | contig 25406 bp, 22 predicted proteins | sample 1646431 | NCBI WGS metagenome assembly OMJG01 (sample SAMN03771674, study PRJEB25209) | food metagenome | isolation source: Cotija cheese | place: Mexico:Jalisco,Michoacan | collected 2011-12-12
TTCTTTCAGTATTCGTCGAGGTTTACTTGAAATAAGGATATCATGTCCTTTTTTTTGCGTACACAAAAATAGTGCCGATGAGACTCAATTGAATCTCACCAACACTATTTATTATAGAACCCAAAAATATGGGCTTCTATGATGGATGGTGTTAGTAGATGCTATAATGACTGGTCAGAATAGGTAACTATGATGCTATCTATAATTAGTTTGGAAATCGCAAGATATGCACGAAAAAGGAGGCTAGACTATTGTCCAACCTCCTTATTTAATGTGTTATTGTCTAAACTATTTTACCTCGATAATTGCCGTTTTTTCATCGACTGAGCCGTCAGCAACTACTTCAACATTGTCATATTGATTGGCGTTTGTGATAATAACCATAACATCTGGATCATAACCAGCTTCTGTAATAACTGCTAAGTCAAAGCTTCCTAAAAGGTCACCTTTGTTTACTTGATCACCTTGTTTGACTTCACTTGTAAAGCCGTGACCGTTTAAATTGACAGTGTCGATACCAATATGGATTAAGACTTCTAAGCCTGATTCACTGGCTAAACCATAAGCGTGGCCCGTTTTAGAAGCAATCGTTAAACTACCTGAAATGGGTGCATATACATTACCACTTGCGTCAGGAACGATGGCTAATCCTGGTCCCATCATACCTTGAGAGAATACTGGATCGTTGACATTTTCTAGGGCTGTGAGCTTACCAGCAAGTGGTGCAACAATCGTCTTATCATCGCTTGCTAGGCCAGTGCCAGTGCTTTCACCTGCTACAGTGTTTGTTTCTGAGGTAGAGGCTGTTTCTTCAGTTTCATGAGCAGCAACTACGTTTGCTTCTTTCTCTTTCTCAGCTTGGGTAGCTTTTGCCTCTTTTTTCGCAATAGATTTACCGTAAATGTATGTGGCTAAGAATGCAACAACGATAGATACGGCGATGGCAAGCATAAATGTTGGTATAAAGCTAGGGATGATGGCAACGAAACCAATCACACCTGCAGGTCCTAATGACTGACTACGAACGTTAAAAATACCTAAAATGACTGAGGCGATACCTGAAGCGATTAACCCGATGAAGAATGGATATTTCAATTTCAAGTTGACCCCGAACATGGCTGGTTCAGTAATCCCTAGCATGGCAGATAGAGATGATGATGTCGCTAAACCTTTAGTTTTTTCATTTTTAGTGATGAAGTATACGGCTAAGGTCGCTGCACCTTGAGCAACATTGGCAACTGATGCGATTGGGAAAATGAAGTTACCACCTGTAGTCGCAACATCTGCAATTAGGGCTGTTTCAATCGCTGGGAATGATTGGTGTAAGCCTGTTAATACAATTGCTGAGTAGAATAGACCGAATACACCATAACCAAATGCCCCTAGGTAAGAAATAGCTTCTACAATACCGTTCAGTAATAAATCAGATAGGGTGCGTAGGACTGGTCCTACTACTGTAAAGGTAATCATCCCTGTTAAGATGATGGTTAACATCGGTGTGAAGGTAAAGTCGATGGCATCTTTTAGATATTTATGGAAGAAGTTTTCCAATTTAGCTAGAATCCATGCAACCCCAATAACAGGTAAAACTTGTCCTTGGTAACCAGCTTGGGCAATCTCTAAGCCAAAAATATTCCATACCGGCATTTCACCGGCTGCAGTCACATTGGCCACGTCGTAACCATTTACTAGTTGTGGCATAACCATGATTAACCCCATGGTGGCACCTAGATAAGGGTTACCGCCAAATCGTTTAGTAGCCGAGAAGGCAATTAAAACAGGTAGGAAGGCAAAGGCAGCAGAAGCGAACATGTTGATCATGTCAGCAAAATCTGCCCAGGCAGGGTACATAGCAACTAGAGCTTCAGGTCCAAATAAGTTTTCACTTGTTAGGACGTTGTTGACTGCCATAATCAAACCACCGGCAGTTAGGGCTGGAATTAATGGAACGAAAATATCTGATAATACCTTAATAACTGCCATTACTGGGTTTTGTTTACCCTGATTTTTAGCCGTTTCTTTTACTTCCTCTTTGGATGCAGGCTTAATATCGGCGATTTTTGTATATTCCTCATATACCTTATTCACATCACCAGGTCCTACAATAATTTGATATTGACCGTTCGCTTGGAAGGTTCCTTTCAAGTCTGGGTCATTATCTAATGCTGATTGGTCAATCTTTGCTTCATCTTTCACCACTAAACGCAACCGTGTCGCACAGTGGGCTGCAGTCACAACATTGTCTTCCCCCAACGCTTGGTGGATACGTTTGGCAACTTCTTTATGATTCATGATATTTACCTCTTTTCTTCATATGTGCTTTTGAATTTAAGCGTTTTCATTTACTTGCTTAAAATTTTATCAGGCGTATGTCAATATGTCAAACGTTTGACAGAAAATATTTCATTCACATATTAATTCATTGAAAAATAGGGACATTTAATATGGAAACGCTTGCTATTTTTCCAGGATATGCTTAAAATGGTAGCATCATAAACGTAAGAATGAGGATGCAAGAAATTCATCATTTATTAGGAGGATACACATGTCTTTTAAATTACACAGCTTTAACAAAGCAGATCGATACCGAAACTATGCCGACTGGCCAGAGGACTATGTCACAGCACTCAATGAATTAGCGGACCAATCACCATGGCGCAACCACTTCCACCTGGAACCCAAAACCGGACTGATCAACGACCCAAACGGCTTTTCGTATATAAACGGAGAATGGCAACTTTTCTACCAATACTATCCCTTTGGTCCAGTTCACGGCCTAAAATCTTGGTACCGAGTAACCTCTAAAGACTTGATCCACTGGGAAGAAAAGGGGTTGGGACTGCTTCCTGACAGCGCCTTAGATGCTCACGGTGCCTATTCAGGTTCAGCAACCGCTGATGGTGACAAGTTACGGTTATTTTATACAGGAAATGTGCGCGATGAGAATTGGGTTCGTCATCCAAAACAAAATACGGTTACCTTCGACCCTGAAACAGGGGCCATGGGTCAAAAAGAGCTAATCATTGATGAAATTGATCAGGCGACAGACCATTTCCGCGACCCTATGTATTTTACAGCTCATGGTCAATCTTGGTTAGTCATTGGGGGCCAAAGAAAATCTGACGAGCGGGGGACCTTGTATTTATACCAAGCAGACCCAGAAAATCTAGACCAGTGGACTTACCACAGTGAATTACCGATCCCGCAAGCAGACTCTGCCTATATGTTTGAATGTCCAAATATTAACCAAGTAGATGGCAAAGTCTTTGTCACTTTCTGTCCGCAAGGAATTGACCAAGACCAATTAACCTATCAAAATATTTACCCTAACGCTTATCTAGTGGCGGATGCTTTTACTGCAGCGGGCAAATTAGAAAACCCTGGTCAACTAGAAAACTTAGATTACGGTTTTGATGTGTATGCCAGTCAACTGATCAATGCGCCTGATGGGCGAGTGCTAGGCGTTTCCTGGTTAGGTCTACCGGAAATTGATTATCCAACGAACCAATATGGTTACCAAGGTGCCTTAAGCTTAATCAAAGAATTTCGCATTCAAGATGATCATTTATACCAATACCCAGTAGCTGAGAACTTGGCCTTAAGAAAAGCGCCACAAGCCCTTATTGACCATATTGAAATGGACCAAAACAACTACGAATATGCCTTTGAAGTAGCGGCGAATAAACAAGCGACCATTCAATTATATGCAGACGCAGACAAAAAACACTTTGTCACCTTATCGATTGATACAATTGATGGTAAAATAAAACTTGATAGAAGTGAGATGGGGACAATTTTTGCTGAAGACTTTGGCACAAGTCGAACGCTTGACCTAGCTGGCCAAGAAAAAGTGACAGTGAATGTCTTTGCGGATACATCTGTATTAGAGATTTTCGTGAACGATGGCGCTTATGTCATGTCTTCAAGAATTTTTACTCCATCTAACCAACACACACATATTTTTGCAGATGGAACTGACAACAACCTGGTCTACCCCCTGCAAAAATAATGAATAAGGGGGAAGAACCTTGCGGGCAAAGTTACAAGATGTAGCAGCTTTAGCTGGTGTTTCAGCAACAACAGTGAGTCGCGTCATTAATCAAAAGGGTTATTTATCACAACAAACTATTGATAAAGTCCATGCAGCCATGAAAGAATTGAATTATTATCCAAATTCACTGGCGCGGAGTTTACAAGGCAAGTCGACCAAGTTGGTGGGCTTGATTTTTCCTAATATTGACACCATTTTTTACGCAGAATTGGTCAACCACCTGGAGCAAATCCTATTTGCCAAGGGGTATAAGACCATCATCTGTAATAGCGAGCGAGATGCTGACAAGGAAGCTGAGTACTTGAATATGCTCCAATCCAACCAAGTGGAAGGGATTATTGCGGGGGCCCATAATTTGAATTATGCGGATTACGAGCGGGTGACTGCGCCTGTAATTTCTTTCGACCGTTATATCGGGGAAAATATTCCTATTGTGTCCTCTGATAACTATCTGGGCGGGAAGTTGGCGACAGAAACCTTACTTAAGGGGCAACCGACCAATCCTTGGATGATTACTGGGGCCAATGATCCCAATTCGCCGACATATTTGCGTTACCAGGCTTTTATGAATGTGACCAAGGCTCATGGTTTAGACGGTCAAATCACTAACATTCCAAAGAACTTTTCGCAAATTAGAAAGCAATTGATAATCAAAGCTTTATTACTAGAAGAAACACCGGATGCCATTTTTTGTTCAGATGATTTGACGGCCATGTTGGTCATGAATACCGCCAGTGAATTGGGAATGATAATTCCGGATGATTTAAAGTTAGTGGGCTATGACGGTACAGACTTTATCCAGACCTATGTCCCGCAATTAACGACTATTGCCCAACCCATTAAAGATTTGGCTGACTTATTAGTAGATGTCCTCTTGCTACAAATTGACCATTCGCTTGAGGTCAAGAAGGATGCGGATAATCGGTATATCCTGCCTATTAAATTAATTCCCGGACAGACTGTCTAGTTTCCAGCTTGTAACATATAGAAGGTGAAATAATGGAAGAAATTGTATTTGAAGCCATGGGGACAACCATCAGTCTAGCTATTGTCCATGATAAGGCCCAGGTATTATTAACTGAAGCCAAGCGTCGCCTATTGGATTATGAAGAACGATTTTCTGCAAATGATCCTGACAGCCTTTTGATGCGGGTTAATGCGAAGGCAGGTCTGGCTCCTGTACAAGTAGACGCAGATTTATTCAAATTAATCGCCATTGGCAAATGCTATTCTCTGCGTTCAGACGTTAGTTTGAATATTGCAATCGGACCTTTAATCAAACTATGGCAGGTTGGTTTTGAGGGCGCTAATTTACCAAGTGAAGCGGCTATCCAAGACCGGTTAGCCCTTACTCACCCTGCAGACATTATTTTAGATGATGCGAAACAAACAGTTTACTTAGCGAAACAAGGAATGGAAATTGACTTGGGGGCAGTTGCTAAGGGATATTTTGCTGACTTAATCAAAGATTATTTTCTTGAGCAAGATGTTCAATCAGGCATGATTAACTTGGGCGGGAATGTATTACTAGTCGGCGCACACCTTGAAAAGCCTAGTGGTTTTTGGCGAGTAGGGGTCCAAGATCCTGACCAAAGTCGCAACCATTTACGCGGGATTATCCAATTTCAAGATGGGTCGGTGGTGACTTCTGGTATTTATGAGCGGCATTTTGAATACCAAGGCAAAACCTACCACCATATTTTTGATTCGCAAACGGGTTATCCGGTAGACAATGACCTGGCGGGCTTGACCATCGTCTCTAAGTCTTCCTTGGTTGGGGAGATTTACACGTCTTTATACTTTAATTTAACCAGTCAAGATTTATTGGCGAAATTATCTGCTACTAGCGGGGTTGAAGCGGTCATTATCACAAGAGAAGGGGACGTTGTATTGACAGAGGGGATTAAACCCTTTTACACACCGGTTACTGAAGTTGAAAGTTCCTATTATTAAATTGTGTTTCAAGAGAAGTCTAGTAAAATGGGCTTCTTTTTTTATTACAGTCTTGTCAGCGTGGGGGGCGGTAACTCTTTTTCAAAAGGTGAGGAATTATAGCCCTGGTGGAAGATTTTACCTGGTGAATTGTGCTAAAATAGGCTAGGTATAGGGGGTTGGATCTTTTGGACCAATTAGTGAATGAATTTATTACGTATATACAGCAAAATGAGATTGAAAAGGCCAATGTGGTTTTTGAAAAAATCTTAGGACAGCTTGAAAAAGAAGATGCCCAAGTCATGGCGCAAACGGGATACAGCCTGGCGCAATTAGGCTTTGTGGATTATGCCAATGAGATTTATACAGTGGGAGAAGACAGATTTCCTGAGGAAGATTCATGGATCTTATTGAAGGGTGAGTTAGCCCTAGATAATGGACAAGTGGAAGAATCGATTGATGAATTACTGAAAATTACGCCGGAATCACCATTATATGTGGATGCGTTATTACTACAGGCGGATGCTTATCAAATGTATAATTTGCCGGAAGTGGCCTTGGTCAAATTGAGTGAAGCGCGGGAATTAGCGCCAAACCAACCGGTAATTTTATATGGGATTGCGGAATTACGGTTCCAACAGGGTGAATTCCAACAAGCCTTGCCGTTATATGAGCGGTTACTGCAGTCTGAGGAGACGCCAGAATCTTTATTTGAAAATATTGAAGCCCATTTTGCTTATGCTAAGGCGGCAACGGGGGACTTTGAAGAAGCGATTGAATTAATTGAAGCGACACCTGAAAATGATCGGACAGATGAGCAACAAGAACAATTAGCCTTCTATTATGTGGAAACAGAAAACTTTGAAAAAGCCAATACCATTTTAGAGGTCTTGTATGAAGACGATAAATTATCGGACGGGTTACTAGCGGTTTTTGCTCAAGTGAAGAATGCCTTTCATGACCATGATGGGGCTTTGGAGATGATCGACAAGGCTATTTTGGTGAACCCATATGAAGCTCGTTTGTATTTCCAAAAGGCTGAATTTGCTCAACAAATTGGAAACCGGGAGACGGCTCGAGAGGCTTTGGAATTGGCTTTAGATATCGATCCTGACTACGGCCAGGCTTTAGTATTGCTACTGCAATTATTGATTGATGACGAGGACTACGGAACAGCCCGAGCCTTGATTCAAGATATGGATGAAAAAGGCATCGAGTTCGACCGTTATGTTTGGATGAAGGCTAAAGTCTTCCAAGAGTTAGAAGAATTTGACTTTGCTAACCAAGCCTACACCGATGCTTATCCACAGTTGAAAGAAGATACGTCCTTCTTACATGACTATTTCGACTTTTTACGAGAAGCAGGGGACTGGCGCCGAATTGAAGCAATCTTTAAAGAACAAAGTGACTTAGCCCAAAGACCAGAATTCCAAGATGTTTATGAAAGTTTACAAGATTGGTTGGCTGAAAACGAAGGTTTTTAATCAAAATACGAGGATACATACGAGTGAGATTACATGAACCATAGTGAATGAGAATTTTAGGAGGCAGGATTATGCGCGTATTAGTAACAGGTTTTTTAGGTAGAATGGGTTCCACAGCCGCCAACATGGTCATTAACCATGAAGGTTTTGATTTGGTGGCTTTAGCCAATAATGATTTAAACAAGCAAGCAGACCGAGTAGCTGAATGGTCAGATAAGGCGCCAATTTTTGAAAGCATTCAAGATGCGATTAGCCAAGTTGATATTGATGTAGCCATCGACTTTACGATTCCAGCTGCAGCTTATCAAAATACCAAATACTATATTGAACATGATATCCACCCAGTAGTTGGTACAACTGGTTTTACCGATGCAGAAATTGAAGAATTAACGGCTTTATCTAAAGCAAAAAAATTGGGTGGTTTAATTGCACCGAATTTCGCCATTGGGTCAGTATTGATGCAAGTCTTCTCAGCTAAGGCGGCTAAATATTTACCAGACGTTGAAATTACTGAAATTCATCACAATCAAAAATTGGATGCCCCAAGTGGTACGGCTGAAAAAACGGCTAAATTAATTTATGAAGCACGCGGCGAGCATGTTTCTGGACATCCAGATGAAACAGAATCAATGCCAGGCGCACGTGGCGCTGATTTCCACGGCATCCGCATCCATTCATTACGTTTACCTGGCTACAACTCACACCAAATCGTACAATTCGGCGGTGTTGGGGAAGCCTTAACTATCCGTCAAGATTCATTCGACCGTAACTCATACATGCCCGGCGTAGCGTTGGCAGTTGAAAAAGTGGGCGAATTAGACGGTTTAATCTATGGTTTGGAGCACTTATTAGATGACTAATAGTCAAGAATTTACCAAAGCAGCACCTATTATTCATACCCTCAATGAGGCTGGCTACGAGGCTTACTTTGTGGGTGGGGCTGTGCGGGACTTGCTATTAGACTTGCCCATCCATGATGTAGATATTGCCACCTCTGCCTATCCAGCTGAAGTTCAAGCCTTGTTTCCACGTCATTTTGATGTGGGCTTAGATCATGGGACGATTATGGTCTGGTTTGAAGGTGAAACCTATGAAATTACTACCTTTAGAACCGAATCGACCTATCAAGATTACCGTCGCCCGGACAAGGTAACCTTTGTTCAAAACTTAGAAGAAGACCTATTGCGCCGTGACTTTACCATTAATGCCTTGGCCATGAATCCTGACCACAAGATAGTTGATTATTTCCATGGGCAAAAGGATTTAGCAGACCAAGTTATCCGAGCTGTGGGTAATCCACATGACCGCTTTAATGAAGATGGTCTCCGCATGATGCGAGGCGTTCGCTTTGCTAGTCAACTTGACTTTCAAATTGAGCCAGAAACCCTAGTAGCAATTGCTGAAAACGCTGGGATTTTAGTTCATATTGCAGTTGAACGAATTGCGGTTGAAATGAATAAACTGTGGATTGGTGTCAATTGGCATAAAGGATTAGACTATTTTCTTGAAACAGATTTAATTCAGTATGTACCCTATTTAGCGGATTACAAAGCTGTTTTCACAGATTTATTAGGTCATACGAGTGACCAAGTCCAAATCCCAAATGAAAACTTTGCCTGGGCCATATTCTTCTGGCGGGCCTTTGAACGAAATGGTAAGGAAGATTTGGCGGCCATTCAACAGCAAGTCCGCCAATTCACCAAGGCTTGGAAAATGTCTAACAAAGCCCAAAAGGATATCCTTGCTTACTTAGATATCTTGATTTACCGGGCCCAAGCAGCTGAATGGACCCTAGTTGATTTATACGGACGTGACCGAGACCAACTTGTCTTAGTGGAAGGTTTTATCGAAGCACAGCAAGCAGCTGGTCAAGAAGGATTTAAAGCTGTTTTCAAACAGCCAAAAGTCCAAGTCGTTCAGGACTTATTTGACCAACTGCCGATTCAATCATTACGTGATTTAGCTATCAATGGTCAAGATATTATTCAAGAAATCAATCCAGAAAATAAACGGGCTATAGGCCAAATGCTACAGTTTTTAGAGCAAGCTGTTGTGGCCCAAGATGTGGTGAATGACCGAGCGGCTTTATTGGCTTATCTAGATACCCATCATGATCAAATAAACGAAATTTAATTGTAGGAAGGTGTTAGAAGTGACAACCACTTATGCGGTTCTGGACTTAGAAACAACAGGATCTACATATGATAACGGTGACCGCATTATTCAAATTGGGGTGGCCTTTGTTCAGAACGGGCAGGTTGTGGATCAATTTGCTACGGATATCTTTCCTAATCAAGAAATTCCACGTGAAATTACCAAGTTGACTGGTATTACCAATGAACAAGTCAAGCGGGCGCCAAAGTTTGAAGCAGTTGCAGAAATCCTTTGGCAAAAGCTTTCCAATACGGTCATTGTTGCCCATAATATAGGCTTTGATTACAAATTTTTAGACAAGAGCTTCCAAGCCCACGGCTACCCGGCTATGACCCATAACCGGGTAGATACTGTGGAAATGGTGCGGACTCTTTTCCCAACGGCAGATTCCTATAAACTTGGTGAATTCTGTCTAGCCCACGGCATCCAACTTGAAAATGCCCATACGGCCATTGATGATGCAGTGGCAACCGCCCATATTTTGATTATGTGTCAGGAAAAAGTAGCTACCATGCCAGTCGAGTTATTCGCCCAGCTTCAGCCATTCTTACATTATTTTATTGGGCAAACCGGCGACTACATGGCCTTATGGTTTAAAGATCACAAGGGAGCCAAACGTCCTTACGAATACATCGCGCCATTTGTTTTGAATCCAAAATTAGCCAATTTTCATATTTTTCCTGCTGCCTTTGGGGCAAAAGAAGCTAGCTATTTACAAGCTGATGATTTAAAGGTGATTGAAGCCAATCACGGGGTAAGTTTAGCGCCCCTTCAAAAGGCCATGGTCAAAGATGTAGCACCATTTTTTCATGAGGAAGCGACCACTTCTTCTTCCGATACGAATAAAACACCTAAATACGCCTTTCTAACGGCCAATCCAGGAGTAGGAAAATCCTTGGCCTACGTAGTATCGGCCTTATCAGCTGATGATACGGCTAGTCAACAAAACGGGGCTAAGTCTGGGGTAAATAACGGGCAAACTCAAGTGGTCATTTCAACCTCAACAGTGATCTTACAGCACCAGTTCTTGGATAAAACCGTCCAATTAGCGGCCAACCTCTTAGGAAAACCTTTGAAAACAGTGATTTTAAAAGGGCAAAATCACTTTATCCAGTTGACGAAATTGCAGAAATATACCCAACAGTTAAAGCAACATCCAGAATCGGCCTTAAAACGAGATGTCTTAATTTCAGTGGCACTTTTTGTCTGGTTGCATGAAACTGAAACAGGTGACTTGCATGAACTGAATCCTGGCTTAAATAATGAGCTTTACTGGCAAAATGTCAATCGCCAATCAAAAGGCAGCCGAAATGATGAAATTCAACGGTGGGCGGATTATGCTTTCTATGAACGACATGTGACGGAAGCCAAATCTGCAGATATCGTGATTTTAAACCACGCTTACTTTGTCTACCATTACCAAGATTTAATTGACCAAGCTATTTTGACAGAAGAAGCTAAGGTCATTATTGATGAATGCCATCAATTACCAGTCACCGTCCATCAACAACAGATTAAGACCCTCCAATCGAAAGAGGTGGAGGAAACTTTAACGGCGATGGAACGAACGGTGCATCGGTTGATGGACAAGGTAGTCACCAACAATGTGAAAATCCAGGCAGTCGACAAACTCTACCATGTGGAGAAAAATTTACAGGAAGCCTGGGGCAATTTAGACCGGTTTATCGATCAAATTTCAGATAAATTCCAAACCAATTCTTACTACCAACGGCATACGGTGCAAAAATCTTATTATATTGCATATGACTATTATCTAGTAGCCAATTGGCGTGAGTCGGCCCAAAAGGCGGTTACAGCCATGTCTAAGATGGTGTCACCATTGAAGGCCATTGCGAGACAGCTATACCAAATGGAAATTTTGACCAAGCGGGCCTACCAGCAAATACTTAGCCAGTTAAACCAGTACGATTACGCAATTCAAATCTGGCTAGAAACAACTAAATCAAGTGAAAATTATTATGCGGACCTACAAGTCAACTTCGGCAAACACAATGTCCAAGTGACCATTGACCGCAAATTGTACACCAGTCAGTCTCATTTAGCGGCTATTTTCCTAGCGATTCCAAGCAAAATGTTATTGGTATCGGCGTCACTTGAAATCGTCCGGTCTAAAAATATGATCCAGTCATTATTTGGTATCGAGGACTTTGCCTGGTATTCTTTCATGGAAGATTCGTACACCCAGCAATTTGTCCAAGGGCGGAACCATCAAGTTCGTGGCTATTACCTGAAAGATTTCCTCTCTATCGACAAATACAATGAAGACCAGGCTGCTATGGTGATTGCTGATTTGGTGGAAACCTTATGGACCAATCGCAAAACTATGCGGAAAATCCAAGTCTTCTTCCAGTCTAGGTCTTTGATGCGGGCAACGCAATTTGAAATGAAGCAGCGGATGGCTCGGTCTGACCATGGCAACCTGATTGTTCAAAACAATCAACGCAATCTAGACCGGTTAGCCCGTCAGTACGAAGACAGTTCACGAGCCATTTTATTCGCAGTGGCTAGTTTCCAAGAAGGGATCCATCTCAATGCCAAAACGGACGCCTTTGTCCTAACCAGACTGCCGTTTTCAGCGCCAGATACGCCGGATGAATTGGCCAAGCAAGATTATCTAAAATCACTGGGCGATAACTATTTTGATGATGTGGCCTTACCGGATATGTTAATGAATTTAACGCAAATCTTTGGCCGGATGGCCGCGTCGGGTAGCCAAGATGCTATCTTTATCTCACTCGATAAGCGGTTAGAAAAGGCAGCCTATGCTGACCGAATTGCTGATGTGATGCCGGATGCTCTAAACATGCAGACGGTAAAACTTCAGGAATTGAAGCGGATAGATTAAAAATATGTTAGAATAGACCTACAAAAGGGGCAAGAGATCATGAAACGCAAATTATTCTCCATTTTGATCGCAGTAATGGTGATTTATTTGGTAGGGTCCACCTATATTTACGCGAATTCGCAACAAATGGTGGCTAGTGCAGAAGCAGAAACGACGAAAGTCGCAAAGGATGCTGGCTTAACCAATATCACTGATTTTTATGTATTTAACAAAGATGAAACGTATTATGCCGTTATGGGCGAAAACAGTGAAGGGCGCCAAGTTTATTTTGCCTACCAACCCGATACTGATTACCAGAAAATGGGCTTTGTAGATGAGATGGTTAACGAAGATAATGCTTTTTCACTGACAAGATACGAAATGCCTGATGTCAATGTAAGAACAGCCAACCTCGGTATCGAAAACGATACATTCGTGTGGGAAGTTTCATTCACAGATGCAGACGGCCGTCTTGGCTACCATTACATCAATGCAACAACTGGTGAATGGTACGAAACCATCAACGACTTATAGGAGGAATGAGGCTATGGAATTAGCAAATAGAATTAAAAAAATGCAGGGGTCACAAACATCAGCTGCTGCAGCTAAGGCTCGTGCACTACAAGCACAAGGAATTGACGTCATCTCACTAGCAGTAGGGGAACCAGATTTTAACACCCCAAACTATATCCTAGAACAAGTAAAAGAGGATATGTCTGCCGGGCGCGGTCACCATTACACCGATTCAACAGGGATTACAGCTTTAAAGCAAGCCATCATAGATTATCATGCTGAATATGATAAGGTCAACTACACGTTAGATCAAGTCTTTATTGCCGATGGGGCGAAGATGGTCCTTTATTATACTTTCCAATCCCTTTTAAACGAGGGGGATGAAGTCTTAATCCCAGCACCTTACTGGGTGAGCTACGTGGATCAAGTGAAGATGGCAGACGGGGTACCAGTGATTTTTGAAACATCATCAAGTGATAACTTTAGAATCACCCCAGAATTGTTAGACCAACATGTGACTGACAAAACAAAATTACTAGTTTTAAATACACCGTCAAACCCAACAGGGGCGATTATGAGTGAAGAAGACGCCCGCGCAGTAGCCCAATACTGTTTAGACCACAACATCCTAGTGGTTGCCGATGAAATTTACTACCGTTTAGTCTACAACGACCATCAATCACAATCGATTGCAGCTATTTCACCGGAAGTTAAAGAAAATACAATCGTGATTAATGGTTTCTCAAAAGCCTATGCGATGACAGGTTGGCGTTTAGGCTATGCCTTAGCGGATAACAAATATGTTGGCGCTTTTGCTAAATTGGCTAGTCAAATCAACTCAAACCCAGCAGGTATCAGTCAATTTGCAGCCTTAGCCGCCTTAACTGGTCCTCGTGAAGAGGCCGTTGAAGCCATGCGTAAAGAATTTGAAAACCGCCTAAATGCGGCCTACGAAGAAGTATTAACGATTCCGGGCTTTAGGTTAGATTTCAAACCGCAAGGGGCATTTTACCTATTCCCAGATGCAACTGAAACTGCTAGATTATGTGGCTATGAATCAGTAACTGACTTAGCCAATGCCTTCATCGATGAAGCGCATGTTGTTGGTGTGCCTGGTGTGGCCTTTGGAAAGGCAGACCATATTCGTTTTTCATACGCAACCAACGAAGAAACATTTGCAGAAGCCATGAAACGTATCCGTGAATTTGTCCAAGGGAAGATGGCTAAATAATAGACGCAATTTTTATCTGATAAAATACGCATAAAAAAGTTAGGTTACTTTATAGACCTAACTTTTTTGTATTATAATAGACTTGATAGCAACCCAGCGGACCGTTTATTTTTCAAGAAATGAATAACACGACGGTAGATGAAATAGATAAGCTAGTAAAACGATAAAAGGAGGATGCCGCATGCAAAGAGAATACTATACAGTCCTACGCAACCGTATTTTAGAATCATACCACCGGTTGAACATCTCAAATGAAGAAATGATGCTTTTAATCCACTTTTTAACTTTCCAACAAGCAGGTGAAGACTTTCCAGCTATTTCCCTGATTGGTCGGCGGATGAATGTAAAAGACCAACAACTTTATGACATGATCCAGTCTTTAATTGAACGAGGCTTTCTAAGTATCCCCTCTTATAAGAATGATCAAGGTAAATCGGTTGAGTATTATTCCTTGGATCCTCTCTACCAAAAAATCATGCAATTGGATAAAGTAGACGAAAGTGAACGATTTAAAGAGGCTAAAGCCACTAAAGAGGGCGAAGTGTTCGACATGATTCAAGTCGAGTTTGGTCGTCAATTATCGCCAATTGAATACCAAAAGATTAGTGATTGGTTCAAGAAAGACGGTTATGACCCGGACGTAGTCAAGGAAGCCTTGAAGGAATCCGTCTTAAACAATGTCTATTCCTTGAATTATATGGACCGGATCTTATTAAACTGGTCTAAACGTAAACAGACTCAAGCGAATGATTCAGCAGGTTTCAGCAAGCAAAAAGCGCAAACCCAAGACCTCCCACCGGTACCAGTCACCAAATGGCTAAATAAATAATTTTTCAGAAAAATCATTAAATATGGAAGAGGAGGGCTTAGCCGTGACTGAATTACCTTTAAAAACCAAAGCAGAAACAATCGCTATCCTAGATGAGTTAGATAAACTATACCCCAACCCAAAAACCATGTTGGACTATCAAACCCCATTCCAATTAGTGATAGCGGTTCTGATGTCCGCGCAAACGACTGATGTGGCGGTCAATAAAGTGACGCCCGACTTATTTGCTAAGTATCCGGACCCAGACCATATGGCTGAAGCCGACTTAGCAGATTTAGAATCCTATATAAAAACGATTGGTCTTTACCATAACAAGGCCAAGAATATGAAGAAGACAGCCATCATACTTCGCGACGAATTCAATGGACAGGTACCCAAAACCCGGGAAGAATTGATACAATTACCGGGTGTTGGTCGAAAAACAGCCAACGTCGTCTTAAGTGAAGCCTTTGGGATCCCGACAATCGCGGTCGATACTCACGTTGAACGGGTGACCAAGCGGATGGGCATTGTCGACCCGGATGCCAGCGTTAGACAAACGGAAGAAACCTTGATGGCGAAAATCCCTAAAGAAAGATGGCGGGATGCCCACCACCAATTCATTTATTTTGGCCGAGAATACTGCAGTGCCCGTAATCCTAAATGTGCATCTGACCCGAGGATTACTTTCTGTGAATGTCGAAAGCTCAAATAAATATCGGATTTTTGAAGGCCAGAAGAGCCTGTTAGTTACAGAACGTCACTTGATTAATATTTTGAAGTTGGGTATATTTATGAACAAGGAAATGAAAGAGAAGGTGAAAGCATGCCTGCAGAATATGACGAGACGCAAACAGCTGAAAGTTTACACGCCTTACGTGTCCACTTAAAAGGGAGTCAATACATCCTTGAAGTGCTTAAAAAAGATATGCGTAAGAAAGGTTTAAGTGAAAACGAGTTTACAGTCTTAGAGTTACTATATAATCGTGGTCAACAACCCATCCAACAAATTGGTAAACGGATCCTGATTCCATCATCAAGCTTAACTTATGTGATTGATCGCTTAGAGGATAAGGGCTTTGTTGAACGTACGCATAATCCTGAAGACCGTCGAGTGATCTATGCTAAAATCACAAAACTAGGCCGCGAGAAAATGGCAGAAGTTTTCCCTGGACATAGTCAATTAATCGCTGATATGTTCCAAGAATTTAGCGCTGAAGATGTAGAAACGTTTATTCATTTAACCAAAAAACTAGGCTTTACAGCCCAAAAAATGCTAGAAAAATAAGAGGTGTGAAAAAAGTCGTTAAGACTAAACGTGCTGGACCAAAAGCCGAACATTTACTTGTGAGTATTTGGCGTATATTGGGAAGCATCGGAAGAGTTTGACTTTTCCAACCTGATATTAGGATTAATAGGATTTTATATGGAGAAGTTTATCGATGTGATAGCTTCTCCTTTTTTCTCGTCATTGATTATTGGTAAGCTTGGCCAAGATTTTCACATGTTGCAAAGTGTACGAATATGATATGATTATACAGAATGATTGGGGTGTTGATATGAAGGAAATAATCCATTTTTATCATACAAATGACTGGCATTCTCACTTGGAGAACTGGCCAAAATTTTTACGTTATTATCAAACACAAGCGGATAAACATCGAAGTGAAGGCGAAGCCCATTTTCTTTTTGATATAGGTGATGCAGTTGACCGCCAACATCCTTTAACAGAAGCTAGTCAGGGGCAAAATATGATGACCTTGATGAATGAAATTGGGGTAGATGTTGCGACAATTGGCAACAACGAAGGGATTGGAAGTCAGCATGATATCCTAGACAACCTGTATGAACAGGCTGATTTTCCGGTTGTTTTAGGCAATATTTTCGATAAAGAAAGTGACCTACCACCCAAATATACCCAAGACTACACCATGATTCAAACCAATCAGGGCAGTCGGTTTGCTGTATTTGGCATGACAGCCCCATTTGAAATTTCTTATAGCGTAGTTGGCTGGCGCCCGATTGATCCACTCTTGAGCATCGCACGTGTATTAAAGGACATCAAAGCAAATGAAACTTTTGATGGTATTCTGCTACTGAGTCATCTCGGTTTACCAGCAGACCGCCAAATCGCTGAGCAATTTCCAGAAATCTTGGCTATTTTCGGTGCCCACACCCACCACGTTTTACCTGAAGGCGAGTGGGTCGGCCACACACTATTAACTGGTGGCGGTAAATACGGGCAATTTATGGGCCATCTAACCCTTGAAATCAATAAAGATGAAGAGCATTTATATACGCCTGGCAAAATGGCAACAGATGCGCAACAAGCTAACCCGATTATCGATTATGCACGCTATTTCAAATTGGACGAAGAATTGATCGCTTCTGACCGCATTTCTGCCTACGATGAAGACTATAACAAGGTAAATAGGTGGTTAGAAGAGGGCGAAAGCCAATTGAAAAACCAAATCGTTGGCCAACTACCTATCACTTTAACAGCGGATGAGAATCATTTTTCACCCTTACAATACGACACCTTATTGGCCATGAAAGCAGCCAGTGGTGCAGATATTGCTATGATTAATTCGGGCTTATTCCTAAAAGGATTGCCTGCTGGGCCAGTATCCAAATATGATTTGCATAAGGCACTACCACATCCTATTCGCTTTATGGTGGTCGAGTGTACAGTTTCAGAATATTTGGATCAAATATACCCGCAAATTACAACGCTCAGACCAGATTTACAAACTATGCCGATTAAAGGATCTGGATTCAGAGGGCAGATTTTTGGGCAATTAATGGTCTTAGACAATGTAAAAGTAGACCAGCTTGCACCAGATCAACCTTTGAAAATCATTACAATTGACCACCTATTGTATTTGCCTTTTTTCACGGAACTAATCAATAAAAAACATTATTTATGGGGACAACCCTTTATACGAGAACTCATTGCGGATAAGATTCAGCAAGCCAGTAGTCGCGATGAATAGCTATATGCATTCATAGGCGCATAAGGCGTAAGGAGGTATGACATGTTAAGTCGTAAGAAACAAGAAGAATTAAAAGAACAACGGGCGAGTTTAAATTACCCCGTTGCGCAAATTAAACGTACGAGTCAAGAGACCTTAGAAATTAACGGGCAATCATTTGTGCTTGTAGATAATTACCGGGATGCCTTAGATATTGAAGCGTTGGCTGACCGGTATATGGATATTTTAGATATTTATGACTTTGTCGTGGGAGACTGGTCTTATGAACAATTACGGTTGAAAGGCTTCTTTGCTGATGATGCAAAAATTGGCTCATTAGAGCAAAAAATCAAACATTTACCTGATTACTTACTAGAATATGGGAGTTTTGGGGCCGCTTATTTTGTGCTATTGCATGAACGTACTGGAGAAGAAATTCAAAAACGAAACGAAGCCTTTTGGACTCAACAAAAACACCAAAACCAAGAATCTTCAAGAAGTAAACAAAATAAAAACCAATCACAGAGGTCAACGAGTCTGAAATCTTACCAAGGGAACAAAGCAGACAACCGACATAAATCGTCAGGGCCAAACAAAAATAAAGAGAAACATAAACAGCGACGGTCAAACAAGAAGCATGAAAGTATTAAAGGGCCATCTTTCTCGATCTCACAAAATAAAGAGTCGAATAAAAATACCCAAAAACAAAAACCTGTGAAGCGAAAAGTCGTCACTAAACGTCAACATTCTTTTAGTATCAAGGAAAAGGGGGATAAAGCTTAGATGGATCTACAAGAAAAAGTTTTCTTAATCGATTTAGATGGTACTATGTACCGCGGCGGTCAATCGATAGCGGGTGCGAAGGACTTTATTGAGCGCTTGATTGAAGATAATATCCCATTTATGTTTGTGACCAACAATGCCATGCGTAAACACCAGGCAGCAGCAGAAAATTTAAATAAAATTACGGGCTTAAATGTTGAGGGTAAACATTTCTACACCTCAGTGGATACTTTGCGCTTTATCCTTGCTGAAGATTTAACATCTGGCAAGCTGACAAAAGAAACAGGCAAAGCCTATGTCATCGGAATGGATTACTTAAAAGATGAAGTAGTGGACGCAGGCTTTGAATTGACTCAAAACGTCGACCAGGACCCGTGCGATGTGGTGATCGTTGGCCTTGACCAAGAAGTGACGTATCCACAATTCATTGAAGCCTCGATTGCAGTTCAAAGAGGTGCTGCTTTCTATCTCACCAACCCAGACGTACAATTCCCTTCAAACCGAGGATTTGTGCCCGGTGCTGGTGCCATCGGTCAAGTAATCACTGCGGCCACACGGGTTCACCCAATAGTTTGCGGAAAACCAAATGCCTTAATTATTGAAGGTGCTTTAGCCAAGATGGGCTATAGCAATGACCAAGCCGTATTTTTAGGTGACAACTTAATGACAGATATATCAGCAGCAGAAAATGCTGGTATTGATTCGATATTTATTGAAACAGGGGTACATACAAGAGATCATCTAGAAGAATTTGGCGTGATGCCAACATTGGTGGTGGAAAATTATGAAGCACTCTTATCGACCTGGTAGTCGACATTTAAATAAAATACGATTGTGGATAGAGATTCTTGCCTTATTGATATTTTTTATTACATTGGCTATCACAGTTACCATCGCCAATGTCCCCTTATTCATGGGATCCCTATGGTTTTCAAAATCTTTTGAAACCGTCGATTTATCCTTTTGGACAGTTGTTGACAACTACTTACAACTGCTAGCCTATCTGAATTTTCCTTGGATAGGTACCTTATCTATGTCAGACTTTCCGACCTCATCTTCAGCAGCCTTTCATTTTATGGAAGTGAAGCACTTATTTTATTTAAATTATGGGGTGATGGCGATTTCTGGCCTAATTGGCTTCTGTTCCTTACATAAATTGAAAGTTAGCCACAATTTGTGGCGCCTATACTGGCCCTTCAAGCAACTGAGATGGTTTCCAATCATTGTAATCATCTTACTCGTTTTTAATTTCAACAATATTTTTATTGCTTTTCATGAAATAGCCTTTAATAACGACGCCTGGTTATTTAACCCGGCCACAGATCCTATTATTCTCGTGCTCCATCAATCCTTCTTCTTATTATGCTTTGTATCTGTCTTTTTGATATTGCAACTCGCTATTGAATGGGTTTATCGTATCGGGAAAAAGGACTTCAACCGTCAAATCTTAGGTATATAAAAACCAACCCAAAAGAGGCTGTAACAAGCACTTTTGGGTTGGTTTTTTTGTTTACTTTATTGATTTATGTATTTTAAAACTGCAAGTCATACCAACATCAGTCTGTAAACATAGATGTCGAATGTAGTGGGGCAACCTGACGGTCGGGGAATAAGTAATGGACCGCTTGATTAATGACATGTGGCGCTTCGCCAAAACCAGTTGCAATCAATTTGGCTTTATGCGGGTAATTAGCTATATCACCAACTGCATAGATACCGGGAATATTGGTTTGCATGTTATGGTCTACTTGGATAGATTCATTCTCAATTTCAAGACCCCAATTTCTAATTTCATCGATTGAGGATACAAAACCATAGGTCATAAAGATATGTTCAACAGGTAGTATCCGACTTTCTTGACTACGAGCCTTGGTAACTTCTAAGCCAGTCAAGAATCCGTCCTTACCAAGAAGTATTTTTGGTACATAGGGGGTAACGAATTCAATATTGGCTGTTTGTTCAGCTAAGCTAACTGAATATTCATGGGCACGAAAACGGTCGCGACGATGAACCAAGTAGACTTTTTTAGCATGGTCAGCTAAAGCCAAACTGGCATCAAAGGCTGAGTCACCACCGCCAAGGACCGCAACTTCTTTACCTGTGTATTTAATAAAGTCTGATACATGGTATGAAATATGCTGATCTTCATAGTCAGAAAGGCCAGCAATCGCTATTTTTCGAGGTTTAAAGGAACCATTGCCGGCAGCGATAATGACTACACCCGCTGTATAGGTCGACTCGCTTGTTTGAATCGTAAAGTCATGGTCATTTTTTTGAATACTTAGGACTTTTTCGTTTAGATGAATATCTGTAGTAGCAGAAAACCGGTCCAATTGTGCTTGTAAGACTTGGCTTAATTCGTGACCGGTTATTTTTGGGTATGCTGGAATATCGAATATATTTTTTTCAGGATATAAGGCTTTTGGTTGACCACCGATTTCAGGTAATGAGTCTACTAAGCGGACACTTAGGTTGCGCATACCTGCGTAAAAGGCGGTAAATAAACCTACTGGACCGGCCCCTACAATCAGGAGGTCCGTTCTATTATTTGTCATTGTGATCTCTTTCTAATTGGGTTTTACTGTGTTGGCTGATTATAATGGGAGATTTAATAGGATGTAGATAAAACGAACACCTAGCGTAACAAGTACACCAGTGGTCATACCACCAATAACCTCTGAAGGTTTGTGACCTAAATAATCATTAATGACCATGCGATCCTCATCAAGTGTGTTTAATTTAGCTAATAGATCTGTATCGTCAGTTTCTCTAGCCTTTTCTTTTAGAATCTTCATAAGGGTATAGATTAAAACCCCTTGCTCCCCATCCTGACGACGAACACCCATGGCATCAAACATGACGATCATACCAAAACAAACGGCAATCGCAACGATTGGTGAGAAGAAACCATACTGAAGAATCAAAGCAGTGATTAGCGAAGTAACGGCAGCCGAGTGGGAACTAGGCATACCACCTGTAGCATGAATGATCGAGAGGTTAGCGTTTGGTTTCTTAAAGAAAACAGCAATAGGATATTTAACCAATTGTGCAATCATGATTGCTGCAAAGGTAACGACTAAAGGAAAATTAGTTGTTGTATTCATGTTTTCCTCCTAGAATTTATTTAATTCAATAATAGCATGAAAAAGAATCATTCGGAAAATGTTTCGCTGTAAAAATAGAAAATATGAAAAACTTTACCAATCTTGGCGGAATAAAATTATTCAGTCATTAAATGGAGAATTTTCACTCAGTATTTGTTACAATAAGTGTAGAAAAGAATAGGAGGCAGAAAATGACTTACCCACAATTAGATATTAAAGATACGCAATTGAAAGCGACGATTGAAACAAATAAAGGTGCTTTCCAAGTTGCACTATTTCCAGAATTAGCACCAAAAACAGTAGAAAACTTTGTAACCCTAAGTAAACAAGGTTACTATGACGGTGTTATTTTCCACCGTGTAATTCCTAACTTTATGATCCAAGGGGGCGACCCATCTGGGACTGGTATGGGCGGGACATCAATTTATGGTGAAAAATTTGAAGATGAATTCAATCTTGAATTGTTCAACATTAACGGTGCCCTATCAATGGCGAACGCAGGACCTAACACGAATGGTTCACAATTCTTCGTTGTAACAGCTAAAGAAGTACCTGCACAAATGTTAGGACAACTAAAAGCTGGTGGTTGGCCAGAAGAGATCATCGAAGCTTATAGCGAAAACGGCGGAACGCCATGGTTAGATCAAAAACATACTGTATTTGGTCAAGTGGTTTCCGGAATGGACGTTGTCTACAATATTGAAGACCAACCTCGTAATGCATCAGACAAACCTTTAGAAGAAGTTGTCATTACTAGTGTTACTTTTGAAAACGAATAAGCTACACACTAGAAAGGATACAACTTCATGACAACTAAAGAATTTCCATACCACATTGGTGATGTAGTTGAAGGTGAAGTGACAGGTTTACAACCATATGGTGTCTTTGTTCAATTAGACGAAGTCCATCAAGGATTAATCCACATATCCGAAATTAATCACGGTTATGTGAGCAACGTGAATGATAAATTTACCATCGGACAAAAACTGACGGTAAAGATTATCGATATCGATGAGTTTACCAGTAAAATGAGTTTGTCAATTCGAGCATTAAAGAAACTTGCAACCTCTAATAAACCTGCTAAGAATGCTTGGCCTAAAAAACGTCCTGCACCAAAAATTGGCTTTGTTTCTATAGAAGAACAATTGCCAGGGTGGGTTGAGGAAGCACTACAAAAGATGGCTACAAAATAATATTTTATAAATGAGGAGTATTAAAATGGGACATATCAAATTTGATTATAGTAATACTGACCAATTTATTGCAGAACACGAATTAACACAAATGCAACCGTTAGTTACGGCAGCCGATACAATCTTACGTGAAGGTACTGGTGCAGGTAGCGATTATATCGGTTGGGTTGATTTACCAAAAGCATATGATAAAGAAGAGTATGCACGTATTAAAAAAGCTGCAGCTAAGATTCAATCTGATTCAGATATATTAGTTGTATTAGGTATCGGTGGTTCTTACTTAGGTGCTAAATCAGCAATCGACTTTTTATCTCATTCATTTTCAAACTTACAATCTGAAGAAGAACGTAAAACACCACAAGTCTTCTTTGCAGGTAATAGCTTAAGTTCAACTTACATTGCTGAATTAATCGAAACAATCGGGGATCGAGACTTCTCTGTAAATGTTATTTCTAAATCAGGTACAACTACTGAAACTGCTGTAGCATTCCGTATTTTCAAAAAATTACTAGAAGAAAAATATGGTGAAGCAGCTAAAGAGCGTATTTATGCAACAACGGATAAAGCAAATGGTGCATTAAAATCTGAAGCTGATGCTGAAGGATACGAGTCATTCGTTATTCCTGATGCAGTTGGTGGACGTTTCACTGTATTAACACCAGTTGGTTTATTACCAATTGCTGTTTCAGGTGCAGATATCGATGCCTTAATGCAAGGTGCAGCTGACGCGATGGAAGCATACAGTGATGCTGATTTAAGTAAAAATGAAGCTTACCAATACGCTGCATTACGTAATGTCTTATACCGTAAAGGTAAAGTAACTGAGCTATTAATCAACTATGAACCAAAATTACAATACTTCTCAGAATGGTGGAAACAACTATTCGGAGAATCAGAAGGTAAAGATGGTAAAGGGATTTACCCATCAAGCGCCAACTTCACAACTGACTTACACTCTCTAGGTCAATACATCCAAGAAGGGCAACGTAACTTATTCGAAACAGTTGTTAAAGTAGACAAACCAAGTAAATCAATTGCAATTCCCGCATTTGATGAAGACTTAGATGGTTTAGGCTACTTAGAAGGTAAGGATGTAGACTTTGTAAATACTAAAGCTTTCCAAGGCACTGTATTAGCCCATACTGATGGTGACGTACCTAACTTCGTGTTAACCATTCCAGAAATGGATGCTTACTCTTTAGGTTACATGATTTACTTCTTTGAAATTGCAGTAGCAATTTCTGGTTACTTAAATGGGGTAAATCCATTCAACCAACCAGGGGTAGAAGCATACAAGAAAAATATGTTTGCTTTATTAGGAAAGCCAGGATTCGAAGATTTAGCAGCAGAATTGAACGAACGGTTGAAATAAGTGGTTTAAAATCACGATCAAAGAAATGTCGAACAGAGATGTTCGGCATTTTTTGTATTTTTGATAAAAAAAGACAAAAAAACCATTGACGAAAAACTGCTTTGTTGATATTATAAATCTTGTCGATTCGGAGCAAAACCAATCGAAAAAACAGTAAAAAAAATGATTGACAAGTTCTGATAGGACATGCTATTATTATGAAGTTGTTTGATTTGATTTCAAAAAAACAAACTCTGAAAAAACTGTTGACAATCATCTTGTTGAAATGGTAAGATAATTGAGCTTTATAGTTTACGATTCACACGAAAACGGTTTAAAAAATAAATCAAAAAAGTGTTGACAAGAAAACATAATATAGGGTAAGATAATCAAGTCGCTTCAGTGATTAAGTGGTCAAAATAAGTTTAAAAAGTTTTTAAATTTTTGTTGACAAAGCTTGAATGAAGATGATATGATATATGAGTTGCTACAAGGCAACGAGATAGACCTTTGAAAACTGAACAAAGAAGACAAACCAAAAATTGTGTATGGAATCATTTGATTCCAACAATTAAAAGTAGTGAGAACTACTATAAATAAGTCAGCAAACTTTAATGAGCAATCAAGCTCATGAAAATCTTTCATGAGAGTTTGATCCTGGCTCAGGACGAACGCTGGCGGCATGCCTAATACATGCAAGTCGAGCGAACAGATGAAGTGCTTGCACTTCTGACGTTAGCGGCGAACGGGTGAGTAACACGTAAGGAATCTACCTATAAGCGGGGGATAACATTCGGAAACGGGTGCTAATACCGCATAATATCTTCTTCCGCATGGAAGAAGATTGAAAGACGGCTCTGCTGTCACTTATAGATGACCTTGCGGTGCATTAGTTAGTTGGTGGGGTAATGGCCTACCAAGACGATGATGCATAGCCGACCTGAGAGGGTGATCGGCCACATTGGGACTGAGACACGGCCCAAAC
>OMJG01000617.1_pt1 | contig 25378 bp, 29 predicted proteins | sample 1646431 | NCBI WGS metagenome assembly OMJG01 (sample SAMN03771674, study PRJEB25209) | food metagenome | isolation source: Cotija cheese | place: Mexico:Jalisco,Michoacan | collected 2011-12-12
TTGGTGTTCATTCTGGCAAAAAAGTCGGTGATGATGATAACTGGTATGGAAAAGTAAAACCAAAAACGTTGATTGAAAAAACAAAAGTTATTCTGCCAAAAACTGGTGAAGAAAAAACTCTTTGGAGTTTGGCAGGTCTTGGTATGCTTCTTGCTGCATTAGCCGTTTGGCAACGTGACAAGCTAAAAGCAATGTTGAATAAAATCAAAAGATAAGTAAATATTGACCGTAATGAGCGGTGAATGGAGGACGTCGCATTAAAAATGATGAAACGTATGAGTAAATTTATGTTAAAATGGAGGACGATGAATTGCTAGAAAATGATGATTTTAAACAGACTGTTGCAGAGTGGATTTATAGGGGCAAAGTAACAATCTATGATTTACCTGCAGAGGAACGCAGAGAATATTATTCTACATTCTATATCTTAGCTTTTCGTCGTCTCCGTGAGCACAAACAAATTGAAGAATATGTGAAAGTAATGCGTTTATTATGGGCAGATTGGTCGTATACAAAATTGTATGGTTCAGACTCAGAGGCGCAAGGAATGGGGAAAAAATTATTTGATGCTTACTGGGGAGTAGAGTTAGAATTTAAAGGAGATATGCAATTTGAAGCAGTGGTTCAAGCACTCAAAGAACAGCACCCAGAATTATTTGGAGAAGGTTGATTATTTATTAGATGAAAATAGAACTTTGAGTAATCAGGTTAATTCTCTCAAGAAGAAAATTAAAAGTCTATCTGAGATTAATGAATTTAAGTATTATAATAAGCATATTCTCCAGTACGTAGAGATTCACGAAAAAATATTTATTGTTTCTTTGGAAGAAAAGCTTGACCGGGATGGCAAAGTAACTAATCTTGAGTTTATGCTTCATGATATGAATGATTTCAGAAGCCCTGCAAGATGGCATACGCATATTGACTGTGATATCTTTCGTGATCAAGAATACGGTTTTATCGATCGTCTTTATATTCAGGAATTTCAAACACGTTATGTTAACCAAGGTTATGGAACACTTTTGATGAATATTTTACTTGATTACGTAAGCCATCATTTGAAAGTTAATGAAGTGATAATCTCAGGTTGGTTATCTCCTGAAGATGAAAAGGATGAAGAAAATCATTTACGTAGAGATCACGTTTACCAAAAGTTTGGTTTTGAAATAAAAGGAGATCATGTTTACAAGATGTTAAAGTGCAATAAAGCTCGAGTTTTTTCTAATTATAAAGACTCAGAAAAATAGAATATTTACGCAAAATCAGCTCTTTCCAATATGTGCTGATTTTTTGTTTTATCATTTATCAGAAGTAACAAAAATTCATGTAAAGACAAATTCGTTGAGATGACTTTATGAATGAAAAAATATTAATTGAAATGGAGGCCAACTTATGGTCATGGATTTTTCAAAAAAACAAACAAATGAAAGCACAGAACTTGAGTTCGAAAAAGTTGAACAAATTGCTATTCTTTCAAAGAATGGTAAAGGGTGGACAACGGAACTTAACCGAGTATCCTACAATGGACGTCCACCGGTTTTAGATTTACGTTCTTGGAGCCCTGAGGGACGAATGGGTAAGGGTATGACTTTATCTGATCAGATCGCTGAAAATCTTTTCCTTACCCTTCAAGCCATCTATAATAACAAAGAAGAGCTTGAACAGGAACAGGAAGAAGAAAAAGAGGAAGTAATGGCTGCTGAAGCGGTAGAAAATGCAGAAATCCCCCCTCACTCAGAACCAGATCTAAAGGTAAATGAAAATACTGTCTGGACACCAGGCAACATGGAAATTTAAAACCAACGTAAAGCAGATTTTTAGAAGTCTGCTTTTTAATATCTAAAGAAGGAAGGTTTATGGGACAAGAACAACAAGAAATGTACCGTGTTTTGATCCGTGATACGCCTCAAACGATACGTCAAAGCCTTTATTTACTAAAGGCTTTAAAACGGCACGTGGAAACAAAAGAGGCCGGTCGTGAACAAGCACAGATTGATTTATTAAAAGCTAAAAATTATGCAGAAGATCTTTCCGGACTTGAGGTTTCTCCCGAAATGGAAAAAGAATTTCTTGCTAAATCTCCATCTGAACGTCAAAAGATGCTTACAGAATGGGGCCAAGAGTTAAAAAGACAAAATTTAGCACCTGGTGAGAAATCGCTTGAATTCTTGATGAAGACAGGCAAGGCAATCGCAGAACCTCAGCTTCTCGAGAAAGCTGTAAATTTAGAACAACTTAAAAATGTTCTGAAAGATTATGGACTCCAGTTCCATATTAAAGCCCTTGATGATGGAAAGCATGAAGTGCTTTTTCTCGCTAAAGATGCCAATGTGGCACGCAATGCTTTTGCACAAGCTCTGGATGAGATTAGTCAAAACCCAGAAATTGTCTCAAGTCCGTCTCTTACACAGTCCATTAAAGAGGCACAGAAGGAAGAAGAGAAAGCCATTGCTGCTAAAATGGCAGAGAAAATGCAAGAACGTCAAGCTGCGATTCAACAGACCATCATTCCAGGACAAGAAGAGCCAAATGTTGGCCAAACGTCTAGTCCCGCTCACTCAGATTTTGCAAATCTTTCCGCACAAGAACCAGTTTCTGATGCTTCAGCACTAGATCTCTTTGATGGAGGGCCAGATTTATGAATAAGCAGACACAAGGTGTGGGATATGGCATGGTAGGTATAACAGGAGCTTATCTTGCAAACAGAGCCACAGAGCTTTATCAAATGGCACCGGATGGAGAAAAAATTCAAACGGTCTTACAAATGCCAGATTTTATCCATGCACAACCTTGGTATCTTTCTTTGCAACAGGGGCCTATTTTAGCTTCTGGAGCAGTTCTTGTAGCTGCAGGACTAGTTTATGCGGTAAGGGACACCAGAGAATATGCGCCAGGTCGAGAACATGGGGATGCCAGATGGGGAACCGCAAGAGAATTAAAAAGCTTTAAGAATAAAAAAGATTTTTCGCAAAATATCATTCTCGGACAAGGCGCCTATAAGAATTTTGGAAAAGCTAAATTCTTTAAGAAAAGTCGAAATAATAACGTCATCGTTATCGGTGGATCTGGTGCAGGTAAGACAGAATCGTTTATTTGGAATAACCTTATGCAAATGAATTCTTCCTACCTTTTGACAGACCCTAAAGGGACAACGGCCAGACGGTTTGGGAAAATGTTCCAAAAGAATGGGTACAAGGTTCGTGAAGTCAATTTTGATACTTTAACCAATTCGGATCACTTCAATCCATTTGCTTATATTAAAGATGAAATTACCCTTAAAAAGGTAATTCTTATGCTTATCGATGCAACCAATGCAGAGCATGAGAAAAAAGGAGAGCCTTTCTGGGACAAATCTGAGGAGATGCTTATTACTGCACTGATGGGCTTCCTTTATTATCGCTATCGAGGTGATGAAAGTCATAAAGGAGATGGTGTCATGCCTAACCTTGCGGATATGGGCACGTTGATAGGATTACTTCCACGTAAACATCCAGAAGTAGAAAGTCAGCTTGAATTCATGTTTAAAGCTCATGCAAAACGTTTTGGTGCAGATAATTTTGCCTATATTCAATGGCGCAAATTCATTGACATGTTCAAAGATAAGACAAGAGACTCCGTTTTAGCTATTACTGTAACTCGTTTCTCTATGTTTGACTTGAAACAAGTTCGAGAGTTTATTGCAGATGATAATTTGGAAATTGATAAATGGGCAAGCGAAAAGTATGCAGTCTTCCTTAAAATTCCAGATTTGGATGACACGTTCAATTTCCTACCTCTTATGGTTTTCCTCCTTGCATTTAGAACATTAGAACATATTGTTGATAATGAAATGGGGGGAGAAGCTAAAGTACCAGTACAATTCTTAATGGATGAATTTGTCAATCTTGGGAAAGTACCAAATATCAAGGAAGCTTTGTCTGTGTTCCGAAGTCGATTGCTCTCTATTGTCATTGTTTTACAAAGTATGAACCAAATGCAGCGTAATTACAAAGACTCCTGGAAGGAATTCTTTGGGAATGCAGATTCTTGGGTTTATTTATCAGGTTCAACTGAACCTGATACGCAAGAGTTTTGGATGAAAACTGGTGGGAAGAAAACGGTCTATCGTAAAAGCCGAGACAGAGGATTTGTACGTTCAGAGCCTGTAGGTATAGATTTAATTACATACAACGGTGTTTCTGAGCTTGATCGAGGCATGTCCTTGGTTAAGATTGCCTCTGTTCCGATGTTTAAGGTACCAAAATATCATTATTTACAGCATCCAAAAGCTAAAGAAGTGGGGAGAAAGCCAGGAGATAAAAACTGGTGGGAACCACAACGCTATCGTAATCTAAGTGAAAGATACGATGCCAATATGAAGAACAACAATCAAGAAGAAGCAGAAGAAATTAACTTTTTAGCTGCTTAAAATTAAAAAATAAAGGAAAAAAACTAATGCTAAAAATTACTCAAACAAAATCAAAAATCATGAACGTAAAAGCCTATTTATCAATGCTTGCTTTTCTGGCTCTCTTTAAAGGACGAGAGGCATCAGCGCAAACATCTGGCGCACAAGTTGGAGAGAACCTGGTGAAAGATCTTATGTGGCTTGTTACAGGTGGTGGGATATTGACAGCTATCTTTGGGATCATTGCACTTATCAATGCAGGACGTGCACAAGATGCACAAGGTAAGTCAGAAGCAGGTTGGTTTATTCTTGGTGGAATTCTCCTTGCGGCTGTTGGTGGTGGTTCAATGCTTTCTGGTGTATTCTCAAATCCCCCAGGGAATTAAAAGAAAGCATAGGAGGGTCTAATTATGGACTTAATTGCAACATTTTCTAAAACTCTAGCAGAATATGATTCATCCACTATGGGATGGGTAACGAATATTATTACAAATGCGACCACTCAGGTCGCTCTTTATTTAGCAGCTATTGTTCTTGTCATGGAACTAGCAAAAATGTTTGAACGAGTGAATACATCAAATAACGGAGTGATGATGCCGAGGTTCTTTGCGGAGATTGCTTGGCGTGGGGCAGTATCTGGTGTCATGATCGCACTGAGTCGTTATATCGTTGAATTCATGGTTCTGGTTGGTATTGGCTTGGTTAAACTGATGGGTAAATATGCGAATGGTGCCTTTGATGTGTTGCCGAATGTAGATATTTCAAGCTCAACAAGTATATGGGACACCATCGGAGGTATCCTTACAGGGAATTTCCTCACATTTGCCTTGGCTTATTCTGTCGGCGTGCTGATCTCTCTTGCAGCATATGTCATGCTTACCGTATTAATCATGCTTCGATTTTTCCAACTCTATGTGTTACTCGCTTTGGCTCCACTTCCTATGGCTTCATTTGCTTCAGCCGAACATCAAAATATAGGGATTACCTATCTTAAATATATTGGTGCTTATGCACTGCAGCCGGCCGTATTATTAACTGTCATTGGAGTTTACCACTTTATGAGCACTGCAGGTTGGGACATATCGGGTTGGCAAATTCCAGGGATTATGGCTTCAGTTGATGGTATTAAAGAATTGCTTTCAGGTATTGTTCAAGGCTTTATCTTTATCATTGCCCTTTGGCAAAGTCATAACATCTCATCAAAATTATTAGGAGTTTAACATGGAAATTAAAGTATATAAGGACGTCTCCAAACGTCCAAAAACATTAGGGATCTTAACAGGAAGTCAGTGGCTACTTGTCATCGCCTTAATTATTGGTATTGGGGCAGATATTGCAAATAGCATTTTAGGATTTCTACCCGATGCTTTGCTTAAACCATTCATTTTAGTGATTGTCGCACTGGGAGCCGGACATGCACTCTTTCGGCCTCACGGTTTGCCTTTTACAACCTGGGTAAAGCTTCAACTTAAATACATAACAACTGTCCAAACACGACTTTACAAACAAGAAAAAACAAAGGAGTATCATAAAAATGATTTTAAGAAAGACAAAAAAATCAAAGAATGGCGTTGAGGAACTGCCATCGAAAAAACTTAAAGCTGCGACCACTCAAAATTCTTTACAGTATAAATACTTATATGAAAATGGGATTATGCACGTTGTCGAGGATGTTTACTCAAGGACCTATGATTTATTGCCTATAACGTATACTACAGCGACAGATACGGAACAAAAAATCATCCTTTCACAATACAATGCTGCACTTAATCAACTTTCAAACAATGACCACTTCCAATTGACTCTCTTGGTAAAGAAAACACCAAAAGGGGAGTATATGGAAGAAAATGCCTATGCTCCAAGAAGTGATGGTTTTGATCATTTTAGGGAAGAATTTAATACAATCATCGAAGATAATTATGATAAAGGTCATAATAACTTCAAAGTTGGTCGTTTTATTACTTTATCAACTCATGCTGCCAATCAACGTGATGCAAGACGAAATTTGGAAAGTATGTCGGATAACTTCTCAGAAGAGTTACGTGCAATCAAGTCTGGCTTAACGCCACTTGAAGCAATGGAACGTTTGCAGGTCATGAATGACATTTTAAGACCGGGTACGCCACTTTATGGGGATTACTCAGATATTGAAAAACAGAAGCTCCGCAGCCAAGATTTAATTGCACCTGGAGTATTGAACTTTAATCGTCCGGGGAAAATTTCCTTTGGAATTAATGATAAAGAAGGGGAAGTGCTCTTTTTAAGAGATTATCCACGAAATTTATCGGACAGTATGTTTAAAGAATTGACTGAGGCGGGCATTGAGATGGTTTTAACTATTCATGGTAGTCCTTACTCAATCGCAGAAACAAATCAAAGCTTACGTACAGCCTCTATGGATGTGGAAGGCGAGGTATTGAAACAACGTTCTAAATCTTCTCATAAAGGCTCTGGTGGTGATTATATTGCACGTGGGACACGTGAATACTATGAAGATGTCAATGAACAAATTGACTTTGTGACGGAAACCGGAGACACTCAATTCTCCACTACAATTATGGTTTATACCTGGGCAGATAATAGCGATGAACTTCGCCATAATATCCAACAGATTAATGCAGTAGGTAAGAAGTTTGGAGCTAACTTTGAACCGTTCTATTTGACTCAAGAGCAAGCCTTGAACAGCATCTTACCTCTTGGAAAGAACTATATGGACTTTGAAAAGAGTTTTGTTAGAGATCTGCTTACACCGAACCTCTCTGTTAATTCTCCATATACTTCACAAGATATACAGCATAAAGGCGGAAAATTTTACGGGATTAATCTTCTGAGTAAGAACAATATCTTGATTAATCGTATGTCTGATGAACTGAAGAACTCCAATGGTGGGATTATGGCAGTATCTGGAGGTGGTAAGTCTTTTGCGGCTAAAAACGAAATCATCTCAACCCTTCTTGCAAGACCAAAAGATGAGGTAATAATCTTGGATCCTGAGCGAGAATATATTCCAATTGCTAAAGAATTTAAGGGACAGGTTGTTCATGTTGGACCAGGTTCTCCTGTTTCTATTAATGCCTTAGATCTTGAAGATACGGAAGGGCTGGGTATTGAAGGTGATCCTATTGCGGATAAGGCTAATTTTTTACTTTCAATATTTGGAAATATTTTGGGTCGCATTACACCTACGCAGCGTACGCTTATTGATAGAGTTACAAAGGAAGTTTATCGACAATACGATAAACCAAATCTCCAAGATTGGTTTGGTGTTTTAAAAGAAAACCAATCAGAAGAAGCCCGAGATCTGGTAGGGGGATTGGGTATTTATATTGAGGGGTCTCTTAATATGTTTGCCAAAAATACTAATGTAGATCTCAATAGTCGTTTGACAATTTATGATACAAATTCTTTAAAAAATGAAATGGCCGTTTTTGGTTATATGGTTATTTTGGATAAAATTTGGAATAAGGTTGTTGAAAACCGTCGTAAAGGTATTGTCACATGGGTCTATATTGATGAGTTCCAAATACTTATCAATCCTAACCAAATCCAACAGCTCCGTGAAGCTGCTTCAAACATCTATGCCCGAATTCGTAAATATGGAGGTAATCCAACCTTCATGACACAATCTGCAGAAACAATGGCAGCTACTCTTGAAGGACGAAATATCATGTTTAACTCAGACTTTTTAATTCTACTCCAACAAAAAAGTGGTGTGTTAAAAGCTTTGATCGAAGAGTTTAATTTAACAGATAAGCAAGCTTCATATTTGAGTAGTCCGGCTGCAGGGGCAGGGTTAATTATAGCGGGTTCTAACATCATTCCTTTTTCAAATAAAATTCCAAAACAAACAGCACTCTTTAAATTAATGGATACGAAGGTGAATAATGACAGACAAACAAGCGCCGGATGATCTTTTCTCCTCTAAAAATAAAAACAGTTTTGAGGGGAATGATACTAAAAAAGGTATGCAAGATCTCCTAAAAAAGAAAAGTAAAGGACAGCTTTTTAAAAATGCACGTGCTAATTATGGTAACGTGAAATTAACTAAAGGAAAGACGAATAAAAAAAATCTTGGCTTTAAGGCAAAACGTAAGCTCAAACCGGATACGGATTCAAGAAAAAAAATTCCTAAGTTAACAGACGGAACTCCTCAAAAAGGAACTTTTTCAAAAAAACTTGTTGAACCTTCTCACTCAAAAGAGCATGTTAAATTTACTTCTAAGTCAAGACAATCGCAATCAAAGAAGAAAAATAGTGTTCCTACACCTATAGCAAAAACTAATCTAGTTCAAGCGACAAAGAAAATGGGAGGTGTCTCCCTAGAGAAGAATGCTGTGAATGTTCTTGCTCAGGATGAGGATTTAGAAGCAGTACACCATTTTAAGAGCAGTTATGATAAAGGCAAGGGTTCTTTTGAGACAGGGAAAAAAGTTCATGCTTTTATGACCAAAGGTGAGAAATTTTCTCGCAGAGTAAGTGTAAATAAAGTAAACGACTTACGTTTTGGCTCAAAAGGTGTTAACTCCGCATTTTCTAATTCAGCTTCAAATGCTGCACCCAATGGTCTAGCCGCAAAACTAAGGCAAATAAGACAGAAAAGCTTCCAGATGGTACAAAAGTATATCCTAGCTATAATCAAAAATCCTTACATTCTTGGCTTTATAGGGATGGTTGTTGGAGGTTTTGCTCTTTTATCTGTTGGAATAATTCTTTTCTCGAGTTTATCCAATCAGGATGAGTCGAACTCTTCTTTAGATGGACTAGAGTACGTGAAGCACTGGTCAGGCCGGGATGCTTATACGTCCTCGTTACTTGCACAGCGTTATGGTATTACAGAACAACAAATTGATGGCTTTATTAAAAGCCAAGGGTATGAAAAGGTAGATGCCAGGGCTTCTGGTAAAGAGTTCTTACGTTTACAAAAAATATCCGGAATTGATGTCCGAGCTCTTGTAGCCTTTGCGCAAATGGAGTCCTCATATGGAACAGCCGGTGTTGCAGCAGATTTCCCGAAAGGGAATATTTTTGGTTTTGGAGCATTTGATAATGATCCAAACCAGGGCGCAAATTGGGATAATACTCGAGCAGTTAAGGAGTTCAGAGATTATCAAATTGATACTCTGGGAAACAAAACAGTTAAAATTATGGACCAAAGGGCAGAAGCCTTTGCGAACCATACCCTTAAACCTGGGGAAGGTGTCTACTGGACGGCTCTTTACAGTGGGAAAAAACGAGCTGCAGTTATGCAGGATTTCGATATGTACATTGATGCACACGGCGGGACACCGGATCCCCCAGGAGGATATGGTCCTGTTGGAGGTAATGGGGGTGCTGCAGGAATAAAGGCACTTGATGAAGCACTTGGGAAATCCATTGCAGGAACTTATGGGGGCGCAGATGGTCAATGTTACGCTCTAACATCTTTTTACGCTCATTCGGTTACAGAGAACATTCCAAACCTTGTTGGTGGTATGAATGCCTCAAATATCGGGAGTGATTACCCTTGGGATAAATGGGGGTGGAAAGTTGTCAATACGCCAAATTATAAACAGATAAAAGCTGGAGATATTATTAACTTTGCGGCCGGTGCAGATATGGGCGGTTGGCGAGTAGATCCGACATATGGTCATACTGGAGTTGTAGGGAAAGTATTGGGTGATGATCGCCTTATTATTTACGACCAAAATCCAGGACCGGCAAAAACGTGGACATGGACGTACACGAATAATTCTGTCGCTTCAGTTATTCATCCCCCTAAGTAATTTAAACTATATAAGAATAAGGAGGCCGTATGGTCAATCGATCAAATGTACGCAAGCTCATTATCATAAGCGTAAGTTTCATTTTGGCGCTTGTCGGAGCTGTGGGCTACATTATTTATCACGGTGGGAATTCTAGTAAAAAAGAGCTTCCTCCAAAAATTGTTCAAGAAAGTCGAGAAACACAAGACAGTTCTTCAAAAGAAGAGTCTGTCAACAAAAATAGTAGTGAAAAGTCAAACTCAGAAGCTGAAGGCAGCCAAGTTGTTGTAGATTTTTTAAAAGTCTATAGCAGTTGGGAATTAAATGCTTCATCTATTGATGATCGACAAGAAAAACTTCAAAGTTTAATGACAGAAAAAGGTTATCAAAACTTACATATTGCTGAAGATGCGACGAGCCTTAAGTTGATGATTGAAGCCTTTGAAAAGGATAAAACTATTAATACGAGCAATTCCTCTCAACTTGTCTCAAGGTCGTATATCAAAAGCAAAGTCTTTCAAGATGCGAGTAATAAGGCGCTGTATTATGTAGAGCTTTACTATACGGAGTGTCCTATTTACCAAGACAAGGGCTATCCAGTTGTCGCAAAAATAAACCTGTCTGTTCAGGACTCTAAAGTTGATGCTTTAGATGTCACAGATATTAAAGCACTTCCAGGAGGAGAAAAAAATAATGGCGGAAATTCCTAAGACACATCTCAATCGTTTATCTAGTCTGCAGGGGAGAATTTCTAAGGAAATCCTTGCACGAGATAAGGCAAATGAAAATATCAAAAAACTGCAGGAAGAGATTGAGGAAGTTCAATATAAGATGTTTCAATCTGTACTGCGTGATACAGACCTAAGCTTTACTGATGCTATGGAAGCTATCCAGGTACTTGTTGGTGAAGATAGTCAGACAAAATCAGACACTAAGGTGACACCAAGTCAAAATGAAAATAGAAATGAGGAACATCATGAAGTTATTTGATGGTTTAAAACGTAAGGCTAAATTTTATTATGAATTAACAGAGTGCCCTTACATCGATACTGAAAAAATAATGGATAATACTCAACTTATCCAACACCTGGACGAAGAAAACCAACGCTTTCATCGAGATTACTTGAAAAGTAGCGTTTTGGTTTCTAAAATTCGTAATAATGAAGCTGCAGAAGTTGTTTATGCAAAACGGTTCAATCTGCCATTGCCAAAAGATACGGATTGGAATGGTGAACTTAAAGAATTTTTCAAGAAAAAACCAGGGCCTTTTGAAATTTCAGAACAAGGATATACTTTCGAAGAAGTGAGGGAAGCTCCTGTATCAGAAGTAAATCATTTTGCTTCCTCTTGGGATGAAGTAGTTCCTCAAAATCAAACTCCTTCTTCTGTTCAAGATACAATGCCCCTTAATAATAACGAAGAAGAAATTAAAAATGATCCTGGTTTAGAAAATAATCGTGCTGCAGAGGAAATTGAACGTCCTTCATATAATTTCATTAAAGAAAATCAGAGCAACATGGAAGAACCGCTAACTTCTCCAGTTTCCCCCCTCGCTTCAGAGCCTGAAAAGCGTTTAAATCTTGGAGCAGATTACGTGGAGCCCTCACTTGATGATCTTATTGGAAGAGCTACAGCAGTTTCCCTCAAAACGTCATCTTCATTACCTGCAGAAGGTTTTGAGGTTGAAAATCTTGAGACTGCCCAAGACTTCATGGCAGGTTTTGCGATAAAAGCACGCCAAATGGTTTTGGAGTTCCTAGAAGCAGAAAATAAAAAAATCTATGCGGAGGTTGCCTCTCAAGATCGACGTGCAGAAATTCCAGAAAAAGTCCGAGTTCAATTTGAAGGTGAAAAGGAAGCCATGCTTTATCAAAAAGAACAAGAACTTCTGGAAGAATTGTCCTCTAATATCCAAGCTGAAGAGGACCGCCATAAAGCAGCTCTTGCAGCGATCAAGCAAGAAAACGAGGCCAAACGTAAGAGTACAGCTCAAAGCATTCAAGACTCTTATGCAGAGAAAATAACCCTCGAAGTAACAAAACGCTTTAATAAAGAAACACAGCACTTGTCTAATATCCTTGAAGGCAAGAAATCTGCACTTGCCATGCGACAAACAGAACTGACTCAAGGACTTGAGTCGAGCTTTAAAGAAACCTTGTCTGAAGTAAATCGCAACCAGGATAAAGTCTTGAAAGATTTATCTACGCTTCAGCAAGCCGATAATATTATTGCACTACAAAAGCAAAATGTAGGATAGGAGTAGCCTATGTATGATCCGGACCGTCTTAAAAATGAGGCCAAAAACACTGATATTTTGACCATTGCAGAAAGTCTAGGCATGGAGCTTGATAAAATATCAAGCCATTATTACTCCTGGAAGTTACACGACTCTTTAGTTATTGATACAGAAAAAAATATCTATCATTGGTTCTCCAGGGGCCTCAAAGGAAAAGATACAATTGATTTGGTCAAGCAAGTTAAAGATGTGTCTTTTAAAGAAGCACTGCAGCATATTCTTGGCTTAGATGCACAAGTTCTTTCTCCTAAACAAAAGGAACCTCAAAAGCCATTTGTCTATCGTGTTCCAGAGGCTAAATCATTTGATTACGCACGGAAATATTTAAAAAATGAACGAGGTCTATCGGATGAAACGATAGATTTTTTTCTCTCTAAAGGTGTAATTGCGCAAGGCATCTATAAGGACTATAAAACTGGAGAAACTGAACCTGTCGTTGTATTTAAAAATGTAGATCTCACAGGGCGAACTGTTGGAGGTGCTTTGCAAGGCATATGGTACAACAAGCAAAAGTACAAGAAAAAAGGGCGTTTAAAAATGACCCTACCAGGATCCGAGCATTATTCAGGGTTTCAAATTGATATTGGTGAAAAAAAGAACTTTGCTCAATCAACCAAGGAGGCCCCTTTTAAACTTTATGTTTTTGAAGGGCCTTTAGATATGATGGCTTATTATGATCTACATAAGGAACGCCTTAACAATGCTCGTTTAGTGGCTTTACATGGGCTAAACAAGGGAACAATTTCTAAAAGTATTGTGGATGCCTTATGCTCCGACATTGAGAGCTACAAAAATCTTGAAGCGAACGTCATACCGGCCCATCAATGGCTAAGAGATGCGGATGAAAAAGGATTTACAGACAAACTAAAAATTATCATTGCGACCGATAATGATAAAGCTGGAAAAGAATTCTTTCTGAACCTTGGTCTAAAACATACGAAAGTTGTTCCACATATGCCCCCTTTACGTCCAGGAGAAACTAAAGCTGATTGGAACGATCACTTGAAGTTGAAAAACCAAGAGCAAATGGTGAAAAAATCACAGCATACGGTTGCTTCAGTAATTCAAAAAAATCATTCTTCAGAGTTATACGTGTAGAGTCTAGGAGAGTTAAAAAAAATCATTATAATAATAAAAAAATAACACAAGAGTAGAGGGCAGGTGTCTTCTACTCTTTTAGTTTGAGGTGAAAAATGAAGAAAAATAGTATATTAAATTTTTCTACCCTGGAGGATGAGGGGTACAATCTGACAGAAGAATTTGGTAAAGCAATCTATATTTTACAGGATGGTACTTTATGGTCGGGTTACTATGAAGAAGCTCCTGAAGTACGTGCAGTAGAGCACAGAGAGATTGAAACTTTTATTGAAGGAGTAGAACTAGATCGAAATTCAGATAATTTCTGGCCATCTATTTTATCTGAAGTAATTATGGTTATTCCTGAAGAAGAAACACTTTTGTTTCTATCCGAAAGTGAGTATACAGATGCTCAAATTGCAGCCATGAACACATATCAAGAAAATGGATGGAGACTATCATCTACGCATGTAAAATTAGGACCAATTATTGATCAAGATAGAGAACGAATGGTCGAAACTTTAGCCTTACTTTTCTCTCGAGAACATAACGTTACTCCAGAAATTATCCAGGAATGGAACGAGGTGGGAGGTGCTCCAGCAGTTCTTCAGACCTTCTGGGATGGCTTATCTGGGGATGAGAAAAGTAATTTTTTGAAGTTTCTTGACCGTGAGTATCCTCTATTGAATGAAAAAGAGATTATTTCAGACCAGGATGATAAACAATATGCTTTGGTTTGGGCATTGCTTCATGAACAAATCTATCTACCAAATGCGTTAGATAACATGAACGACGTCAATAAGATATTAGAAGATAATCGACGTCTATTTGAACAAGAGATTTTGGAACAACAAATTCAAGAAGAACCCGAACTCTTCGAAGAATATATGAATGTTGCAGCAAACCAGTTTGACTTTAAACAAACTTTCTCAGTCGGTGAAATTCAAAATGATCTTTTGAAAATTGAAGCTATGGCAGAGTTATTAAACATAAAAATTTCAGATACACAACGAGAAAAAATAAGTCAACTACCTCCAGAGGGACGGAAATATATGCTAAATGAGTTTTCAAACCTAAGGGATGGTCATTCAATTTCTCATGAAGCGTTCAAAGAAATTCCAGAAGCTGAAATATAAAGCAACTGATTAATAAGAATAGATAAAACTTAAAGTGAGAGTAGCTCACTAGAATGGAAAAAAGATGAAAAATAATGAATTACCCGAAAAAATCATACAGGCTATTGAAAAAATTGTTGTGCAAACTTTTCCTACTGTTCCTTTTGAAATCATATTTTCATTTGAATTGAATGCTAGAGTAACAGAACATCCAGAACATCTTTCGGATTGCTTTGAGGAATTATCAGAAATTGAAAAATTTCGTACTCCTCGGTTTCCTGAAGATAGAGATGATCAAGCTGCGCTGGAATTTTTAAGACAAATGCTCGAACGAGAAAATTTGATTTTTGAAGCTGTTTCTCAGTCAATATCTACTAAATTACAAAGTAGCGAAGCTTTAGAACAAGTTTCTAAAATAATTTTAGAAACGAAGCAAAAGTAAAAGTCACTTCAAATAATATATTTTAAAAAGAAAGGACAAGCATGATAAAAATACCTGAACAAGCAGAAAGTCCTCACTTTCCCAAAGATTATGAATATCAATTTCTAGGACAGAAACAACAAATTGCAAAGAAGCTTCATAAGGAGGCAGAGTTTACAGCTTTATCCCTTGCCAAAAATGCTTACCAAATGTACGACTATCTTGAGTCCCTGGGGGCTAATAACCCTAACGGACTTCTTATTGCTGCTTTAGATTATGCTAGTGAAGTTTTAGGTGTTCCGCCATCTCTTATTCAAGAAAGTTTTTGGACACAACATACTCTTAAAGAAGAGGAAATATATGAAGCTTCTCTTACTTATAATCCAGAAAACGAAACAAAGAAAAAAGAAGAAGCTCTCTCTATTGCTCACAAAAAGATTGAAGAACTCTTCTCCTCTCTTTTAGAAGAAGCACAAGGTGATGTAGAATTTTTAGAACTACTTAAACAGAAAAATTCAAAAAACACTTCCCTTCTAACAATTTGCTACGAGCTGTTTGCACAAAAGGCCTGGCAAAAATTAAAATCTGATTTTAAAGATTTACCTGAAGCTGAAGCAGCCTATTATTTATATTTCTATGAAGAAAATAAAACAGATTATTCAAAACATGTTAAAGAAAATATTCATGATTTCTATGAAAAGAATGTGAAACTCTATTTTCAAAAAGAAGAAAAAAGTGATCCTGAATTAATCGGATTACTTGAAGATGCTTCTTATGATGGCATTCATTCCTACATTGAAAAAAAGCTTCCTCACTTCTTAGAAAAAAGTCAGTATCAAAAATTTCTCAAGGACTGGTCTCATAATCTTTCGCTTTCTTTTCAAAATTTAATCCTCCTCAAAAGCCAAAAAGAGGAGTTGGGAAACATAAAAACAATTCCTTCCTGGCTTAATCAAGGTGAAACAATTCCAAAAGGAGTGCCTCTTCTCTTTGTACTTGATGAAGAAAATCAATCACATCTCCTTCCTGTAGTTTCTGACCAAACCTTTATCAAAAGAAATGCCACAAAAGATGATAGTGGACTAAATTTAAAAGCATTATTTCTTAGCTTATCCAAATTGACGCAAGCAGAAATTGTGTTTGAAGAAGGACTTCCTACACCTTCTGAATGGCGCTCGAACAAAAATTTATTATGTTTAAATCCAGATTTTCCGACAGAGCAAGTTATCTTCGAATTAGCTAAACGAGTTTTCTTTGAAGATGTTGCTGCAACAAGTCAAGAAAAATTTATCCAAGAAAGTAGTATCTATTTAGTTTTTGCTTCGGTAGATCTTCCCTGTCCCTCTGATACTTTTGAGTATGTGCAACAATTTAAAAATGAGTCCAGTGGTCATACACATTTTCAATCTGTCATTACCCAAATACAACGCTTAGGTCTTAAATTTATTGAAAAAATGAAAACTGTCCTTTATGAAAAAGAAGAGGAAAAATTATTTTTAAGCTTAGAAGAAGAAATTGAGCAGGCCAAGAGCTTAGAGAAACTTGCTATTGAAAATGTAAGCACCTCAAAAGAAAATGAACAGACAACTCAAGACTCTCCTCAAGAAATGTCTATGGATGAATTAATCTTCAAAGCCCAACAATCTACAGGAAATGGAGAAAATGATGACACAGAATAAATGGAACTATGGACACTACAGTATTTTCCAACTTCTAAAAGAAAATAATTTTTCTACAAAGGACTTTCTCGAAGCTAAGGCATTAATAAATTTTTTAGAGCGAGAGAAAAAAATTTTAGAAGAAAATTCAAGTCCCTGGTTAGCTGAATATATTCTCTCTCTTGAAAATACTAAACGAGAAATGGAGAACTTAAATATGGAAGCTTATCAAAAATTTCTCCAAGAAATTATCTTGAAATTTTCAAAAGAAGAAATTCAAGAAGAAGATACAAATTTAAAAAAACGAGTTATTAGGGGTTTGGGGATTTCCCCAAAATAAAATCAAAAGAAAGGTCAAAGAAGGTCAGTTTTAACTGTCCTTTTTTGAAATTCTTTTATTTTTTAGCAAGGTGGGCCCACCTTGCTATGCTTGCCAGATAACAGCCCTTCCGGCCGTAGGTTGGATGCGAAGCGGGGCTTTATCTGTGGCAGGCGTAGCCTGCCTGTCGATTTTTATGTCACTCAAAATATTATTTATGGAGGAAATACCATGTCTGATAAGCAATTAAAAAGACCAAAACCACTTAAAGTTTACGTGAATGCGGATGAAGAATTCAAAATTAGAAATCGGATGCAACAAGCAAAAGTTAAAAATATTACCAACTATATGCGACGTATGGCTCTGGACGGAGAAATTAAAACTTATGATTTTTCTAGCGTTAAAGAAGGGCTTCTCCCTGTTGGAGAATACTCGGTTGCCTTAAATCGTATCGGAAATAACATTAATCAGATTTCAAAAAAAGCAAATGAAACGGGTACGGTTGATTATGAAGATATACAATATCTCTCCTCACAAGTTCATGATATGAAGCAAAATTATGAAGCAGTCATCAAAAAACTTACACAAGAAATTACACGATTGAGGACAAAATAATGCCAATTACAAAAACTATATCTATAAAAAGTGCTCATAATTTAGAAAGAGCATTAAAGTATATCGTCAATCCAGAAAAAACTGCAGAGCAAATTTTGACATCGGGTTATAAAATTAATCACGTCAATAATGCAGCTTTTGAAATGGAGTTAACTCGAAAAATGGCACGTAGCTACAATGAGGCATCCAACAAAAAATCAGATGAAGAAGTTGTGGCCAGACACATCATCCAGTCTTTTGATCCAATGGATAATCTTTCTCCTGAGGAAGTTCATGAGATTGGGCGTAAAACAGCTTTGGAATTAACTGGCGGCCATCACGAATTTGTTATAGCGACTCATATTGATCAAGGACATCTGCACAATCATATCATTTTTAATGCGACATCTTCCCTTGACTTGAAAAAATTTAGATGGCACAAAAGGACACCAGGACTTTTGAGAAATATCTCTGATAAAATTGCGGACCAATATGGGGCCTTAGTGCTACAAAATACAATGCGAAATTCTCATACTAAGTATCAAGCGTACCGAAGAAAAAATTCATACCGTACGCTTTTAAAGGAACGTCTTAATTTTGTGATCAAGCATTCTACTTCCTGGGATGATTTTAAAATTAAAGCTGCAGCACTTGATATTGAAATTGACAGCAATCATTTTTCAAAAGAATATGGCCAGGTAATTAATTATCGTTTAAAAGATTTCCCTCAAGAACGGTGGGTACGTGATTATACTTTAAATAAAAAAAGGAGATCTTTTTCTTTAGAAAAAATTGTAGCTCAATCAGAAAAAAATAATCCGGCCGGAAGTTTAGCTATCGAGGAAATGAAAACAGCTTTTGATAAATTTCAAAAAGAAAAAGAAGCCCTTCCTGATATAGAAGTTATTATCCCTCCAGAACAAATTGAAAGCAAAAGCATGACAGGCATATACATAGAGATTGACTATGGACGATTTGAGAGAGGGACAATCAAAATTCCTGATTACAAATTAGACCTCCAGGAAGACGGTTCTTATAAAGCGTATATCAACTACAAAGACAGCTTTTACTTTTTAAATGAAGAGGACAAGATACAAAGTAAATTTGTTAAAGGTTCTCAAGTAGTCCAACATTTAGTTGATAAAAGCGGCTTAGTCCCACAAAGAAAAAATTCTGCAATCCAGGACGTTCGAGAAATGGTTGCGGCTTTCAATATTGTTTCTCAACGCCAGTTGGATGGAAGTGAAGCTGTCAAAGTTTTAGGCGAAGAATTCCAAGACCACATGTCTCGAGTGAAACTTGCTTTAGAAAATTTAGACTATCGCCTTTTAGAAGAGAATGAAAAAGTGAAATTTAATCCCACTCCTGAACAACTTTCTCGAATAAAAGCACTTCAGGGCGAGCGAAAAAATTTATCTGTTGCTTATAATAATCTTGTTAAAAAAATGAAAACTTATGAAGCCGGACAAAGAATTGCGGCAAATAAAATTAATGCACAGCAATTAGAAAAAACACAAAATAAAGATAATCAAGAAGAATTTATTGAGAAATAAAGGGTTATTTTCTTATGTTATAATTAAACATGAGGACTGAGAAGGAGAAATGATAATGTCACAATATGAAAAAACAGTTTCTGTTTACCAATCAAAAAATATTCAAACTATTTCTCAGTTTGAAAGCATCCTAGATAACTTTAAAATCTTATTTGCCTATAATTCTGGGAAGATTGAGAATGAAGAAATCACTTACCATGATACACGAGAAGTTTTTGAAAAAGGCAAGGTTTTAAATTTTACTGGAGATCCAAAAGTTATTTTTGAAATTGAAAATCAAAAAAAAGCTTATGACTATTTGAAATTAAAAATCATTGATAAAGTCCCCTTGTCTATTGATCTCATCAAAGAGACACGTCGTGTGTTAACTGAAGGGACTTATGATTACCGTCGATTTGTAGAGCAGGGAGAGCGCCCTGGTGAGTTTAAAAAGCATGACTATGTCACAGGAATACATGAAGTAGGAAGCAGTGTAGAGGCTGTCGAGGATGATCTGAAAGAAATTTTAGAAGTCATGCAAGACTTTAAAGAAACTGAACCTTTAAAAGCAGCGACCTATTTCCACCTTCACCTCGAAGCCATCCATCCTTTTGCGGATGGAAATGGTCGAGTAGGACGTACCTTAATGAATTACTTCTTGATGACACACAATCATCCGCCAATCATTATCTATGATGAAGATAAAAAGTATTATTATGCGGCACTTCAAAGTTTCGATGAAGAAGAAAATTACTTGAGCATGTACGAATTTTTGAAGTATCAAACAGAAAAGACCTGGGAGAAAAGTTTTCAATTGCAAAAGGTACAGGAAAAAGATCCTCTCCTCTCTTGGCTTTCTCAATTTGAACTTTCAAAAGGACGTCCTTTAACTGAAATGGAAAGAGAGTTAGCAACTGATCTCTTTCATAGCCAAAATGAGATGAAAGAAAGTTCTCAAAAACTTCCCTCTGTAGCTAAAGATGATTTTGATTTAGAGCTATAAATAAAAAAGCTAGTGTGAGTCGTGATGGCTTACACTAGCTTTTTTTGTTATAATTATGGAGTAGAAGTTAAAGGACGGTAGCCCGACTGGAGGTGATGCTTATGAGTATTTCGTGAGCTAACCTCACAAAACAGAAAGGCGAAAATTTTGTCAGTGTATCAAGCATTGTCATTAATGATTGCATTTGCAACATTAATACTTATGCTCAATGATAAGAACAACAAAAAATAACGTCCAACTTTAGCCAGTATTGACGTTATTTTAACATGAATATTAGGTTACCGTTCTTAAAACGGCTACATGGGACTTGTGTCGAGCAAGTCCTTTTTCTTTACCTTTATTATAACATAGAAAGTAAAATTATGTTACTAAATAAATCAAATATGATATTTTACACGGATATGATAAAATAGGTGAAGTTAAACAAAGGACAAAAGATGATTAAAGTTTATTATAGAGGGAGTTGTGGTTCTTCTCGACGTGCATTTGCTTGGTTTGAAAAATATAATCTTGAGGTAGACAAACAACAAATTAGTAAGATGACCAGGAGTGACCTTATCAAACTACTCCAACATTCCGATGAAGGATTAAAAGCTATTGTGAAGCGCCCAGGAAAGAGCAGCTCAGAAGTTAAAGAAGCGCTACAATATATGGAATATCTCTCCCTCAATGAAGCGATAGACTTCATACTCTCACATCCGTACGTCATGCCCACTCCAATTATTATGGAGGGCAATAATCACTTTATTGGGTATAATGAAGATGAGATACGGCTATTTCTACCAAAAGAGTATCGTCGTCATCGACCATAAACAAGACAAAAGGAGAACGCTGATGTCCTCCTTTTTTTTAGTGTAGATATTTTATAAACCATTTGCTTTTTTTATTTTGACATTCTCATTCATACAGGCAGACTTAGTGATGATTTTTGAACCTTCTTTTTTGAGTCGCAATACTAATACCAGTTTTTCGCTCAATCATTTTATACGTCATCCCCTGTTGCTTGAGTTCAAAAGCAAAAGCAATTTGTTCTTCAGTAAACTTTTGTGGACGTCCTTCTTTGAATGCTGGATCATTGTCCTTGGCATACTTTTTCCCCTCACTTGTGCGGTTGACGATCATATCTCGTTCAAATTGAGCAAAAGCACTAAAAATAGTAAATATAAGCTGTCCTGTTGGGGTATTGTCTATAATCCCCATATTTAAGATATGTACTTTTATGTCATTTTGGAATAGATGCTGAATAATTTCTAAAGCTTCGCGAGTATTCCTTGCAAATCGGTCCAACTTTGTCACAATAAGCATATCGTCTTTTTGGAGTTGATTAAGTAATTTTTGAAATTCTGGACGCTCTGTTGTTGTTCCCGTAAATTTCTCCTGGTAAATTTTTTCTGCTCCTGCAGCTTTTAAATTTTCAATTTGACTTTGTAGTTTTTGATCGGTCGTACTCACTCGAGCGTATCCAAATTTCATAATTTCTCCCTCCACTTATAACCCTTAGTTATGAGCCGTTACAATCTCTTTATTTATAGTATACACAAAAAGAGCTCAAAACTGTTAAGTTACGAGCTCTTTTTAAATATAGATATATTATTTTAAATTTACCTCTTCTAAGATCTAAATAATAACTTACGTCTATATTTTTGAGGTAAAAACATCCTAATTTGTTCTGGATCATATCCAATCAATACCTTATTTTTTTCAATCATAATTGGTGACTTTAGGAGGTTAGGATTAACTTTGATATAATCTATAGCTTGATTTAGTGGCATTTTTTGGATCAATAGAAGTTTAGATAAATCTTCTTCTTTAACTTTACTTGGATACCTAAGTAAATCATCAAGTCCATTATCCGTTGACGTCAGAACAGTTATTAACTCCTCTCGAGAAATCAGACCAGATGACTTTACAATAAATTCAATTCTATATTTTGTTAACCATTGAATAGCTTTGGGACTGGAGATGCAACGCTGTCTACAATAGATATATAGCATTTATTTTTTCTAACACGAAGGACGGAGGCTACTAAAGAAATAGTAACAAGACTTATACCTAAAACTATGCTTATAAAAGTCATTTTTTCATTTTCACCAGTTTCAGGTAATACATCGTGAGTTGATGAAGAAGGTTCTGTCTTAGGAGTATCCTCTTTATGACCTGGTTTATTATCAGCTGGAGTAGGCGTTACAGTATTTACTTTATCTTTCGTATATACATAGGTTACTGTTTGAGCTTTATCTGTGAAATCACCTGAGACAGCGGCACTATCTTTACCCATTTCTTTGAAAGTATAACCAGCAATCTCTTTTTGTTCTGTCGTAAACTTAATAAATTTAGTTCTATCTTCTTTACTTTCTTTCAATGTAGGTCGCTCTATATACTTGTCCCTTGAATCCTTGAGATTTACTTCAAGTGTATATTGTGGTCCAAGTAGAACCTTGTGCTCCTTATCTTCAATGTTAGTTCCAAAGACTGAAGATATTTTCTGTGACTCTTTAATTAATACAATATGGTTTGCCTTATAGTAATCAAGCAGTTGTGTGTCCAAGTCTCCTAAATCATTTTTTATACTCTTAGGATAGATAACTTTTCTTTTTTCATCAAATATAATAATAGGTATAGAATATTTTGTAACAATCTGATTTAAAAAATAGTCTACTGTGTTATATCTCAACTCATTTCCCCTTTTTATACTATTTAAAATACAATGATAGATAAAATTATAATATTATAGGATACATTAATAATAAATTATGTTTTATTATTATTTAAGCACTAACCATATACTAGAACAAAAAATAAATTAGACAATTTTCAGAATATTGTAATATAATATAAGCAAATAATTTGGAATTGGTATAAATGTGTGATAAAATATTATTAGTCGCGTATGTAACTAAAAACTACAAAAATTGGAAAAAGGAGAATTTTATGATTTGGTCATTAATTATTGGAGCCATTATTGGTTTAATTGCAGGAGTTATTACTAAAGGGGGATCCATGGGTTGGATCGCAAACATCTTGGCAGGGCTTATCGGTTCTGCAGTTGGTCAAGCACTCTTAGGAAGCTGGGGCCCTTCTTTAGCCGGAATGGCATTGATCCCCTCAATCATCGGTGCAGTAATCGTAGTTGCTGTAGTTTCCTTCGTGCTCGCAAAAATGAATCATTGAGTTAAAGAATCTAGAAAGGAGGCCCTGTGTCATCTGGAAAGAAATTTATACTTATAGTGTTTGACATCCTTTTACTTTCCGTTGTGGTGCCTGTTGCTTGGGATTACTACAATGTCGTGGAGTATAATGACATGATAAGCACTTCAAGCCAACTTCTCTATGTTGGGGAATACATGCCTATGTACTTATTCTGGGGAAATGCTATCTTAGCGGGTATCTTAATTTTAGCTTTGATTATCATTGCATTCTACCCTCGCACCTATATAGACATTACTCTCTCCAACCAGGGAGGAAAGCTTACTTTAAAACGTTCTGCTATTGAGGGACTTGTTCGTGAAAAAGTTATCGAGAATGAATATCTCAAATCGCCAAACATTGATGTTATTTTACATCGAAATAAAATAGACATTGATGTGAAAGGGGAGATCATCCCTCGGGTAGATATCGCAGAGAAGGCTCAATTATTGGAACAGGAAATAGTTGATAGCTTAAAACTTTTCTTTGGGGTAGAGCAACCCGTAAAAATAAAAGTTGAAGTGAATGCTATAAATAAAGAAGCGAGTTCAAACCGCTCTCGTGTAATATAGGAGGTGTCAATGGATTATCTAGAAAGATATCGATATCCAATTATTGGAGGCATTATCGGTGGTATAGCAGCCATTGCCATCTTCACAATTGGATTCTGGAAAATGATTCTTCTCTTGATTTTAATAAGCTTAGGCGTAATGGCGGGGTTATTTTTACAAAAGACAGGCATCATTGAACAACTTAGAAATCGTAAATAATTTATAAATAAAAGGAGAATTTAATGGTACAAGAAAACATGAAATCGTTTGGAACAATGGCTGAAAATGATAAAGTGGATACTCAAACTCATGAGCATGACATCAAAGGTGAATTGACTTATGAAGATAAAGTCGTTCAAAAAATTGTAGGCTTGGCCCTAGAAACCGTGGATGGTCTTCTCTCTATCGAAGGTGGCTTCTTCTCTAACTTAACAGGCAAACTTGTAAACACTGATAATGTGACTTCAGGAGTGGATGTTGAAGTTGGAAAAACTCAAGTGGCTGTAGATTTGAAAGTCATTACAGAATACCGTAAAAATGTTCCTGAGATTTATGATCAAATCAAAGATGTTATCCGTAATGAAGTCGCAAATATGACCGACTTAGATGTTGTTGAAGTGAACGTTACAGTTACAGATATCAAGACCAAAGAGCAACAAAGAGAGGACGAAGTTACCGTTCAAGATCGCGTTGTGGATGCGGCTCAAAGTACAGGTAAATTCACTTCGAAACAAGTAGATAAAGTAAAAGATAAAGTGGACGAGAGTACATCTGAAAAAGGTCGAGTGAAGTAACAAACTTGATTTCTAAAAATAAATATCTATGTTAATATAAAAAATCATCAGGTTTTAGCCTAATGATTTTTTCTTTATGTAAATGATATATGCGTATATTATGGGTTACTTTAATTTGATAAGTAGGAATCGAAACTCAAAACCCTTAAGTTATGAGCTGGTTTATATAATTTATTTTCCATTTAAAACTTACACGTAATTTTACTGTCAGCTTTAAATTATTCAAAGTATATTATAAGTAGACTTAAAATTACTTTTTTATATCTTCACAATCTTAATTTTCAGAAAAATAACAATATATAAAATGTTGACTTTTTATATAGAATTGTATATAATATTCACAACAGAAGTGGAAGGAGTGTTGCTATGGAAATTGAAGAAAAAGAATCACGTGAAATGCACCGTCGTACTTAAATTTTATTGATAAAAAGGCTTAATGAATGAAATAGAATTATCATTTTGGATACTATTAAAAGTCAGTGATGTAAATCCAGTATAAAAAATATCATTGTTTTTTATTAAATCTAATTGTTTACCCGAGTCTTTTTCAACTATAAAATTAATTTTTGGGGGATTTTTATTGAATAGTTGTTTTTTTATTTCAATTTTATCTGTCGTTATTTTGACGTTAAGTCAAGTTTTTAGAGTCACAAACGTAGAATTTTAATCTATTTATTTTAAGCACTTACCTTTTCAAATTGATT
>OMJG01000618.1_pt1 | contig 25358 bp, 27 predicted proteins | sample 1646431 | NCBI WGS metagenome assembly OMJG01 (sample SAMN03771674, study PRJEB25209) | food metagenome | isolation source: Cotija cheese | place: Mexico:Jalisco,Michoacan | collected 2011-12-12
TTACTGGAGATGCTAGCTTACTACAGGCTGATTTATTTAAATCATGGTCATGGCGGCCGAGGTGGTGGAGTTGTCGTGGTCCATGGGGGTCTCCTCGTCGGTGACTGGGTTCAGGTGGTGGGGCGTGCCGCTCGGCGTCTGGCCGACTCGACCGAACGGCGTCTGCGCGTCGGCGGGGGAGCGCTGCCCAGGCGCTGTGACAGTGATGCGGCGTGGTCGGCGATGAGGGTGCCGAAGCGGATGGTCGTCTCGGTGGTGAGCCGGTAGTTCGGCACGACCATGCTCAGCGCTGCGAGGATCTCGCCTCCGGCGGTGACGGGTGCGGCGATGGCGGTGACGTCGGGCTCGATCCGGTCGGCGACGGCCACGAAGCGGGTCTCGCCGGTGTGGCCCGTGAGCGCCCGCCCGGCGGCGCTGGCGAGGCTGATCGTCTGGCCCTCCCAGCTGCGGTGCTGGACGGCCTGTGAGCCGGTGACCAGGCCGATGTAGAGAGCGCGGTCGTTGCTGAGCACCGACAGGTAGACCGATTCCCCGGTGGACTCGGCGAGATCGGCCATGGTCGGGCGGCACAGCCGGCGCAGCGAATTGCCGGCCAGCACCCGGCCGCTGAGCCGGATCATCTGGGGGCCCACCTCGTAGAGCCCCTCGGCGGATCTGGCGAGGTATCCGGTCTCGGTGAGGGTGGCCAGCAGCCGGTGGGCGCTGGAGGGAGCCAGGTCGACGGCGCGGGCGGCGTCGCTCAGCGAGATGTCGGGGTCGTCGCAGACCACCTGCAGCAGGGCGAGGGCCCGCTCGACGGAGCGGGTGGTGCTGGTGGGCATGAGGACTCTCCTCCCGACGACGCCGTCTCCCCGGGGCTGTGGCTCGGGGCGTGTCTGTGATCGTCACAGTAGGGACCGGAGTTTTCAGCTGGATGAAAGAAGATTTCCGTCTGCCGGAAAACAGTGGGTCCGGGGCGCGCCGCCGTGTCGGTCGCGCGTGTCAGGATCGGAGAGGAGTCGGAAGGAGGGCCGAGCCATGGAGTCCGATGCGCCGTCACTGTTCGAACCCGACGAGTCCACCCGCCCGCTGGCCGACCGGATGCGTCCCACATCCCTGGGCGACGTCGTCGGACAGGACCATCTGCTGGACGCCGGAGGGCCGATCGGGCGGATGGTGGCCGAACGGCGTCTGGTGTCGATGATCCTGTGGGGGCCGCCCGGCTGCGGCAAGACCACCATCGCGCGGCTGCTGGCCGACGCCACAGACATGGTCTTCGAACCGCTCTCGGCCACCTTCTCCGGGGTGGGGGACCTGAGGAAGGTCTTCGCCGCCGCGGGCAGACGCCGCGAGGCCGGGCAGGGGACGCTGCTGTTCGTCGATGAGGTGCACCGGTTCAACCGCGCCCAGCAGGACTCCTTCCTGCCTTATGTCGAGGACGGAACGATCACCCTGGTGGGCGCCACCACCGAGAACCCGAGCTTCGAGCTCAACGGCGCCCTGCTGTCGCGCTGCCAGGTCTACGTGCTGCGGAGGCTCGACGAGGCCGCTCTGTCCACCCTCGTCGGGCGGGCCGAGCAGGTCGTCGGGGCCCGGCTGGAGATCTCCGAGGACGCCCGCGCCTCCCTGATCGCGATGGCCGACGGCGACGGGCGCTACCTGCTCAACATGCTCGAGCAGCTCTTCGCCCTGCACCGTCCGATTGACACCGCCGCCCTCGCCGAGGTGGTGCAGAAGCGGGCGCCCCAGTACGACAAGGGGCAGGAGGGCCATTACAACCTCATCTCGGCGCTCCACAAGTCGATGCGCGGATCGGATCCCGACGCCGCCCTCTACTGGCTGGCGAGGATGCTCGACGGTGGGGAGGATCCGCTGTACATCGCGCGGCGGGTGGTGAGATTCGCCACCGAGGACGTCGGCATGGCCGATCCCCAGGCCGTCCAGCAGGCCCTGGCGGCGTGGGACGTCTACGAGCGGCTGGGGTCCCCGGAGGGGGAGCTGGCGATCGCCCAGGCGGTGGTCTATGTAGCCACCGCGCCCAAATCGATCGCGGTGTACCGGGGGTTCGGCGAGGCCCAGAAGCTGGCGAGGCGGACCGGCTCGCTCACCCCGCCGGCTCACATCCTCAACGCCCCGACCCGCCTCATGAAGGATCTGGGCTACGGCGAGGGCTACCAGTACGACCCCGACACCGAGGAGGGGTTCTCCGGCGCCGACTACTTCCCCGACGGCATGGAGCACGCCAAGCTCTACCGGCCCACCCGGAACGGCTACGAGCAGGTGATCGGCCAGAAGATCGCCGAGTGGGAGGCGATGCGTACCAGGAGAAACCGCGATTCGTGACGAGACCGGCCCCGGTCTGCTGCAACGTTGGTGTTGCAGCAGATCTTTACAGTAGTTCTTCACGGCGAGGACATCGCCGGAGGACGTGCCGAGTGGCTCGGAGGCGCCTGTTCGCACCGTCGTGTGACCGCGGGGTGCGCGAATACGAGAGTCACTGAAACATACTGTAAAAATGTTACAGTAGATCCATGATCTCGGGCGACATCGATCGAGCCCTGGCGCTGCCGACCGACGAGGCGCTGACCGGGATGCTCCGGCTCCCGGAGAATCAATGGCTGGAGCGCAAGTCGGGACGCATCGGCGCCAAGGAGCTCGCAGTCCCTCTGGTGGCGATGGCCAACGCGGAGGGAGGCCATGTTGTGGTCGGCCTGCACGACGGCGCTGTGGACGGCGTCTCCGATTCCAGGATCAATGCTCTTCGGCAGGCCGCTCAGGACTTCACAGTGCCGGTTGTCCGGTGCGCCGTCTCTGAACTTCACGATAGGGGGAGAACCGTCCTGGTGTTCCAGGTCGAACCGGGAGAACAGGTCCATGAGACCGTACGGGGCGACGTCTATCTGCGTGTCGGGGACGAGTCGCGCAAACTCGGGTACGCGCAGCGCCGTGAACTTGAGTATGACCGCGGCAGCGCGCCATTCGACGGGACCGGCGTCGATGCCTCGTCGGGTGATCTGGGCGGTCGTCAGGTCGCTGCCTTTCAGAACGCGATCGGCTCATCGTCGCCCGAGAGAATGCTGGCCGCACGCGACCTTCTCACTCGCGACGGACGGCTGACCGTGGCCGGCTGGCTGCTCTTCTCCGAGCGGCCGCAGTCGCTGTTCCCGAGCGCGGTCGTCCGAGTCCTCAGGTATGGCGAGAATGAACGTGGCACGGGGGCCGGCATGTCACTGCTCGGTGGAGGAGACGTCCGCTGTGAGGGATCGATTCCTGAGCAGATCACCCGGGCTGCTGAAGTCATCGAGGACTGGGTTCCCCGGATCCAGGCGCTGAGGGGTACGGGAAGGTTCGAATCCCGGCCGATGATCCCCCGTGACGTCTGGCTCGAGGGCCTGGTCAATGCGGTTCTGCACAGGTCCTACTCGATGGCCGGCGACCATGTCCGCGTCGAGATCTTCCCGAATCGGATCGAGATATCGAGCCCAGGTCGATTTCCGGGCCTCGCTGATCCGTCGCGGCCGTTGTCCATCAGCCGCTATGCGCGCAATCCCCGTATCGTCAGAGTCTGCTCCGACCTCGGTATTGCACGAGAGCTCGGAGAGGGTATCAAGCGCATCTTCACCGAGATGCGGCGCATCGGACTGACCGATCCCATTTATGCCCAGGACGCGGGGTCCGTCCGGCTGGTGCTCTCATCGGCGGACGCGGTGCCGACAGCAGTGCTCAGCCGACTCTCGGCGGGGGCTCGCGCCGTACTCGATCCTCTCCGGTTGGAGGGACGGCCGTTGAGCACGGGTCAGGTTGCAGACCTGACAGGCACCTCCCGTCCCACTGCCGGTCGGCACCTGCGGTCCCTTCAGAGCAATGGCCTGGTGGTCTGGGAGGGACAGAGCCCCAGAGATCCTCGAGCATCATGGCGGCTGGGGTCACCTACTGTAAAGGGATTTTTACAGTAGATCTTTACAGTAGGCGTCCGCGTGTCGGGCGGCTCCTGTGCGGGGCCTGAGCGGTAGCGACCCATCTCAGATGCGGCGGCCGGGGCGCTTCCAGGCATCATCAGGCGGCGGGGGCCGCCATCTTCACGGATCCGGAAGTGTCCCAGGCAGGACACCCTCCCGGCCGCGCGCGTCGGGGAAGGGCTCCGACGAGGGAGCCGGACACACGTATCCGGAGGATCGACAGCCATGAGGACAACACGCGGGCACCGTCGCCCGTTGAGAATCGGCATCGCCACCGTGGTCGCGGGGGCGTCCCTGCTGGCATCGGGCGGCGTCGCCCAGGCCGCGGAGTACCCCAGCGACTCCACCCAGCCCGACCTGGTGAAGGCGCTGCAGGGCTACTACAACGCCTGGCAGCCGTCGGGCAAGCACGACATGCACGGCACCGTCGTCAACCCCAGAGTCACCAACTGGAACGACCGCGTCACCAGCTGGATCAACCAGAACAGCACCAAGGACCAGCAGTTCCGGGCCCTGCAGAACGCCATGTACCTGGACGACAACCGCAAGGGCTACGACCAGTCCACCAGCATCGCCGACGGGCTCGGACAGACGATCGGGCGCTACTACGCCGAGGGGCGCAAGAACGGGAAGCTGCCCAAGGTCGACGCCCTGCTCAACGCCACCGACGGCACATCGGGCGCCTACATCAACACTGACAAGGCCAAGGACGCCTTCTACCATCCGCGGCCCTACCTGGCCGCCGACGCGGACGTGCCGGCGATCCCGAAGGAGGATGAGGCCTGCGCTCCCAGCAAGGTCAACGCATCCTCCTACGTGCCCACCAGGAAGGGCCAGCCGTGGGCCAACCCCGACGGCAGCCTCAAGATCACCCGGCTCGCGCCGGTGGTCGACCGGACTCACCAGTTCTCGAATGCCGACGTCGTGCTGTGGCCGGCCTACGGCGATGAGGGGCTGTGCACCGGCGGATCCTTCCCCAGCGGCCACACCACGACCGTCTACCAGGCCGGGATCACCCTGGCGACGCTGCTGCCGGAGCTGGCTCCCGAGATCCTCACCCGGTCCTCGGAGGCCGCCAACAACCGGATGACGGTGGGCGTCCACTACGCCCTGGACATCATCGGCGGGCGGATCTCCGGTGAGGCCGCGGTCGCCGCCCGGGTCTCCGACGCCAAGTACCGCAAGGAGGTGCTGGAGCCGGCCCGCGCCGAGCTGGTGAAATACCTCGAGCAGCGCTGCGGGACGACCCTGGCGCGCTGCATCGCCAAGGACCGGCCCTACCGCGACAACCCCTACGGCGGGAAGACGATCCCCGGAGGCAGCGCTCAGATCGTCTACAACCGGAAGTCCGCGGTGAACGTGTACACCGAGCGGCTCGAGTACGGGTTCGCGCCGACGCAGTCGACACGGTTGGCGCCGTCGGTGCCCGCCGGCTCGGAGGACCTGCTGCTGACGGTGTACCCGGGTCTCAACGCCACCCAGCGCCGGGCGGTCCTGGCGCAGACCGAGACCCGGTCCGGCCAGCTGCTCGACACCACCAGGCTTGCCCTGGACGGGAAGGCGCCGGGCTCCTGGCAGCGCCTGAATCTGGCTGCGGCGATGTCGGCGACGGTGAAGGTGGACCGGCACGGTGCAGTGAAGGTGCTCTCGACCGGCGGTCAGGCCAAGGTGATCAAGGATCACGTGCCCGCAGGGGCGGGTGGTCGCTGATCCGTACCTCCACCGCTGAGGCATTGTCGACTTGATGCTGAATGACCAGCATCAAGTCGACAATGCTGCTGGTAGGGGACCGGATTGTCGGTGGGGTGAGGCAGAGTGGCGGTCATCCGACGAAGGAATGACTGTGAACTGGACTGACACCCCCTGGCTGGGCCTGGACACCGAGACCACCGGCGCCGATCCCTTCCATGACCGGCTGGTCACCGCGGCACTGGTGCTGCGACCCGGCGGCGCCGGAGAGAACGGCCCCGACGAGCCGCGCACCTGGCTGGCCGATCCCGGCGTGGCGATCCCTGAGGGGGCCACCCGCATCCACGGCATCACCACCGATAAGGCGCGGGGCGAGGGGCGCCCGATCGTCGAGGTGCTCGACGAGGTGGCCGATGCGCTGGTCGAGCACTGGTCGCAGGGGCTGCCGGTGGTGATCTTCAACGCCCCCTTCGATCTCACCGTCATCAACGAGGAGCTGCGACGTCATGGGCTGGGGTCCCTCGAGGAGCGACTGGGAGGGGCGCCCGCCCCGGTCATCGACCCGCTCGTGCTCGACCATGCGCTGGACCGCTATCGGCGGGGGAAGCGGACGTTGGCGGCGATGACGGCGGTCTACCAGGTGACGGCCAACGGCAACGCCCACACCGCCGAGGTCGACGTCGCGATGATGCTCGACGTGCTCGCCGAAATGGCCGCGAGGTATCCGAAGGCGGCGTCGATGGACGCCGCGCAGCTTCACGACTACCAGGTCGCCGAGCACCGGAAATGGGCCGACAACTTCGGCTCCTGGCTGCGATCGAAGGGCAAGCGGGACGATGTCTCCCGGGCCTGGCCCCAGGAGTGAGCCGCCTTGGATGTGTTAGAAAACCGGCCGAGATGTAACACGTTCTCGCGACGTGTCACGCGCGGTGACATGTCGCGACGTCACCGGCCCCGCCGCGTCCTAGCCGTCCAGCGACCGTCGCGGAACTCGACCTCGATCGGATAGTCGAAGGTCCGGGAGATGTTCTCACTGGTGAGGACGTCTGCCGCCGGGCCGGCCGTCACCACCCTGCCGTTGGCCAGCAGCAGGGCATGCGTGGTGGTCGACGGAAGCTCCTCCAGGTGATGGGTCACCAGCACCGAGGTGAGATCCGGATGGGTCTCGGCCAGCAGATCGATGGTCTCCAGCAGCTGCTCCCGGGCGGCGACGTCCAACCCGGTGGTCGGCTCGTCGAAGAGCATGAGGGCCGGTTCGGCGATCAGGGATCGGGCGATGAGGGTCCGTCCCCGCTCCCCCTGGGAGAGGGTCTGCCAGCGGTCCCCGGCGATCCGGGTGAGTCCCAGGTGACCGATGAGATCGGCCGCCCGGGCGAGGTCGGCGTCGCTCGGCGACCAGCGCATCGGCAGCAGCACAGTGCCGGTGATGCCGGTGAGCACCACCTGGGTCACCGTCATGAGCGGGCGCACCCGGTGCCTGGGGTCGACGTGCCCGATGTGGGGTCGCAGGGCCTGGAGCTCCACCTTCCCCAGCTGGTGACCGAGTACCTTCACGGTCCCCGTCGTCGGGTGGACCATCGCCCCGCAGAATCCGAGGATGGTGGATTTCCCCGCCCCGTTGGCCCCGAGCATCACCCAGTGCTCGCCCCGACTCACCTCGAAGGAGACGTCGTCGAGGATCTCCTTGCCGTTGCGCCGGAAGGTGACGCCGCTCAGGCTCAGGACGGTGGGCGATGAGATGTCCATGGATCTCCTCCGATCGACGGGGCGTGCGTCATGACGTTACGGCCTCGCAACCGGGCCGTGGAGGCGGTCCGCAGGGCGGCCTCCGGGGCGGGTCAACCCTGTCAGCCTGAGAAAGTAAGAGCGCGGTCTCAGACTTGAGGAATTCTTCGAATGGCGATTCTTAGATACTGCAAAAGTGCTTGTCCGCGTTAACTATCCAGGATCCTGAGAGGATAAGATCCTGGGGTGGTGACCCTTTCCGTCCTACGGTGGATTGCGTTCATTCCGAAAGGGGTAACGACATGACAACACGCAGACGTTCAAAGGCCGCGGCAGTCGTGAGCGCCGCACTTCTCGGGTTCGGGATGGCCGGGGCTGGGACCGTGGCCAATGCTGCGGGAACCCCTGACCGGGAGGTCCACACGTGCTCCCAGCCGATGCTGAGAGCCTCCGTGAGCCATATTCCGAATTCTGACGGGGCCGGGCACACGGGTTATCAGGTGAGCCTCAAGAATGTGTCCCCGGAGAGCTGCCGAATGGCCGGATTTCCCGGCGTCTCGGTGGTCGGCCATGGCGACGGCGCCCAGATCGGACAGCCTGCCGACTGGTCGACCTCTCCGGCGGGCCAGCCCAAGGTGCTGAATCCCGGCGCGACCGCCACCGCCAAGATCAACGCCGTCAATGTCGACGAGAACGGCGGGATCCTGGGCGCGGACTGCAAGGCGGTCAAGGCCGACGGGTGGAGGATCTCCCCGCCGAACGACACCAGGGCCCTCTACGCCCCGTACCCGGGTCTGTGGGCCTGCTCCAGCGATGTCGTCTGGCTCCAGGTGACCCAGATGAATCCGACCAGCTGATCACCCCAGACCCATCCTCGCCAGAATCGGGCGGGGCCGTGGATATTCGCGGCCCCGCCCGATCAGGCTGTTCATCCGGTAGCGGTCAGGCTCCGATGAACCGTCCCACGAGTCGGTGCAGGGCCCGGGCGGTGAGATCGACGTCGTCCACCCCGATGTGCTCGTCAGTGCCGTGCCACAGGCCCTGCACCTCGCCGAGGGTCCGCTCCCTGCGGTACAGCGAGAAGCCGTAGCCGACTCCGCCCATATGGCGGGCGAAGCGCAGGTCCGAGCCGCCCGACCCGATGGTCGGCACCACCGGCACGCCGGGGAAGAACTCGTCGACCGTCGCCTCGATGGCCCGGTACAGCTCGGTGTCGGTGGGGGAGGCGGTCGCCGGCTCGCTGATCAGATGCTCGATCTCCACTTCGTCGGCCATGTCGCCCAGGGCGGTGCGCAGCACCCGGTCGACGTCGTCGTCGCTCTGGCCGGGCAGGGTGCGGATGTCCAACTCCAGCGACGCCGTGCCGGGAATGACATTGATGGCACGCCCCGCGCCGATCACAGTCTCGGCGACCGTGAGGTGGGAGATGGCGTGGGCGTAGCGCGCCAGCGGGCCGAAGGCCTCGTAGGCGTCGTCATCGGCTCCGGCGAGCAGGGCGCGCTCGGTGTCGGGGTCGAAGCGGAAGGCCTGGACGAAGTCTCGCCACAGCGGGTCGTGGGAGGCCGGCGGCTGCAGGGCGGCGATCCTGACGGCCACCTCGGCGATCCTCTGGACGGCGGAGGGGCGGCGCCACGGCGTCGATCCGTGACCGGGTTCGGTGCGCACGGTGAGACGCCGCTGAGCAGCGCCCTTCTCGCCGACCGCCACGACGACGGCGTCCGACCCGTCGCGGACTGGCAGATGGGAGCCGCCGAATTCGGAGATGCAGTTCCCCCAGCTGAACAGATCCGGCTGATGCTGCGCCAGCCACCCGGCGCCCAACCCGCCGCGGGCCTCCTCGTCGGCCACCGCGACGAAGGTGAGGGTGCCGCGCGGCCGGGTGCTGCGGGCGAGATCGCGGGTGACGGTTGCCATCGCCGCAGTGAGTCCCAGCATGTCGACGGTCCCGCGCCCCCAGATCTGCCCATCGGCGATCTCGGCACCGAAGGGATCGTGACTCCAGGCCGCTCGATCGACGGGCACCACGTCGGTGTGCCCCAGCAGGGTGAGGGGCTCGGCGAATTCATCGGACCCCTCCACGGAGACGACCAGGGTGGTCCGGCCCGGATGCGGCTCGACGCGCCGGATGGTCACCGGCGCACCGTCGAAGAATCGCTCCAGGGTCTCGGCGCTGCGGATCTCCTGCCCCGAGTCGGGGGTGAGATCGTTCTCACAGCCGTTCCTCACCAGTTCGACGAGAAGGTCGATGGTGGTCTGTCCGATATCGGAGAGCTGCGCGGTCATTCTCCGACGATAACAACCGGGACGTCGCCCTTTCAGCCTGTCCGAAACCGTCCCCAGAGCCGACGCTCGCGGGGGAAGCCGCGGCCCCGCCCGAGCCATTCGCGGACGGCCTCGGCCTGCCAGATGGAGAAGGGGCGGCGATAGCGCCGCACTGTGTTGCCCAGAACCAGACCCGTCGCCGGGTTCCCCGCAATGCCGCGGAAGGCCACCGCCTCGAGGCCCGCGGCCCGCACGCCGGCGGCGTCGATCAGATTCCTCGCCACCAGGCAGCGCTGCGGCGCCACCCGCCGGCTCTCATTGCCCGAGACCACCGCGATGCCGCGGGCGCATCCGCGCACCACATTGTCGGTGATGCGGATCCCCAGGCCTCCGTGGGTGTCGATCCCCTCGCGGTCGACCAGCTCGATGACATTTCTCACCGCCCGGCAGTCCCGAGAACGGGACGCCTCGGTGTTGCCGGCATCGGAGAAGGCGATCCCGTACCCGTCGACGGTCCCTGCGGTGAGCGGAATATCGGCGATCCGGTTGTCGGCCACCAGCACCCCGCTGCACGACAGGCACATCACCCCGGCGTAGAGCACATGGTCGACGCCGCAGCCGGTCACCGACGAGCTCCGGCACCACTCGAGCCTGACGGCGTCCGAGCGACTGTCGGACAGCGAACAGCCCCGGATGACGACGTCGTGAAGAGGATCATGCTCGGTGCCGTGGGCGTGGATCAGGATCTCGCCCGGATCCCGGACCGATCCCGTGACGGCGCTCCCGCGGATCCGCGTCCCGACGATCCGCACCCGCGACGACGTCACCTCCAGCGCCGGCGCTCCGTCCGCAGCGGTGAGATCCCCTCCCACCAGCACGGTAGGGCGGGTGATCCGCAGCGGCTCGGTGAGCTCCAGCGGCGGGGTGCAGGAGAGGTCGACGTACCCGCCGGCCTCCAGCGTCCGGCGCACCGCCTCCAGTTCAGACATCACAGGGCCATGATGCCGTCAGGCGTCGCTCCCGGTCCGCTCCCGGCGCCGGCCGCGACCGACCGAGCGCCGCACCAGCATCACGAAGCCCACGGCCGCGGCCAGCAGCAGGGCCGCATACACCCACGCCGAGTACTGGTCGATGGTGTGGGACACCACCCGCCAGTTCGACCCCAACGCAGCCCCCAGCCAGATCAGAGCCGCATTCCACACCGCGGAGCCGGCCAGAGTCAGGGCGGTGAACTTCGCCAGCCCCATCCGATGCACCCCCGCGGGGATCGACACCAGGCTGCGCACCCCCGGCATCACCCGTCCGACAAGGACGGACGCCTCCCCGTAGCGGTCGAACCAGGCCAGGGCCCGGTCGACGTCGGCGGCCTCGACGAGCCAGATCCGGTCGGCGAGTGCACGCAGCCGCTGCGCCCCGATCGCCGCACCCAACCAGTAGAGGATGTAGGCGCCGATGAGGGATCCGGCGGTCGCGGCGCCGAAGGCCGCGAGGACATTCAGGTCTCCCTGGGTGGACGTGAATCCCGCCAGCGGCAGAATCACCTCGCTGGGAACGGGTGGGAAGACGGTCTCGATGAGGATCGCCAGGCCGACGCCCAGGGATCCGAGGACCTCCATGAGCGAGACGACCTGGCCGGCGATGGAGTCAAGCAAGAAGAACCTCTCGGCATCCAGGGCGGTCACGGTGATGAGAGGCCCAAGATAGCGAGCTGCGCCAAACCGGAGCCCTGGAACAGGGCCCTTGACCACGCCTGTGGCGCACCTACCGTCGAAGGTGAAAGGGGGCACATAGCTGTGAAGGCTGTCGTACTTGAGAAGAAGAACGAGCTCACCGTCCGCGAGGTCCCTGATCCGGGGCATCCGGGCGAGGGCGAGCTGCGGATCGCACCGAGGTCGGTGGGGATCTGCGGATCCGACGTCCACTACGTCGAACACGGAAATATCGGGAAGTTCGTGGTGACCGAGCCGATGGTGATGGGCCACGAGGCCTCCGGTGTGGTCACCGAGGTGGGCCCCGGCGTCGAGGGGTTCGACGTCGGCGACCGGGTGGCGATGGAGCCCGGCATCCCCGACCTGACCTCGAAGGCATCGCGGCTGGGCATGTACAACGTCGACCCTGCCGTCCGGTTCTGGGCCACCCCTCCGGTCGACGGCTGCCTGTGCGACGCCGTCGTCCACCCGGCCGATTTCACCTACCACCTGCCCGACGCGCTGAGCTTCGGCGAGGGCGCCCTGCTGGAACCGATGGCGGTGGCCGTGCACGCCGTCGAGAAGGGCGGCGTCAAGCCCGGCGACACGGTGGCCGTCTCCGGCGCCGGAACCGTCGGCCTGCTCGCCGCCTGCGTCGCCCTGGCCAGTGGTGCCGGGAAGGTGTACATCTCCGACGTCTCGGTGGCGAAACTCGAGATCGCCGGGCAGATCCCCGGTCTGCGGCCGGTCAACCTGCAGCAGGAGGTGATGTCGGAGGCCATCAGCGACGAGACGGACGGCTGGGGGGCCGACGTCGTCATCGAGGCCTCCGGAGCGATCGGCGCCTACAAGGACCTGTGGCAGGTCGGCGCACCCGGCAACACGACGGTGCTGGTCGGCATGCCCGCCGGCGAGGTGCCGGTCGACGTTGTCGAGCTGCAGAGCCGCGAGACTCAGGTCCAGACCGTGTTCCGCTACGCCAACGACTACCCCAGGGCGATCGAGCTCGCCGCCTCCGGGAAGGTCGACCTGAAGCCGTTCATCACCGAGACCTTCCCGATGGATGACGCCGTGTCCGTCTTCCAGCGCGCGGCCGAGGCGCGCCCCAACGACCTGAAACTCCAGTTCGCACTGACCTGAGGAGCAGACATGGCCAGACGACTTCGGATCAGGATCCCCCCGCTGCGCTCCACCGCCAGAACCCGGCGCCGCGGCATCTGGGGCGTGTCGGTCAAGCGCAGCGGCCATCCGCGCCGCGCCGTGACGGTGCGTACCGGCGGTGGGCGCCGGCGCCGCCGGCGAGGACACTGGGAGGTATGAGTAAAAGCATTCCATCCGACGTCGAGGTGGCCTACAAGAAAGTGGTCGAGCGCACCGAGACCGAGGAGATCTGCGCCGACGCCCTGCGCTCCCAGAACACCAGGGCGATGATCGTCACCGTCTCCCAGCAGGTACTCACAGCCAGGATGGATCTCGCCCGGGCCTGGGCGGCCTTCCTGCAGATCTGCGAGGAGAACGGCGTCGATCCCAAGGACGTCGGCCCGGCCCTGCACGCCAGGAGCCCCATGGTGCGCCGACTGCCGCACCCTGCGGTGGGGGTGCCCGACACGCCGCCTGCCATCGGACGCTGAGGCCGTTACATTCGCCCGCTCCGGAGTACGGTGCGGAAAAACACAGTCGATCAGCTTCGGGGTGGGATGATGATCAGTCGCAGTTCGACCCGTCCTCGTCATTCGGCGAGGGTTGTGGCGGCGGCCGGCCACATGGGCTACCAGATCCGCTTCCAGAACACCTCCGGCAGCCCCTGCACCCTCCAGGGCTATCCGGGCGTCTCCGCGGTGGGCCACGACAACGGCACACAGCTCGGGAAGGCCGCCTCCCGGTCCGGGGAGAAGGGCAGCAGTGTCACGCTGATCCCCAACGCCAGCGCCTACGCCACCATCTTCGCGGTGAACATCGGTGACGGCGGCGGCCCGCTCGGCTCCGAGTGCAAGGTCGGCAAGGCCGACGGATGGCGGATCTACCCGCCGGGCGAGACCCACGCCGCCTACGTCGCCCAGAAGGGCATGACGGCCTGCACCTCGAAGTCCGACTGGCTGCAGATCGGCCCGGTCCATCCGGGCTCCTGACGCGGTATTCCCGCACGGCGCAGGGTTCGTTCCTGGCGGACACCGGTGATCGGTGCCCGCCAGGGCTGGTCTGAGCGGCACAGCGTGCAAAGGTGGCTGGACATCAGGAATGAATCTCCCGAGAGGAGCATCCGATGAGCACGACCACGACGCCCGTCCCGACGACGGACACCACTGCACTGCAGGACCTCGCCGCGCAGCTGCGGGTCGACTCGATCCGCGCCAGCACCAGCGCCGGCTCCGGCCACCCGACGTCCTCCCTGTCGGCCGCCGACCTGCTGGCGGTGCTCATGAGCCGCCACCTGCGCTACGACTGGGAGGAGCCGGACAACCCGGCCAACGACCATCTCATCTTCTCCAAGGGGCACGCCTCCCCACTGATCTACTCGGTCTTCAAGGCCGCCGGCCAGGTCGGCGAGGAGGAGCTCATGACGGGGTACCGGCGATTCGGCTCCCGGCTCCAGGGCCATCCGACCCCGGTGCTGCCGTGGGTCGACGTCGCCACCGGATCCCTGGGGCAGGGCCTGCCCGACGGCGTCGGGATCGCCCTGGCGGGCAAGTACCTGGACAAGCTGCCCTACCGCGTGTGGGTGCTGTGCGGGGACTCCGAGCTCGCCGAGGGATCCATCTGGGAGGCCGTCGACAAGGCCTCTCACTATCAGCTCGACAACCTCGTCGCGATCGTCGACGTCAACCGGCTCGGCCAGCGCGGCCCCACCGAACTCGGCTGGGACCTCGACGCCTACGCCCGCCGTTTCAAGGCCTTCGGGGCCCGCGTCATCACGATCGACGGCCACGACCTGGCGCAGATCGACGCCGCGATGGCCGACGCCGAGAACGGGGACGGCCGGCCGACCGTGATCCTCGCGCGGACCGTCAAGGGCAAGGGCGTCCCGCAGATCGAGGACAGCCCCGACTGGCACGGCAAGCCGCTGCCCGAGGAGATCGCAGGCCCCGCCGTGGAGGCCCTCGGCGGGGTGCGCAACGACGTGGTCAGCGGTCCCGGGCCCCGGGAGCTCCCGGCGACGCCGCAGCAGAACGCGACCGCCGTGGAGCTGCCGCGCTACGAGATCGGCCAGGAGATGGCCACCCGCAAGGCCTACGGCGCGGCTCTGACGGCGGTCGGAAGGGCCGATCCGAAGGTCGTCGCCCTGGACGCCGAGGTGTCCAACTCGACCGGCACCGGCGACTTCGTCAAGGCCCTCCCGGAGCGCTACTTCGAGATGTACATCGCCGAGCAGCAGCTCATCGGGGCGGCCACCGGGCTGAGCGTGCGCGGCTACAAGCCCTTCGCGTCGACCTTCGCGGCCTTCCTCACCCGCGCCTTCGACTTCGTCCGGATGGGCGCCATCTCGCAGGCCGACCTGCGCATCGCCGGCTCCCACGCCGGGGTGGAGATCGGGGCCGACGGCCCCTCCCAGATGGCCCTGGAGGATCTCGCCATGATGCGGGCCGTGGAGGGATCCACGGTTCTCTACCCCAGCGACGCCACCAGCACCGCCGATCTGGTGGCCCGGATGGCCGCCACCGACGGCATCAGCTACCTGCGCACCACCCGCGGCGGGTACCCGGTGCTCTACGGATCCGACGAGTCCTTCCCGATCGGAGGGTCGAAGGTGCTGCGCTCCGGCGACCGGGTCACCATCGTGGGCGCCGGGGTCACCGTCCACCAGGCCCTGGCGGCCGCCGAGCGGCTCGCCGGGCAGGGCATCGAGGCCACCGTGATCGACGCCTACTCCGTCAAGCCGCTCGACGCCGCCACCATCGCCGGCGCGGTCCGCGCCACCGGCGGACGTCTGATCGTCGCCGAGGACCACCACGCCCAGGGCGGCCTGGGCGAGGCCGTGCTGTCGGGGCTGGCCGGGGCCGGGATCGCCGGCCTGGACGTCGCCCATCTGGCGGTCCGCGGGATCCCGGGATCCGGGACGGGCGCCGAACTGCTGCACTGGGCGGGCATCGACGCCGACGGGATCGTCGCCGCGGCGAGGCGGCTGATCGGCTGACGAGCAGGACTGTCCCGGGTGACGGGCCCCGGCGTCGCCCCTAGGCTGGACCCGTGAACAGGGAAGCGGGACCAGCATCGGCGCCGGCGCGGATCCGGGCGATGGCCTTCGACATCGACGGCACCCTGGCCGGGGCCGATCTTCAGGTCTCCGAGCGCACCTGCCGGGTGGTGGCGAGGCTGCCCGAGGCGGGTATCACCCCGATCACCATCACCGGGAGGGCGCTGCTGGCGGCCCGCCTGCCCTTGGAGTCTGTGGGCACCCCCGGATACGTTGTGGCCTGCGGGGGCGGCATCGCGATCGCCACCCCGAGCCAGGAGGTGCTGTTCCGTCGGCCCATGCCGCCGGCCGTCGTCGACGAGGTGCTCGACCTGGCCGACGAGTTCGGCCTGGTGGCCACCGTCTTCGGCGACGAGGAGCTCTACGCCGCCACCCGTGACGACCGTTCGGCGCAGATCCTGGAGGCCTCCAACCTGTACCGCCCGCTCATCGCCACCGATGACCTGCGCAGCGTCGAGGCTATCAAGATGATGGTGTGGGGCCCCCGCGACCACCTCGACCGGATCACCTCGCAGATCAAGGCCAGGTTCCCCGCCCTGGACCGCTCACTGCCCGAGTTCTTCGAGACCTCGGCCCCCGGTGCCGACAAGAGGCCCGCCATCCTGGCGGTGCTCGCGCAGATCGGCGTCGATCCCTCCGACTGCATGGGCTTCGGCGACGGGGAGAACGACGTCTCCTGGCTGGCGGCGATCGGCCATCCGATCGCGATGGGCAATGCCCGCGACGACGTCAAGGCCGTCGCCGACACCGTCATCGGGCCCAACACCGAGGACGGCGTCGCCCAGTTCCTGGAGAGCTACCTCGCGGGGAGCGACGACTAGCGGTCCGGCAGGGTGTCGGTGTCGATGACGTAGGCCTGCGGATGGTCGGGCAGGTAGCGCACCTGGAAGCGGGTGCCCGAGGACACGAAGGCCTCTCGGTCGGGCCAGGTCGCCGGGCTGAAGAAGTCGTTGTGCAGCCAGTAGGTCCGTCCGTCGGCGGCCTCGAAGGCGACGAAGTCCTCTCCCTCGACGCTGACCATGGTGGCGTCGGCGGCGGTGCCGTGGTCGTGGATCCAGGCCCGGGTGGCGCCGCGCCCGGTGACTCCCATGATGCCCAGGGCCAGGCAGGCCACCATGCCGATCAGCAGCAGACCCGCCAGGATCCGCCGGGCGGTCCTCAGCCCGGCGCGCAGCTCCTCGCCGGATCGGGCCTCAGGCAGGCCCTGGGCGGCGCGGATCTTCTGCAGTTTCCCGTCGCCGGTGGTGCCCCCGCCGAAGGTCATCATGCCCAGGCCCATGAGTGAGAAGGCTCCGATGAAGATCATCGCGTAGCCGTTGGAGACCGGGAAGTTCGCCAGCCAGACCAGAGTGCTCATCTCCGCACCTCCACCGCGGGGTCGAAGGGGGCGCCCGGCAGGTACCAGGCCAGTACCGGGGAGCCCACCTGGATGGCCGACAGGGCGTCCGGGTCGACGAATCCGGTGCTCTCGGCCTCCCATGCGGCTCCGTCCTCGGGTGCCATGAGCAGGGTGAGGGTCATCTCGACCTCGCCGTCCCTGCGCCGACCCGTGGGCCGCAGGGTCATCACAGAGGCCGGCGTCTCGACGCCGTCGCGCAGCGCCCGGGAATGGGCCGCCGACAGCAGCCCGCGTTCGACGCGCCAGTCGATGACGGCCCGCTGGACCGCGGCGTCGTCGAGATCGGCGAGCCGCACGGTGTCGTGATTCGCCGGGTTGTAGCGCACCGGCAGCGGGGTCCCCCGGCGCAGCAGGGCGGCCTCCGAGGCCGGGACGAGGGTGCGGTAGCGGCCGATGAACTCGCCTCCCTCACCGGGGCCGACCCGGATGTACAGGTCGTACTGGGGGACGTCGTTGATGGTCACACCGGTGCGTGCGGACTCGACGAGACGGCCCATCGCGAAGGCGGTGGCCCGGCGACGTCGCGCCTTTCCCGGGTCCGGCGTCCACGCCCAGCTGAAGGTCGCCATCAGTCCCCAGCCCACGCCGATGAGCAGTGCCACGGCGAAGGGCGGCATCCCGTACTGCGCCGTCGACGACAGGACGGGCAGCCGGGAGACGCGCTGGTCGGCGGCGGTGAGGCCCTCAAGGGCCCAGGCAGCCAGCCAGCACCCAGGGCCAGCCACACCAGCCAGTAGAGAATGCGGATCATCGCAGCACAGTAGCGGAGGATCCGCCCTGCGATGTGAGATATGTCACATGAGGTGAGTGGGGGTGAGCGGGGTCACAGGTCCATCGAGAACTCGACGAAGTGCAGGCCCTCGACGCGCGGGATGCCGAACCGCTCGTCGCCGTAGGGGAAGGGGGAGGTGGCCCCGGTGGGCCGGAAGCCGCGGCGCTCATACCAGGCGATGAGGTCGGTGCGGGCGGCGATCACCGTCAGCCGCATCTGCGACAGGCCCCATTCCTCGCGGGCCACCCGTCCGGCCTCCGACAGCAGGTACTTGCCCAGGCCGTGGGCCTGGGCCGCCGGATCGACGGCGAACATCCCGAAGTAGGCGTGGTCGCTGCGGCGCTCCAGCTGGCAGGTGGCGACGATGCGGTCGTCCTCGCGAAGCGTGAGCAGCCCGCCGTCGGGGTTGGCGATGAGCTCGCCGATCTCGCGCAGATCGGTGCGCTGCCCGTCGAGGATCCCCGACTCGGTGGTCCAGCCCGCTCCCTCGCCCTTGGCCCGGTAGGCGGCCTCCACGATGCGGTGGATGCGCTCGGCGTCATCGGGGGCGGCGAAACGGGTGCTCAGGGTGGTGGTCGCGTCAGTCACGACGGCAAGTATCCGTCCGTCGGGGCGCGACGTCGACCGATGATCAGCCTTCGGGCCCTCAGATCTGATCACGTTGGAGGGAGTCGCGGATCTCCCCGACCAGTTCCTCGAGGATGTCCTCCAGGAAGAGCACCCCCTCGACGGTGCCGTCGGCGTCCACCACCTCGGCGCAGTGGCCGCCGGTGCGCTGCATGTGGCGCATGGCGTCCTCCACCTCGTCGGTGTCGCGGACCCGCTCCATCCTGCGGATCCGCCACGGCGTCACCGGTTCGTCGCGCTCGGAGCCGTGGGCGTAGAGCACGTCCTTGAGATGCAGGTAGCCGGTGATGACGCCGTCCGGCCTGGTCACCGGGAACCGGGAGAAGCCGGTCAGCGCCACATGGCGCTCCACCTGGGCGGGGGTGCAGCCCTCCGGGAGGGTGTCGAGCTCGGTCAGGGGGACCATCGCGTCTCCGGCGGAGCGCTCGGAGAACTCCAGGGAGCCCGACAGCAGCCCCAGGTCGTCGTGGATCTTGCCCTCCTGCTCGGACTGCTCGACGATCGAGGCCACCTCCTCGGCGGTGAAGGCCGCCGAGATCTCGGAGCGCGGTGTGAGCCCCGCCTTGCAAACGAACCAGTTCGCGATGTGGTCCATCGCGTAGATGATCGGCTTGAAGACCGCACCGATCGCCACCAGCGGCGGGGCGAGCAGCAGCAGCGCGTTCTGCGGCATGGCGATCGAGAGGTTCTTGGGCACCATCTCGCCGAAGACCACGTGGAGGTAGACCACCAGCAGCAGGGCCACGACGAAGCCGACGACGTGGGAGGAGGCCTCCGGCAGCCCGGCTGCGGTCAGCGGGCCCTCGACCAGGTGGGCGATGGCCGGCTCGGCCACCACGCCGAGGGTGGTCGAGGCGACGGTGACGCCCAGCTGGCAGATCGACAGCATGTGGGAGACGTTCTCCAGGGCGTACATGGCCTTGGCGGAGCCGCGCCTGCGCTCGGCGTAGAGCGGCTCGATCTGGGCTCGACGCGAGGAGGTGACGGCGAACTCGCCGGCCACGAAGAAGGCGTTGACGCCCAGCAGGCCGACGGTGATGAGCAGTCCGATCAGGGGATTCACCGGTCCTCCTCCTCACTCTCGTCCTCTTCGGGGGGCGGGGTGACGGTGAGCGCCAGCACCCGTCGGCCCCGCATCCTGGCCACCGTCAGGCCGACGCCGTCCACCTCGACGCTGTCGCCGACCTCGGGGATCCTCTCGAGGCGGGCCATCATGAGACCGCCGAGGGTCTCGTAGAGGGGGTCCTCGGGCAGCGCGATCCCGGTGCGCTCCCGCAGCTCGTCGGGTCGCAGCCGCCCGGGCACCATGTAGGAGCCGTCGGGCAGCGGGCGGATTCCCAGACGCCGCTCGTCGTGCTCGTCGGCGACCTCGCCGACGATCTCCTCCACGACGTCCTCCAGGGTGACCACCCCGGAGACGCCGCCGTACTCGTCGACGACGACCGCCATCTGGAGACCCTCGTCGCGCAGCCGCACCAGCAGGGTCTGCAGGTTCACGGTCTCGGGGACGCGCGGCGCCTCGGCGATCAGCGAGGAGGACATCACCGGCACCTGATCGCGTCGTTCGAAGGGCACCCCGACGGCCCGGCGCAGACTCACCAGGCCCAGCACGTCGTCGAAGCTTTCGCCGATGACGGGGAAGCGGGAGTGGCCGGTCTCCTCCGCCTTCGCGACGACGTCGGCGGCGGTGGCGGATTCGGGCAGGGTGGTCACCAGGCCGCGGTCCGTCATGACGTCGACGGCGGTGAGGTCCTTGATGTGGATGGACTTGGTGAGCAGGCTGGCGGTCGAGATGTCCAGGGTGCCCTCCTCGGCGCTGTGGCGCACCAGGGCGGCGAGCTCGGTGGCCGAGCGGGCCGAGGAGATCTCCTCCCGCGGCTCGATGCCCATCCGGTGGAGCAGCCAGTTGGCCGAGCCGTTGAGGACGACGATGAGGGGCCTGAAGAGGGTGGTGAAGAACATCTGGACCGGCGCCACCTTGCCGGCGGTCCACATCGGGTGGGCCATCGCCATGTTCTTGGGCACCAGCTCGCCGAAGAGCATCGAGAACATGTTGATGAACACGGCGGCGACCACGGCTGCGATCGCGGCGGCCAGGGCCTGCGCCAGACCGGCGTGGCCCATGGCGGAGGTGAGCAGGTCGGCGATCGAGGTCTGGGTGGTGTAGCCCAGCAGAATCGTGGTGAGGGTGATGCCCACCTGGGTGCCCGACAGCTGGGTGGACAGCGACTTCGTCGCCTTGAGGACGGTGGCCGCGCCGGACTCGCCCGCTGCGGCCCGACGCTCGACGGAGGCCTGGTCCAGAGCCACCAGGGCGAACTCGGCGGAGACGAAGATGGCGGTGCCGGCGGTGAGGACGACGCCCAGCACGAGCATGAGGACGTCAAACCACACGGCGCGCCTCATCGAGGGGATGCCCCGGGGTGCCGGGGGCGTCAGGGATGGAGGGAGGGACCGGTAATCGGCCGCTACTGTCACTGTCCATGGTGGGGCCAGTGTAGTGAGTTCGGGGATAGGGTCTGGCTCATGCCAGGGGTGATCGAAGCCGTCAACGTCGTCTCAGCGCTGCACCGGTCCCCGGGGACAGTCGGGGTGACGGCCATCGACAAGCGGCCCGTTGAGGGTGCTGTGGCGGTGCGGCCCTACGGGCTCTATCGCGACGTCCAGGCCGACCGGAAGCATCACGGCGGGCTCTTCCAGGCCGTCTACAGCTTCTCCCGCGAGGAGTACGGCTACTGGCAGGGGCAGTTCGGCCGGGAGATCTCGGCGGGGGAGTTCGGGGAGAACCTCACGACGTCGGGTATCGCCCTGGAGGATCTGGAGATCGGGGCGACGGTGCGGGCGGGGAGCTGCCGGCTCGAGGTGACGGCGCCGCGGACGCCGTGCAATGTGTTCGCCGATTTCCTGAAGCGCAGGAACCTCATCAAGGAGTTCACCGCCCACGGCCGCACCGGGACGTACTTCCGGGTGACGCACCGCGGGGAGGTGAGCGCCGGGGACGAGATCTCTGTGATGGAGACGCCGGGGCACGGCGTCAGCGTGGCGGCCCTGTTCGCCGGGATCGGCCAGGCCCCGGCCAGGGCGCTGATCGACTGGTCGGTGGACACCGGGACCGTCCTGCACCGCGAGGTGGCGGCCATCGCGGCCCGGGCGGCCGGTGTCGACGCCGGCGTCATCCCCACCGAGGTGCGCGGCTGAGAGTCGGGGATTCGGCCGGGGGTCACGACGGGGGATCGGCGCGGTCGTCGAGGGTGAGCTGGAGGAAGGTGAGATCGAGCCAGCCGCCGAATTTGACGCCGACCTGGGGAAGGTGGCCGACAGCCGTGAATCCGAAGCGCTCGTGGAGGCGGATCGAGCCGGTGTTGGCGGCGTCGATGCCCGCGACGATGACGTGGACGCCCTGGGCGCGGGCGCGGTCGATGAGCGCGGACAGGAGGGCCGTGCCGGTGCCGCCGCCGCGCAGCTCGTGGTGGACGTAGACGGAATTCTCGACGGTGTACCGGTAGCCGTCGAAGGGGCGCCACTGGCCGTAGGAGGCGTAGCCCAGGATGTTGTGCTCGTCCTGCGCCTCGTCGTCGACGGCCACCAGGACCGGGTCGCCGACCTGCTGGTGGTTGGCGATCCAGGCTCGCCGGTTCGCGGCGTCGACGGTGTGGGTGTCCCAGGTCGCCGTCGAGTGGGTGATCGCATGGTTGTAGATCTCGGCGATGGCTGCTGCGTCCTCGGCGGTGGCGTCGCGGATGTCCAAGGTCGTCTCCTCCGCTGATCGGGTGGTCGGGCACGGCGGGAGCGGATGCGCCCGGTCCATGATTGCGCACCGGTGGCCCGGGGTTCGACTAGCGTCTGCGGGCATGGCTATCGCAAGTCAACCCTCATTCGTCATGGACTGTCCCGAACCCCGCGTGCTCGCGGAGTTCTACGGGGAACTGCTCGGCTGGACGGTGGAGGTCGAGGACGACGAGTCCTGGGCCGAGATCAGCCACGGGGAGACCGACTTCATCTCATTCCAGCAGGTGGCCGACTACCGCGCGCCGCAGTGGCCCGGGCAGGAGGTGCCCCAGCAGATGCACCTGGACGTCGCGGTCGAGAACCTGGACGACGCCGAGGCCGCGGTGCTGCGGATGGGCGCGACGAAGCACGAATGTCAGCCGAGCGAGCGCGGCAGCTTTCGGGTCTTCCTGGACCCGGCCGGGCACCCCTTCTGCCTGTGCGCGGCGGCCGGCGGCGGGACGGTCGGTTCGGGAAGCTGACCTTCACCGTCACCATCTGGCTGGCCCCATCCCTTCTCATCCGTCCCGATCCGTCCCGCCCCCGTCTCATCCGTCCCGCCCCCGTCTCATCCGGCCTGTCGCCGTCCAGCCCGTTTCCATCCCCATCTGGGCCGTTCTCATACCATCGGGCCCCTTCCGCCCGTGTGGGGGTTGCTAGGCGATGAGGGGAGTCTGCTGTGGTTGGTCGGGGTCTGTTCGGGCGGAGTTCTCCCTCGTGTCGGGGTGGCCGGGTGGGAGGTCGCCTCGCATTCTGCGTGGTGGGTGGACGTGGGGCCGCCCGGTTTCATCGAAGTCGATGCGCCATTGGTCGGAGGCGCTTCGCGCCTTCAACAGCTTCCTCCTCGCATCCAGTGTCAGCAAGCTGCCACGATGCTCGTCGTCGCTGTCGGCCTGGCGTTGGGCGGTGGTGCGGCGCTCGCGTTTCTGAAGTGCCGTCCTCGCGGCGAGGTACTCGCCGGCCGACAGGTCCCCGGTGGCCCTCTGATTTTTGAGCGCCTCGAGTTCTCGGCGTTCGTCGCCGCGGCCGCGTTCCACGCAGGCGCCGACCACGCTGCGCAGCAGGTCGCCCTCCATCTGGGGCACCTGCCCGAGGGTGCGGACTGACCCTGTTCCGGTGTCGGTGAAGGTGAGGTGGCGTTCCCGGATGGCTTGGCGCCGTTGCCGTTCGGCCTCGGCGGCGCGTCCCTCGGGGGTGGGGGGGCCAGGTTGGGGGCGACCTGCTCGAGAACCTTGTCGGTGCTGCCTGCGATCTGGCGGGTGGTGGCCCCACCGGCCGCCTGGCCGATGAGGGTGTCGGCGGCGGCCCGGTTCTGTTCGGGGGTCATCTCGGCCCAGGGCAGGTCTCGCAGCACCCGCCCGATGGCGGCGGCCTTGCCCGGGGACACGGTCCCGGCCAGGGCGGCGTCGCGCACATCCGGGTCGGCGGTGATCTGGGAGGCCTGGTGCACCAGCCCGTTGGCCTCGGAGGAGGACCGGCCCTCAGCCGTCGCCAGGTAGTCGCTCAACAATGACCCGATGGCCTTCTCGGCGGCACACGTCTTGGCCGCACCAGCTCTCTCTCGGCCCTGCCGGGCCGGCGGTCCACACCGCGGCCTCGGCGTCCATGCGGTCGGCGAGTCGACGCACGGCCTTCATGGCGTCGAGGGTCTGGGTGGGGGTCATGGTCAGAGCGCAGGTGTGGTCGAGGAGGTCGAGGGCCTCCTCGATGACCTTCACGGTCTGCCACACATCACGCTTCCCATCCATGTAGACACTGTATATGCGTCCGGTGTCGGTTGCCATACCCTGTTCCTAAGAATCGGCGACGCACATTCTTAGGAACAGACTCTTGACAGTGGTGGATTGTACGGATTTCGGATGCGCGTCCAGTGGCGACGTGATGGGGATCAGGGGCGGGGGTTGTGTCGGATTGTGGCGAATTAATCGGCGCGGTCTGCCCCGGTGGGAGAGTGTGGCTTTCCTGTGGTGTCGTCGACTCTGTCAGTGAGTTTTCACCCTGGCAGTGGAATACCGCTGCCGAGGTGCAAATTCACTGCCGAAGTGGAGTGGTGAAGCGTCATCGATGACTACACTTGGCCACCCGCCTCCTGAGCCCACAGGCCCCAGGGGCCCGGAGGAGCTGGGGCCACAGGCCCGAGAGGAGCATCAGATATGACCTCACCCAACGTCAACCACATCCTGATCGTCGGAGTCGGCGGGCTCGGCACCCACATGGTCCACGAAGCTCTCGAGCGCGAGCTCACAGTGTCGGTCATGGTGCGCGACCGCGGCAGGCTCAGCACCCGTCTGGACGCCGACACCATCGAAAGGCTGTCGCGGATCACGGTGGGCGACGCCACCGATCCGGCGGCCCTCGACCGCGCCATGCAGGACGTCGATGTCGCGATCTCCGGCAATGGTGCTCACCGGAGGATGGCGCTCGCCATGGCCGAAGCCGTCAAGCGCAACGGCGTCCAGAAGTTGATCTGGCCGGCCGGCGGCTCCAACGCGATGGAAGAGGACGGAGTCACTCCCGCATACAAGAAGCTCATGGAATCGTGGCCTGGCGCCGAGCAGGCCTACCGCGCCCACCAGGCGTGCATCGACGCCATCCGGGGCACCGGGATCAATTACGTCATCTTCGGCCCCGGACGCATGACCCCGGCCGGTCGCCGCAGCCCCGACGTCGGCTCGACGGTGCGCATCAATCGCGTCGCCGGGATGTCGATCTCCTACGAGGACGCCGCCTGGGTCATGCTCGAAGCGGCCACCACCAGCGGCTGGGACCGGGAACTCGTCAGCGCCGCAACGCCTCACTGAACGGGCACCACACATCCGGGCAGCGACGCGCCCGCCGGGCCGGGGCCATTCGAGCTCGGCGATCATCGGTCACAAGGGACAGTCAGGACGGTCGGACGTTGACCGACAGGAGTTCGCGCACCGGCAGAGTCCGCGACGCCGTCCGAGTCATCGGCAACGTCCCCGACTGGCCAAGTGCGCTCCACGACACCGTCCACGACGCCGTCGCAGTCACCAGCCTGTCGCCCCGCTTCTGATACCTGTACCCACAATCCGGCGATGCCGCCCGAGGATCCGCCGAGACCGGACGCCTGCTCATCGACGTACACCGCACCACAGACTCCCCCATATCGAAACTGACACTGCTCCTCACAGCGGTGATCGCCACCGTCACCCCACCGTTCGACGCCGTCGACGTCACCCGGGCCACCGACCCGTCATACAGCCACAACGGCTGACCCACCGCCACAATGTGCCACCGATTCACCGACGGATCCGGATCCACCCCCACCGACGGA
>OMJG01000619.1_pt1 | contig 25348 bp, 23 predicted proteins | sample 1646431 | NCBI WGS metagenome assembly OMJG01 (sample SAMN03771674, study PRJEB25209) | food metagenome | isolation source: Cotija cheese | place: Mexico:Jalisco,Michoacan | collected 2011-12-12
GTGGACTGGGCGATAGCTAAATCGTCCGGCTCGGGAATCGAGACCGAAACGTAGAGGACCGCAAACGCAGCTACCCCCAGCCCGATCACGCCAAAGATGGAAGCCAGAACAACGCGCCAGCTCGGAAGCCAGCGATGAATCGGGCCCTTATCTGCGCGGGGGTAGTTCCAGAACTTCTTCTTCGGCTTCCCGCCTTTGGCAGCGTGCCCAACACCCTTGGGCGAGTGTTTGCCGCTATTCGCCGCGTTCTTAACCATGACTATTTCTCCGTCCTAGCTCGCAGGCTACGAAGCGAGAGACTGCGCAACGTACGTTGGATCTTCTTTCGTTCTTCTGAATCTTGAGCGGTGAGATCGATAAAGGTATCGGGACTTGGCGATTCTTCATCGTAGTATCCATCTGCTTCTTTCTTACGAGCTTCACCCTCCGGAATAAGGAAGGCCTCCATCCAGCGGGTCTGCACGCTAGAGTCAATCAGCAAAGCCTTGGCAAACAATGTGAGCGGCACTGCCAAGATCGCGCCGAGCGGCCCGATGATGAAAGTCCAGAACACCAGTGAGAGGAACGTGACGGTGGTGGACAGACCAACCGCGTCTCCCGTGAACTTCGGCTGGAAGACCCCCTGAATTACCGCGTTGAACACGCAGTAGGCCACAACTACCCACACACCGGTGATCCAGCCAGAATCGAGCACACCCAGTAGCGCGGGCGGGATCACGCCAATCACAAACCCGATGTTCGGGATGTAGTTCGTGATGAAGGAGAAGAGCGCCCATGCTACCGGCAAGGGGACATCAAGGATTTGCAGTGCCGCCCCATTAAACACGGCAACGATCAGGCCGAACACCGTGGAAACAAGCCAATACTGGCGGACGCGGCCTTCGAAAGATGACAGTGCTTGGAAGAATGTGGAATCGTGGCGCTTCACTACGAACGCGCGTTGCTCCACAATCTGAGTGTCAATCGTAATGAACAACAGCGCAAGGGCTACTAGGGCGATGAGCGCGCCAGCCGAGGAGAGCGAGTTCACCACATTGGTGACGGTATTAACCGCTTGCCCGAAATCGAACTTGCTGAACAGATCAGTGGTGATTTGATCGGCTTGCAAACCCTGACGCTCCGCAAACTCGAGAGCCTGATTCACCAGATTCTGGAAGGCAGGGGCATACCCGCGAATAAGCTCAGGCAGGCCAACAAGCGACCACGCCATCAGGCCCACCACCACAAGCAGTGTTCCCACAAGTGTGGTGATCGTGACAACCGCCGAAAGCCACACCGGCACGCCCTTGCCCAGCAACCATCTGTGGATAGGACGCACAGTGAGAACCAGCGTAAGCGCGAAGAAGGCGGGCGCCACCATATCTCTGATCTGATAGAGGCCGGCGCATGCGAGAGTCGCGAGTGCCGCCACCGCCAGAATTTTCATACCTGCCGGTATGTTGTTCGCAGATGTAGCGCTCACCTGCAAACGGGCCGCCGGGGGCGCCGGCGGCTGGTGGGGCCGTGAGGTGCCGGCCTGCTCGGGAGCATCAGAGGATTCAACAGGCGTGGCCTGATCTTCCTGAGGGGTGGATTCGGGATCCGTATGAGGAGCCGTATCGGCCGAGACCTCGGAAGGGGAATCTGGGCGCGGGTGGCCCGGGCGCAGGGCCGCAATGGCATCACGCCCGCGTGCCGAGTTTTTGGCCATGGGTTCCTATTCCCTTCTGTGTTCCCGGTTCTCCCGTCAAGTTTGCCGCAAATCACGCTGATTGCGGCAATCAAAGCGGCTCCCACTGGATTAAGTGTGCCACGATAGAACTGTTCTACCCATGGTCACGGACACAGTTCAGTGACGCGTTAGGGGTGACAGATATATCAGTTCGATATATCCTCTTAACAACATGACAGTCTAAGGAAGTTCTCTTGCCAACCAGCACATCTCGCTCTCAGGTACTCAACCTCGCGATCTTGGGCTATCTTGCACAGGGTCCGCAACACGGTTATGCCCTACGCAAGGCACTGAATCTCTCCTTAGGCACGTTCCGAACGTTGAGTTACGGCTCGCTCTATCCCGCTCTTCGGCGGCTCGAGGCGGACGGCTTGATCGAATCGCACGAGGATCCCAAGATCCCCGGCACGCGCCGCAAGCGCATCACCTACTCCATCTCCGGAGCAGGTCACGATTACCTCGATAACCAGCTTTCCTCCGCAGGTCCTTCGGACTGGGAAGACGGCACGTTCGATGTTCGGTTCACCATGTTTTCCTCCACAGATTCAGCCACTCGGCTCCGGATCCTCGAGGGAAGATACGCGCGAATGCTCGAGCGCCGTGAGGCACTCGTTTTGTGGGCGGACACCGCTGCCCGCCATGCCGATGCGTATGTCACCGAGCTAGCAAATCACGGCTTGGACCAAGTGAATGCCGAAGTGCAGTGGCTGGAGCGCATGATCGAGGAGGAGCGGGCCATCCAAAAGCCCACGCCAACACGCCGTGCTCCGCGGACCCCACAAAAGGGCTCGCAAAAGGAAAAGGCCTCACAACAGGGCACTAAGGCAACGGGCGGTCACCAGACAACGTCCCGTGAACCTATAAAGGAGAACTAATGAGCAAGATCCGCGTTGGAATCGTGGGGCTTGGAAACTGCGCCTCGTCACTCATTCAGGGCGTTGAATACTACAAGGATGCCGATCCTTCCTCTACTGTGCCTGGCCTCATGCACGTCCAGTTCGGCGATTACCATGTGCGCGATCTTGAGTTCGTGACCGCCTTCGATGTGGATTCGAAGAAGGTCGGGACCGATATCGCGGAAGCAATCTCCGCTTCAGAGAACAACACCATCAAGCTGGCCGACGTGCCTCCGCTAGGCGTTAGCGTGGAGCGCGGCCACACTCTTGATGGGCTAGGCAAGTACTACCAGGAGCAGATCGAGGAATCCAACGCCACTCCCGTGGACGTTGTTCAGGTGCTCAAGGATAAGAAGGTGGACGTTCTTGTCTCCTACCTTCCAGTTGGCTCCGAGCAAGCGGCCAAGTTCTACGCCCAGTGCGCGATCGATGCCAAGGTTGCCTTCGTCAACGCCATGCCCGTCTTCATCGGCTCCACAAAGGAATGGTCCGATAAGTTTGCCGCCGCCGGTGTACCCGTGGTGGGAGACGATATCAAGTCCCAGATTGGCGCCACCATCACCCACCGCGTGCTTGCCAAGCTGTTTGAGGACCGCGGGGTTGCCCTTGACCGCACCTATCAGCTGAACGTTGGCGGCAACATGGACTTCAAGAACATGCTGGAGCGCGAGCGCCTCGAATCCAAGAAGATCTCCAAGACCAACGCCGTCCAATCCAACCTTCACGACAAGCTGGATCCCCACAACGTCCACATCGGCCCATCCGATTACGTAGCTTGGCTGGACGATCGCAAGTGGGCGTTTGTGCGCCTCGAGGGCCGCAACTTCGGCGATGCGCCCGTTTCCCTCGAATACAAGTTGGAAGTCTGGGATTCCCCTAACTCCGCCGGCATCATCATCGACGCCGTGCGCGCGGCCAAGATCGGGCTGGATCGTGGCGTGGGCGGCGAGCTCCTTTCCGCGTCCAGCTACTTCATGAAGTCACCCATGGAGCAGCGCGATGACGATCATGCGCGCGAATCCGTTGAGGCGTTCATTCGCGGGGATATCGAGCGCTAATCCATCGCAAATCCCCGGCCCGCTGTCCGGGGTTCCGAATGAGATCCTGCATAACTTCGTGGGAGAAGGCCTAGGCCCTCTGTGCGGAAGGGCAACGCTTTCTGCCACGAAGTTATGTGGACAGCCCCGTTTATCCGCCGATAAGGAAGTCGAGCACATTCATCCCGCTGTCTGTCGTGGACGAATACAGCTCCGTGTACCCACAATTCGTGCAGATTACGGTGATAAACCGCTTGTTTTGCACATCGAAGAGCTTGGCGAAGTTTCCGCCCGTGGCCTGAAACTTATCGGTGTGGTATCGCTGATTACCGCATTTCACGCATACATATTGAACCTGATTCATGCGCTCGAGGATAACCCAACAACAGCCATCTCCCGGCTACTTATCGGCAACCCGTGCGTATCTATGCGTCAGATGGCCTAGACCCTCCTATGGAGAGGGCAACGTTCTCTGGCGCATCGTTACGTCCGTGCATAGCTACGGCCCCGGCTACGCAACCACCCGGGGCTTGTTTCCGAGCTTGCCCACGAGGTGCCGGTAGCCAAGAGCTACGATCCACACGAACACGATGAGCCCAATCTGAACGGGACGGGACCAGCCGATGTTCGGCAGGAGGAAGATCGCCACGCCAGCGGCCACGCATTCAGCCACGTTGAACAAGACGTCATAGATGGAGAATGCGCGCCCACGGTAGGCATCCGCGGTATCGGACTGAACGATGGTATCCACGGCGATCTTCGCGCCCTGAACTCCGATACCAAAGATGAAAAGGCCCGCCATAAAGATCAACTGCTCGTGCGAGAACACGATGAGGAGCTGACCCACGGTTCCACCTGTCAGGCATAGGACGATCCACTGCGCTGGCGTTATGCGTTCGTGCGCGATTGGGGTGAGCACCACGGCAACGCCGTGCCCAGCCACCATCGCACCCATGAGAGTTCCGAAGGCGGCGATCCCGGCATTGGCATTGTGTGGATCAACCAGCAGGTTTCGCCCAGCCAAGATGATCGTGATGAGCTGCATCCCGTACACGAAGCGGTGCAGGGCCATGGTGGACAGTGCCAGTCCAGGCGTACCCCGCCGAACCAGATACTTCACTGCGTCAACGAGGTCCACCGCCGCTTGCTTGATCTGAGCGCCAAGAGAAGAGCTGGTATCCGGCACCTCCGGCCCCAGCTCATCCTTCGCCAGCAAGGTTGCCACACCGGCCGCCCCCAGATAGAGCAGGCCCGAGATCACAAGGGATGCCAGCTGCTGCGACGCCCCATCGGGCAGCAGCAGCCGCAGCAAGAACCCGATAACGGCGCCCACTCCAGTGGCAACACCCCCAAGGGTCGGGACAATCGAGTTCGCCATGAGCAGCCGTTCCTTGGATCCCACCACCATGGGTAGGCCCGCGGAAAGGCCGGCAAGCATGAAGCGCGAGAGCCCTAGGGCAACAAGAACCACCACATACACAAAAGGCCCGTCCCCAAACCAGACTTCCCCGAACACCGCAAGAAGCACCAGCCCGGCCCGCAGAACATTCCCAAAGAACAGCACCTGACGCCGCCGCCACCGGTCCAGGAACGGCCCGGTGAAGGGCCCCACGATCGAAAACGGCAGGAGCATCACAACAAGGGCCGCAGCAACGCCGGCCGCATCCGTCATTGCTTCCGGCCGGAAGAAGAACAGGGAAGCCAGCCCCGCCTGAAACATGCCGTCGCCGCATTGGGATACGAGCCGCACCCCGATGAGCTTCCGGAACCCGGAGTTCTGCGCCAGGACCTTCAGATCATCAACTAGCTTCACTGAGTTTGCCTTTCGCCCCACCACGCCTTGAGCCGCCGCACGGCCTCATCGTGTTCTATCGGGCCTTCATCCAAGCGCAGCTCAAGCATGTAGTTGCGCGCCGCGCCAACCTCTCGGCCGGGCGTGAGCCCCAAGATCTCCATGATCTCGGCGCCATCCAGATCCGGGCGAATCGCCTCCAGCTCCTCTTGCTCCGCTATCTCCACGATCCGCTGCGCCAGCTCATCGTTGGCCGCCTGCAGCTGGCTGACCTTCCGGCGATTCTGCGACGTAATATCCGCCCGAATAAGCCGCAGCAGCCGCCCAAGCAGCGGCCCGGCATCGCGCACGAACCGCCGCACCGCCGAATCGGTCCAGCTGTGCTCCCCAAATCCGAAGGCGCGCAGGTGCATCTCCACCAGCCGCGCCACATCCTTCTCTGTCTGCTTATCAAAGCGCATGGCCCGCATCCGCTTGGCCGCCATGCGCGCCCCAATCACGTCATGCGCCCGGAACGTCACCGAACCGTCCTTCTCGAACCGCCGGGTGGCCGGCTTGCCAATGTCATGGAACAGCGCCGCCAGCCGCAACACCAGATCTGGGCCCGGCAGCGGCCCACCGAGGGATGGATCGGAGGTGAGGGATTCGGCGGCATCGCCCTCAAAATTCTCCGAGTCTTCCAAGGCGATAGCCTGGTCCAAGACGGTCAGGGTGTGCTCGTAAACGTCTTTGTGGCGGTGGTGCTCATCCACGGTGTCCTTGAGCAGGGCCACCTCGGGAATCACCACGTCCGCAACGCCGGTGTACACAAGCAGCTCGATGCCCCGCCGCGGCGCTCCGGATATCATGAGGCGTTCGAACTCGGCGCGCACACGCTCGGCCGAAACAATCTCAAGCCGCCCAGCCATTTCCCCCATGGCGTCCATGACGTCCTCGCTCACGTCAAAGCCCAGCTGGCTGGTGAAGCGGGCGGCGCGCATGATGCGCAAAGGATCATCGTCAAAGGATTGGCGCGCGGTCACGGGAGTGCGCAGAACGCCCTCAACCAGATCGTCTAGTCCGCCACACGGATCAACCAGAGCTTTCTCCGGCAGGCGCAGTGCCATCGCGTTGACGGTGAAGTCGCGCCGGGTCAGATCGCCCTCAAGAGAGTCCCCGTAATCCACTTCGGGTTTGCGCGATCCGATCTCATAGGAATCTTGCCGATAGGTAGTAATCTCAACGGTTAAGCCGTTTTTGTGTGCCCCGATCGTGCCGAAATCGCGGCCGATATCCCACACCGTCCGGCTCCACTGCCCCAGCAGTTTCTCGGTCTCTTCAGGACGCGCCGAGGTAGTCAGGTCAAAGTCATGAATGGCAAGGCCCAAGAAGGCATCTCGAACTGGTCCGCCTACAAGTGACAATTCATAGCCCGCATCTGCGAAGATAGTGGCTAGATCATCAATGGTGTCCGGAAGCTTCGCAAAGGTTCGCTGGCCTTGGAACAGCAAGTGAGCCCGCCGATTCGTCTCTGCCATTGCCGCCCCTTGTACCTGTTCATCGCCAAGATCTCGTTGTGACACCCTCTAAGGGTGCCATGATCGAACCTATCTAAGCACGTGGATGGGCACACAATTACTACAGTGTGAAGTATGTCGAGAAAAGCACCGCTGCCTTCGCCGCTTGGAAGGCACCAGCCCTGGAGGCGTGCTGCAGCCGCGCATCAGGTTGCTGCTCGGCGCAATTCGCTGCCCGTTGTCAATGAAACGAGCGCTGGCGGCGTTATCGTTTCCGTCCAAGACGGCCAGGCTTACGTGGCCGTGATCGCGCGGCGAAATCGCGGCGGGCGCCTCGAGTGGTGCCTGCCCAAGGGCCACCTCGAGGGCGAGGAAACAGCCGAGCAGGCCGCCATCCGCGAGATCACCGAGGAGACGGGGATCACCGGGCGTGTTCTTCGCCACCTGTCTTCCATCGATTACTGGTTTTCCGGGACCGATCGGCGGGTTCATAAGGTTGTTCATCATTTCCTCCTCGAGGCTCTGTATGGCACGCTAACCGTGGAGAATGATCCCGACCGGGAGGCGGAGAAGGTGGAGTGGGTGCGCATTGACCGGGCATCGTCCCGCCTCGCCTACCCCAACGAGCGCCGGGTTATCACGCTAGCGCGCGCAATTTTGGCCGGGGATGAGTAGCGTGGGCCGGTTGGGTGCGGGCTTGGCGTCCCTCGCGTTGTGCTTGGGAGGTTTTGGCTTAGTACCACCAGCCTCGGCTACGCCCGTGGTTGGGACTGTTATTTCGGACGACGACGAACCCACCATCACCATCACCTCTGTTGGCGGTTCAACGCTCGCCGAAGGTGACGATCTACGCGTGGATGTGACAGTGGCGAATCCCGGCTCCGAGACACTGAGCATCTCCTCACTGTCCCTCTTTGGGAACAGCTCCCCCCTGTCCTCCCGGACAACTCTGATGACCTTCATGGAAGGTGGCGGCGGAGCGCTCACTCCCTTGCACACGGAGACGGAACTTGAAGACATCGCCCCCGGCGGCACAGTGGCGTTCGATCTGACTGTCGCGGCCGAAGATCTGTTGTGGAGCGGATCTTATAATTCGTGGGGGCCGCGTGGGCTTGAGGCCGAGGCGATTCTGGCCGATGACACAAGGCTGGCTGACCGCTCCATCGCGGTTGTTGAGCCCAACATAGATCTCACGCCGATGCCGGCCGCTGCAGCCATTCCGCTCACGCAAACACCCGAAGAACTCGCGGGCAACACCCTGAGTGTCGAGGATTTCGCAGAACCCAGAGCCGAGCCTACCGAAGAACCCACCGAGTCCGCGGAGCCCACGGCTGAAGCCTCGGGGACCGCCGTGGAGCCCACCGCAACCCCTACCGATGAGGCGGAGGCCGAAGCCGAATCGGATAGATTCACCCAGACGGTCGGCCTCCTTGCGATGCCTGGAGTATCCCTATTCATTGATCCCGCGATTGATTCGCTTGAGGATCCCGCGGAGGCCATTGACGGCAGTGATGACTCGGAGATGCTAACCACCCCGCTTTACGATGCGGATACTGCGGCATTGGTTCACGGCGGCCATTCGCAGATACTTGAGGACGTAATGGCCGATGCATCGGATGTGGCGCTGCTGCCCGCCGGAGCTGATGGGGCAACGATCGACGCTCTACGTGACGCTGGTGTGGAGGCTGCGTTGCTCTCCGATGAGGACATCCCTCAGGCAGGTTTTAGCTACGCTACGCCTTCTGCGCGAACAACTGTGGTGACGGATTCCGCCGAAATGCCGGCCCTAGCCATCGATTCGGCCGTTTCATCGGCGCTGGCCGGGCGGCTGAGCGATGGTTCCAAGCTCAGCACTCTCGATTCACAGCAAGTTGTGCTCGGGCTGTCTGCGCTTACCTACCGCGAGCGCCCCAATGATCCGCGCGCCATGGTCCTCTCCCTCGATCGTGCGGGCCTGTCTCAATACGGCGCAAGTGTGGATGATCCGGAGGACGCCGAGCAGATCGCCGGCTCTCTTGAGACACTCATGGGCGCTTCCTGGGTTGAGCCCACGTCCGTGTCTGATCTCCTGGAGCTCGAAGATCCTGAGACAGACCGTGAGGCTCTGGCCGCTACCAATGTGAGCTCAGGGGAAATCACTAGTGCTCAGGTGGATGAGCTGACCGGTTTTCAAGCGTCAGTTGCTACGTACGCGAATCTGGCTGAGGATCCAGATGCTGTTCTTGATCCCACCAAGAGCGCCGCACGAAGTGCCTTAGCTACGGGCCTTCGGGGCGATGGCGCTGCGCGTGATCGCATTATTGGGGGCATCAACAATCTCGCCAACCAGCTCGCTGGCTCCCTCAGTGTTGAACCGACCTCCACCATCAACGTGATTTCTGAGAACACAGAGCTGCCGTTGCACGTGAGCAGTGAACTTCCGTTTTCATCAGGTGTTGTCATTCGCGTTGATAGCCACGATTTCCGGTTGGTCTCCAAGGGAGACGTAGCGGTCTCTCTGCCCGGTGATGGCACCACAGATGTGTCCGTCCCGGTTGAAGCACGCGGCTCCGGAAACGTCCAAGTTGAGGTGCAGATCCTTGACCCCGCGGGCAACGTCATTGGGCCTTCTCAGGATGCGCAGATTCGAGTGCGCGCCGATTGGGAGAACGTAGGGACTGCCGTGATCGCGATCGGCCTTGTTGGGATCCTCGCTTTCGGCATTGTGCGCTCGCTACGCCGTGGTAAGAAGCACGGCCCGGTAGACCCCACCGCCTCCGCACAGGCCCAACGCAATCGCCGCCGCGCAGTGTGGCGCCACGGAAAGTAATCGGGCACCGTAGCGTGTGTTTGCTAACGCCCCGGCGCATTAACACGATCTGTTGGTTCGGTATGGCTAGAATGGCGCGTGTGTAGGTATTCTGCGTCATCCGTATGCCCTGATTACCCACAATTTCTGGAGGACGTACAGTGAATCGTATTGTAGAGGCTGGTCAAATACTCTCTGGCCGGTATCAGCTGACCCACCCGTTTTCTGATCAAGTGGATCAGCCGGGCGCAGAGTTTTGGGCTGCAGAGGACACACTCCTTGGCAAACCCGTGCGCATCTTGGCGCTAAACCCGCAAGCTCCTACAACTCAGCCGGTGCTGGACGCTGCTCGCAGGTCCGCCCTCGTTGATGACCGCCACCTCGTGCGCGTGCTCTCTGTTGGGGACTCTACTGAAGTGTCATTTGTGACTTTGGAGAACCCCAAGGGCATGCGGCTTTCTGAATACTCGAAGCAGCAGCTCTCCGGCGAAGAGACGTGGAATATTCTGGGGACACTCGCCCAAACGCTCACAGCTGCTCAGGCGCGCGGCCTCCGGCACTATCACGTGACTCCAGATGACGTGTGGGTAACCCCCGAGGGTGGCATCACCCTTGATGGCGTTGGTATTTCCGCAGCCCTAGCTGGCCGTTCCGTGAGCGAAGTTCCTGATCCGGATGCTGACCGCGAGGAGGCGCACCGCTTGCTCGGATTCGGTGCCGGTCTACTCAGCGGGCATTTCCCTGGTGCCGATGATGAAGTAGATTCGGCAATTACCGAGGCACTCGCCACTCCAGACCTTCCAGAGCCATTGCGGGGAGTTTTCTCCCGGGAGATTGAGGGCGATGGCACTCCAAACCCTCGCTCTATCGTTCGGGGCCTAGGTGCCTGGCCCTCCGTGTCTTTCACGGCACCACCGGTTGAGGAACCGGCCGCGCCCGAGGTAGAGATCCCCAAACCCAAGGGTCCCAAACGCAAATCTGCGTTCGGGAGCGACCGCTTCTTTTCGGCCTCGCGAGTGCGCGAAGACGATGAACCATCTGTGGACAAGTTCCCCAAGATCACCGCACCTTTGGGTGGAGACGCTGCGGGTATAGAAGATTCCGAAACAGTGAGATCCCCAGCCCCGGTCAGCCGATGGGGTGGTCCAAGGCCACAGACGCCCGAATCCCCAACTGAGTCCTCTCCGATCGTCGCATCCGCCGATGCCTCCTCTCCTGATGTGCCCTCTCCTGATCAGGCTTCTCTTGATCAGGCTTCTCTTGAGGGCCCTGTGCAGCCAGAATCCACCGGCGCCACTGCTGTTTTCAAGAAGATCGTTGATCCTGAAGATGGCGATGGCCAAGAGGATGAATACTACAGAAAAGCTGCGAGTGCGGGGTTTGCGGCCGGTCTAGCTTCCGAGCGCGAATCACTTCAGCAGGAGGCCGAAGCCGAGCCGCCGGCTGAAGAGCCGGAGCCAACACCAGAACCTGAGCCAACACCAGAACCAGAACCCGAACCGGAACCCGAGCCAGAGCCAGGACCCGAGCCTCAGCCTGAGCCTGAGCCTGAGCCAACGCCAGAACCGGCCCAACCGACCCAGCAGATTCCGTGGGTTGCGCCAGCGGCGGCCCTGCCGCCGGACAAGCCGGTCACTCCTGCCCAGCCAACTGGCGGTCAGCCTCCTACGGGCGCCCAACACACCGCAAGCGAACCTGAGGGCGAACGTCACTATAACCCGTCTAAGGTGTTCACTATAGGGACGGCGATTCTGGTTGCCATTGCATTTATTTGGGCTGCAGCCACACTGTTCAACCCCACCACTACGCCAGAAACCAAGGCCCCAGTGCTTACGCCCACACCCACGGCAGAAGCAACTCCAGAGCCGGAGGAAACAACACCAGAGCCAACCGAAGAGCCTACTGAGGATTACCCTGATCCCGAGATCGATACGGTTGCGTTGCTGAACCCAGAGGCCGCCGCACTCGATCCCTCAAATGTGGGCGAACAGGATTCTCCCGCCACAATCGGCAACGCCTATGACGGCAATGAAAGCACCGTCTGGCGGTCCTGGTGGTACTCCAACGCTGACTTTGTTGGGAAGAGCGGCTTGGGGCTCGCGATCGCGCTGGATGAGGAAACCGAAGTCTCCGAAGTGACCTTGGCAGTGAATGGTTCCGGCGGAAATGTGCAGTGGCGTGACACCTCGGACGATTCTCCAACAGAGGGCGATGTTCTAGCCGAAGGGTCCATGTCCAGCGAAACCAATCTGAAGGCCGATGAACCGGCGGTCACGGACACGATCGTCCTGTGGTTCAACGAGCTACCCACTGATGATGAGGGCAACTACCGCATTTCGATTTCCGAAATCTCTGTGAAGTAGTTAGACGCGACTCGTCAGGGAATACTCGCGCCCATCCACTGCGTTGCTCATGTGGATGGCAATGAAAGGTAGGAAATGAGCGAAGAGAATCAGAAGGTGCATGAGGTCGTCGTCGTCGGCTCTGGACCTGCCGGGTGGACTGGAGCCGTGTACACAGCGCGAGCAGGGCTCGAGCCCGTGGTGCTGGCCGGAACGCTCGAGGCGGGCGGTGCGCTCATGAACACGACGGAAGTGGAAAACTTCCCAGGTTTCCCCGAGGCCGTTCTTGGCCCCGATCTGATGGACAAAATGCAGGCACAGGCCGAGCGTTTCGGCGCGGACGTCCGCTACGAGGACGCGACCGAGCTTGACCTGACCGGTGAGATTAAGAAGATCACCACGGACGATGAGACCTACCTAGCGAAGTCCGTGATTCTCGCGCTCGGCTCCGAATACAAGAAGCTCGGCCTCGAGGGGGAGAAAACCTACTCCGGCAAGGGCGTGTCCTACTGCGCAACCTGCGATGGATTCTTCTTCAAGGATAAGGAAATCGTCGTGGTGGGCGGTGGGGATTCGGCTGCCACCGAGGCCCTCTTCCTCGCACGATTCGGCACAACGGTTCACGTGATTCACCGTCGCGACGAACTTCGCGCCTCCAAGATCATGGCCGACCGGATGCTTTCCAACGATAAGATCCAGATGCACTGGAACTCTCGTGTTGTGGACCTTCACGGAGAAGGCAAGCTGGAATCCGTGACCCTCGAGGATACGAAGACCGGCACGCAGACCGAGCTTCCCGCCTCCGGACTCTTCGTGGCCATCGGTCATGAACCGCGCTCTGGCGTTGTTTCCGGACAGATCAATCTGGACGAAAACGGTTACATTCTGGCCGATGAACCCTCCACTGCCACCAATCTTCCCGGCGTATTTGCTTGCGGTGATGTTGTTGATCATCATTACCGTCAGGCCATCACCGCCGCCGGGACAGGCTGCAAGGCCGCGTTGGACGCTCAGGCATACCTAGAAAGCCTCGAGGGCTGACTAGGCGCATCTCAAACCTGTGGGACGGCCGTGACATGATGGAGCTATGAGTTCTGAAGTGACGGATACGAGCAAGCGGAAGGCCCGCGGAGCCTTCTTCACGCCTGCCCCCGTGGCCGGGTTCATGGTCTCGTGGGCCGTTCGGGATTCTCGCGATCAGGTGCTCGATCCTTCATGTGGGGACGCAGCGTTCCTCGTTCCGGCCGTGCGGCGATTGGCGGAGCTTGGCGCTACCTCCCCCACTGTCCATGGCGTGGAAATTCATGGGCAGACGGCCAAGCAGGCGGAGTCTCTCGTAGGTGAGGCTGGGGGGTGCGGGCTCATCGAAACCCGCGACTTCTTCAATTTCGGGACCACCGAGGCAGGGCCCTTTGATGCGGTGGTGGGCAATCCTCCGTATATTCGCTATCAGGGTTTTAGCGGTACCGCGCGGGCGGCAGCGCTGCGAGCTTCTCTCCAGGCCGGGGTAAATCTCTCTGCCCTATCCTCAAGCTGGGCGCCCTTCGTTGTGCATGCCTCCCGCTTCCTCAAGCCTGGTGGCCGGCTGGCATTCGTGCTGCCGGCCGAGCTGCTAAGCGTTAACTACGCGGGGCCGATCCGCAGATTCCTCTTAGAAAACTTCGGGGACGTCCAGCTCACTCTTTTCGAGCATCAGGTGTTTCCCGAGGCGCAGGCAGACGTTGTGCTGCTTCTGGCCGATCGGTTTGGTGGCCACACTGAGAGCGCCAAGGTTCGTCAGGTTCGCGATGAATGGGCGCTGCAAGAAGGCGCCGCGGAAGATGATGACGCCCCGACGGCATGGTCACCCCACACTCCCGCAGAAAAGTGGACGGACCTATTCCTATCACCCGCGGCCGCCGATGTTGTTTCGCGTGGGCGCGACGTTGGCGCGTTTGCGTCTTTAGACACGTGGGGGCGCACCCGGCTTGGCGCTGTCACTGGGTCAAACAAGTACTTCACCCTGTCACCAGCCAAGGTGCAGGAACTGGGTATCTCGCGCCGCGACCTGGTGCGCATCAGCCCTCCGGGCAGCAAACACCTGCGCGGCCTCGCGCTCACGTCCGCGAAGATTGCGGAGCTGGGGGAGTCGGGAAAAGCGGTCTGGCTGTTTCGGCCATCCTCCCAGCCAAGTCCGGGCGCCATGGCCTACATCGGGCACGGGCATGATCTGGGCATTGACCAGGCCTACAAGTGCAGGGTACGCACCCCCTGGTACCAAGTACCGGTGCTTCCCGCCCCCGATCTGTTCCTCACCTGTATGAACGCGGATACCCCGCGCCTCACCACCAACAGTGCAGGCGTGCTCCACCTGAATTCCGTGCACGGGGTTTATCTGGAAGAGGGGCTCCAGCTTTTGGGAAGGGAGTTGCTCCCTTTGGCCAGCCTCAACTCCCTGACGCTCTTGAATGCGGAGACCACAGGCCGAAGCTACGGCGGAGGCATCCTGAAGATCGAGCCCCGAGAAGCAGATCGTTGGATGATGCCCTCTCCTCAGCTCGTTCAGCGGCATAGCGCCGAGCTGCGGAAGATCAAACGGTCCGTGCTGGCTAAACTTAACAGAGGGAAACTCCTCGAGGCGGTTGAGCAAGTGGACGGCGTTCTCCTCGCCGGCTTGTTCTCCCCGGAGGAAATCGGAGCGATTCGTTCGGCACGGCAGCGAATTTCAGATAGACGCATCATGAGAGGGCGCCACAATGGCCGCACGAACGGCATCCACCAAGACGCAGGCATGGAAGTTCTTCGATCGGATCGTTGAGCGGGCCTCGCGCGGGGGCAGCTACTCTAATCCGTGGCACGCTACTGAAAACTCGCAGATGGAGTACCTGCCGGATTTCCAGACGTTGTCCTTGTTGCTTGGCGTTCCGCTCTATCTCTCGGCTCCCATCACCACCGGCGTACCGGCCTTGGCCCTCGACGTATGGATCGCCTATGAACTGCGCCGGGCTGGATTCTCCCCCGATTCGGTGTGGCCACGGGATGCGGCACCTCGAGTGTTGCCGGGCCCCGTTGCAGCCCTTCTTGAATCTCTGCCCCACCACGAGCGCCGCGAACTAACCAAGCGCATCGTCTCCGGCTCGCCCACTGGGGTCGCGCCGTCTCAAGCACTCATCCTTGGCAAGAACTATCGCAAGCAGGTGGACGTGGTGATGTCCCACTGGTCCACAGGCCCCGAGCTGCTCGTGAGCACTAAGCGGATGGATTCAAGTTTTGCCAAGAACGCCCAGAACCGTATCGAAGAGGCGTACGGCGATGCCAAGAATCTTCGGCTGCGCCATCCCATGGCCGGCCTAGGCTTCCTGTTTGGCATTCGCTCCACCGCATTCACGGACGAACCGCGGAGCGCAGAGTTCATCGCGGACTTGCTGATGAAACTGGCTCAGGAAGAAGACGCCTACAACGTCACCTGTATGCTTCCGATCGAATACTCTTCTGATGCCGCCCCAGCTCCGACTGGGCCTGATGCTCCCGTCATACACATTGTTGAGGATGCCCCCGCTGATGATCCGAAGCCGCTTGCGCTCTTTCCTGAGTCCACGGAGAATTCGGGCGAAGCGCACGTGCCAGAACGTGTGATGTGGCAGGATTCCCTCGCCTTCGGCGATGACGGACAGGTGGACGAGGTGCTTGCGGATCTTCCGGGCGTTGGCATCCGGGAAGATCTGGTGCCCCCTGAGCTCCGATCTGGCCAGTTCTTCGATCGATTGGTGCGGCACGTGCTTGCGGCTACCCCCACCACCCTTCACGAGACAGCCCGTGATCGCTTGAAGGTGGCTCAGTATGGATCATGATTCCTTCACTCTCGTTTTCGCCACGGCCCAGTGGTGCGATCCCGGTACTGCCATGCTTCCGATTTTCGAGGAGACTCTGCGGGATTTCGCCCGGCTTTACCCAAAGCTTGAAGTTGAAGGCACCGTTATTGATATCGACGACGAAGAGGCCGACCAGATGGCCGGCCTGCCCGCTTCTGTTGATCCGGCAATCCTTGCATCAATAGATTTCGTGCCAACTCTGATCCTCATGCGCGGTTCCGCGCTGGAGGGCACCGAGATGCTGCGATTGGTTGGACAACTACCGAAGCTCGTTATTCGGGCCCAGTTGGCTAAGGCTCTTGGGGTGGCCTAAGAGACACTCGCACAGCCCGCGTGTCCATACCGCGCATTATTACCTTCATAAGTGGCAGACTTAGACACGATTCGCATTGCCTACAGGATTGGTAGCGCCAAAGTCTAGGTAGATCCTAGGGAATCAGTCATTCGAGAAGGAGTGCGTCATGAGCACCAAGGAGAACAGGAGCACCGGTAACGTGGAAGAGACGAACACTGCGGCCGCCGCCGGTACTCGGCTGGACCCTTGGTTCAACACCTATGCCGATCGCGCTCTGGGAATGAAGCAATCCGAAGTCCGCTCGCTTTTCTCCGTGGCAAACCGCCCAGAGGTTGTTTCTCTGGGCGGTGGAATGCCGAACATCGCGGGTTTGCCTCTGGATTTCCTCGCGGATATGACGGCCCGGTTGATTCGGGACCGCGGCACCAAGATTCTTCAGTATGGCGGAGGCCAGGGCGAAGAAGAGCTTCGCGAGATGATCACTGAGGTGATGCGTCCCGACGGAATTCGAGCGCATCCTGATGACATCACTGTTACGACGGGGTCACAGCAGGCGCTCGATATTATCTCCGAGATTTTCATCAATCCCGGTGAGGTCGTGTTGGCCGAGGCTCCCTCCTATGTTGGAGCCCTTGGTACTTTCCGCGCCTATCAGGCTTCAGTTGTGCATGTGCCGATGGACGAATTCGGGTTGATCCCCGAGCGGCTGGAAGAGACAATCCTGCAGCTTCAACGAGCCGGACGGCCCATCAAGTTTCTCTACACTATTCCCAATTTCCATAATCCTGCTGGCGTGTGCCTCTCCCTCGAGCGGCGTCCTCAAATCGTTGACATCTGCCGGCGCCATCACGTACTTATCGTGGAGGACAATCCTTACGGACTCCTCGGTTTCGATGGGGATCCATTGCCGGCACTGCAGAGCCTGAATCCTGACGGCGTTGTGTATCTTGGTAGCTTCTCCAAGACATTTGCGCCGGGTTACCGAGTCGGGTGGGCGCTGGCTCCCTCGGCCGTAACCCAACGAGTGTTGCTGGCAAACGAGAACGCGCTTCTATGCCCCACCACCTTTGGCCAGCTTTCCATAGCTGAATACCTCAAGACCTACGATTGGTATCAGCAGGTGAAGGAATACCGGCAGGTTTACCATGAGCGGGGCGCCGCCATGCAGCGCGCCCTCAAGACGCACCTGCCGATGTGTGAGTGGAATCAGCCCGATGGTGGCTTCTACACGTGGGTGAAGCTACCCGATGGGCTCGATGCGCAGTCCATGCTTCCCCGGGCTGTTACCCAACTCGTGGCGTACGTTTCTGGAACTGCCTTCTACGCTGATGGAAACGGCCACGATCACATGCGGCTGTCCTTCTGCTATCCCACTCCGGAGGCCATCGAAGAGGGCGTGCGGCGCCTGTCCGTTGTGGTCCAAAACGAACTCGAAGTGGTTGAGATGTTTGGCGTCAAGGGATCCCAGACGAAGCCACCTCGGAATATCGAAATGCCAGAACCTGATCTCAAGTAAGCCGAGGAGTACCAATGACGCGTCCCATCACTGTAGCTATTTTGGCCGGCGGACTCACCCACGAACGTGAAGTCTCGCTTCACTCGGGGAGGCGGATGGCCACCCTTCTTCGCGAAGCGGGCATGCAAGTCAAACTCCTCGATGTGGACGCGTCACTCTTGCTCCACCTCAAAGCCATGTCACCAGATGTCATTTGGCCTCTTATTCACGGGGCTACTGGCGAAGATGGATCGCTTCAGGATCTTCTTACCCTCACGGGAATCCCTTATGTCGGTTCGGCACCCAACGCGTGCCGTCTGGCTTCCGATAAGGGAATTGCTTCGGAGATGGTTAGCCGTATCGGTATTACCGTGCCTCACGCAATGTCGATTCCCTCGGCGCTGTTCAGAGAGATCGGTGTGGCACCGGTTCTGGAGCTCATCAGTTCGAGCTTCACGTTCCCACTTGTAGTCAAGCCTGCTACCGGCGGCTCAGCGCTGGGCCTCACCATAGTTGAATCCGCCGCTGATCTTCCGCGTGCCATGGTTGATTGCTATGCCTACGGTGAGCAAGCCCGGATAGAAGCGTTTATTGAAGGACGTGAGCTCGCGGTTTCCGTCATCGATATTGAAGGTGAACCAACTGCACTACCGCCAGTTGAGATCGTCACGGACGGGCCCTACGATTACGACGCACGCTATAACGCGGGACGAACCGAGTACTTTGTTCCGGCCCGTCTCAGCGACGATGAGTTGGCTGCTGTGCGCGAAGCGGCGCTCCGTGTTCATCAGGGGCTCGGCCTTAGTTACATCTCTCGTTCTGATTTCATTATCGATAAGGACGGCAAGCCCGTCTTTATCGATGTAAATGTCGCGCCAGGAACCACAGAGACCTCGCTTCTGCCCCAAGCCGTTGGGGCAGAAGCCTCGGTGCGAGGAGTGAGCCCCGATCAGTTGTACGTAGACCTACTGACCGAGGCTGCCGCCAAGTAGCGCAGGCAGCTACTCGTTCTCCTCTGCTGATTCGATATCAACCGCGTTAATCTCTGGGGACATAACGCCAAGAATGCGGTTTAGGTCCTCGATAGAAGCAAAGTCAATCTTGATACTGCCCTTGCGCAACCCCATGTTGACTTTCACCTTCGTTTCAAAGCGGTCAGCCAACTTCCCTGACAGCTCCCCTAGTTCCGGCGTGTAGCGCTGGGGCCGCCGCCGCTGAGGTACCGGCTGCTCCGGGTCTTCACCCATCGCTACGATCTCTTCAACTTGGCGGACCGATAGTCCCTCCGCAACGATCCTTTGCGCCAAGCGTTCCATCGCCGCGGGATCTGACAGGCCGAGCAGAGCCCGCGCGTGGCCAGCGGACAGAATATGGGCCGCCACCCTCCGTTGCACGAGAGGAGGGAGCTTCATGAGACGCAGCGTATTGGTGATCTGGGGCCGCGACCGTGCGAGACGTTTCGCCAGTTCGTCCTGTGTACAATTGAAGTCTTCGAGGAGCTGTTGATAGGCAGCGGCCTCCTCTAGCGGATTCAATTCCGCTCGGTGAAGGTTTTCCAGAAGCGCGTCACGTAGAAGGTCCTCGTCAGACGTTCGGCGCACAATCGCCGGTATTCTCTCCTCGCCGGCTCGCTGGGAGGCACGCCAACGCCGCTCGCCCATAATGAGTTCGTAGGCAACGCCAGGCTGATCCGGGATCGGTTCAGTTAGTGGCCGAACAATGACGGGCTGGAGGACTCCAACCTGTTTGATCGAGGCAGCCAACTCTTCCAGTTCGTCTTCATCAAACACTGACCTAGGCTGGCGCTGATTGGGGACGATGCTATCCAGTTCCAGCTCTGCATACGTGGTTCCGGGAACTGCCACGAGACCTTCCGCATTGGAATCGCCAGTGGGCTCCTCCGCAACCGCCTCCGCAGCACTCTTCTTAGCGGCGGCCTTACTCTTCTTAGCAGCAGCCTCGCTGGACTCAGTCTTGTTGCCCGTGTCCTTGCTAGCTGTGTCCTTGCTAGCTGTGCCCTTGCTAGCTACGGGCTTACTCGCCGAAGCTTCGCTAGCATCAACCTTGCCCACGGGGGTCTCACTCTTCGAGGGTACCGGAGTTGATTCCGCCGGGGAACTATCGGACTCCCCACCAAAGAACACGTCTATCGGACGGTCCTTTGCCTGCCGCTCGCTGTCTGGGATAAGTGCGCCAATACCGCGCCCCAAGCCACGCCTACGTTCAGCCATGTCACAACTCCTTAATTCGCACGCTCTGCGAGTTCATGTGCCGCTGCGCGGTAGGCGATTGCGCCGCTCGATCGTGGCTCATATGTGATTACTGTTTCGCCAAAGGAAGGCGATTCGGCCAACCGTACCGATCGCGGGATCTCCGTACGAAGTGTCTGCTCCGGAAAGTATTCACGGACATTCTGCGCCACTTCTGCGCTCCGGTTGGTATTCTTCGAAACCATGGTAAGGAGGATCGTGGAGATCTCGAGTGTGGGATTATCCGAGTTTTTCGCGGCCTCGATCGTTCGAAGCAGCTGACTGAGCCCTTCCAGCGCGTAGTACTCCGTCTGCACCGGGATGAGAACTTCATTCGCCGCAACAAGTGCGTTGATGGGCAAAAGAGACATGCTGGGTGGGCAATCGATAATTACATAATCGATCGCATTGCCGTGTTCATGCAAGTCCTTCAGACATTCTTGCAGGCTGTCACGCAGGCGTTGGCGCCGATCGGCTTCGTCAGCTAGTTCTACGTCCACTAGCGACAGGCTAATGTTCGACGGTGCCACATAGAGGTTCGGCAGAGACTCCGTGGGACGCAAGATTGAAAGCAATGACCTATTACCAATCAAAACGTCATACAGTGACGGAGCCGAATCGCGATCCTCAACACCGAGCGCAGTGGTTGCGTTGCCCTGAGGATCGTCATCGATCAAGAGTACGCGGAGGCCGCCCTTCGCCAAGCCGGCTGCCAAGTTGACGGCAGAGGTGGTCTTACCAACCCCTCCCTTTTGGTTCGCTACCGCGATAATACGAGTCTGGGAGGGCTTCTTGAAGCTCTCTTGGCCTATCTCCGCGAGACGCTTGTGGTCTTCGGCCAGCGCGCTACCGAGCGGTGATTCTGGGCTGACGAACCGATCCCAGTCCGTCTGGGCGGCTCCATTCGCTCCGGCGGAAGGATTGACCAACTTACGTGGATCGCTCATAACACCCTTTCTTCGAGTCATGGACAGTCTACCGTTCGTCCCCGACACCTTTGACTCCAACCCACCACCCGAAAATGATGGGTAATTAACTCGCCGTCAATTTGCTGGGCCGTTTCACGTGGAACATTGACCTCTGTGCTTCCCAAATCGAGCGCCGTAATTACACGAATGTATTTCATGTGCGATCCTATAAAGCACCCGTCCGACGAACGTTTCACGTGAAACATCGCGTCTGGTTCACCTAATGGCCCCCCGACGCGGCGCCACTGCGCGCAGCCCGCAGAATGCACTCGATGCACTCCGGTGCCGCCTGGATCGATTCCGTCTCACACCGTCACGCTCTCCACACATCCATCTATAAAGTCGAATCGCGAGACCAAGCGGCCAACGGTGGACTCGTAACGGGCCATCGCAGGCGAGGTAGACGCAAGACCTAAGCATAGAACGGCGAAGGCTAACAATTAGTCAGCTGGCTGTCGTGCTGTCTTAGCCGATGTTTCACGTGAAACATCGCCCTTAGTGTGGGCCCCCAAACCCCAGCGTGGGAAGTAGATATCGAGAGCACCTGTGTTTTAAGGTTTTTAAGGTGGCGCATCTTTGGATCGTCATCCTTGACGCGTGCGTGCGTGATTGTTTCACGTGAAACTCCCTTCAGGAATCGCAAGCACGCTGTTCTGGGGGACATTTCGTGAGAATTAGGGTTTAGTAAGACCTAACGTCGCCGAGCCCTGCCCTGCTGTTTGGAAGCCTGAAAAGAAGTGCGGGGCCACTTCGTTGCACTCGGCACCCCGAGACTCGACTGATCGTGATTTTTGAATTGCAACTTTCAGGCGTGGTCGATCAGAACCTCGATGAGCGTAAATGAAGGCTGATGACCGTGCTCGTTCGGACATGTTTCACGTGAAACATTGCTACATAGCCTCTGCGAAACGGTGCCGTTCCGTTAGGGCACTTCCACGTTCGGAGAATCAACAACTTCTGGCGCAGCCACTGTGTCTAATACCCATGTTGTCGGAGCCCACCGGCTCGGACAGCACCGATGGCCAGGTTGAGCAATGCGCGTCGCTTGTACGGGCTCCGAAATCGGATCTTTTCGGTAAGGAACTGGGAGCCCCAACTTTGGGGTTTGTGGCTTAACGCCTTCGGCGAATTGCTGAGCGGACACCTGGCGCCAGGGGACAACAACATATAGCGTGATCGACGAGCGCTCAAGTTGCCCTGAGAGTGGAGGTGATTCTTTCAAGCGCAATGATGTGCGATGCTGAGGGACCGCCCTCAGGGTTTCACGTGAAACGTCAGCGAACCGGCATTCGGACCTAATCCAAACACATATAACAGTCAATACGCTGAGAACGCAAAATTAGATCCGCTTCGTCCCACACCAACAAAGACATGTTTCACGTGAAACCAGCATTCGCACCAGCAACTGCAGGCCACACGACCCAATACGTTTCGCTAGCCCGCTATTACATCTCCATTCGAATCGCGGAGACTCGTGATGCGCTTCAGGAAACAGGACTACGAGTAGCATCGAATCTTCGTTCGAGTAGAGCCTCTATGCCTTCTTTCGGACCTCGAGAACGTGAGTCCGCTCCTCGGAGCCGAACTGCTGGACAACATGGACATCCGCAAAGGCCGCACGATAACGCTTCAGCTCACCTACCGCTTCGTCGATCTCCTCATCAACTGAAACGCCCTTCAGTGCGATTAGTGATCCACCAGCTCCTACAAGTGGCATCGTCCAACCAAGTAGCTTCTTCAGCCTAGCGACCGCGCGCGCCGTCACCACGTCGGCGCGAACGGTAGCTGGCAAGCTTTCCGAGCGAGCGTTGATAACCTCGGCGTTGCTTAGCCCGAGCTCGTCAATAGCGTCGCTCAACCAGATGCACCGGCGCTCCATCGAATCCACCAGCGTCACCGTGCATTCAGGCCGGCAAATCGCCACAACGAGCCCGGGGAATCCGGCGCCCGAGCCAACATCAATCACGGATCCCGCCCTCGGAATGTAATCCAGAACGGCAGCCGAGTTGAGAATATGACGCGTCCACAGCCGATCGAGCTCGCGCGGACCCACGAGGCCGCGCTTCTCGCCCTCGCGAACGATCATGTCCGCGAACGCCGTAAGGCCGTCCCACACCTCTCCAAAGTGACCGGCACCGCCTGCAGGTGCGGATTCCACCATGCTCTATCCTCTAATCGAATAAGATCTCGCGGTTATTCAGCAGCTTCGGAATCGCCTTCAACCAGCTCTGCAGGTTTGATCACGACGTGACGATTGGGCCCAACGCCATCGGAATCAGACGAAAGACCGGCCTTGGCAACGATGTCGTGAACTACCTTCCGCTCAAACGGATTCATGGGTTCCAGAGCTACTTCCGCACCGGAATCCTGAACTTCAGACACAGCGTTCTGTGCAATCTCAGAGATGACCTTACGGCGGTTATCGCGGAACCCGTCAATGTCCAACATGAGACGGCTACGTTCGCCGGTTTCCGACTGAACAGCAAGCCTTGTCAGCTCCTGAAGAGCCTCAAGCACCTCGCCATCGCGGCCTACTAACCGCTTGAGCCGAGAATCAGATTCGCCTTCGGTCACTACAGCCAGAGAGGCTCGATCGGCCTCCACGGTGATCTCAATATCGCCATCGAGATCAGCGATATCCAGCAACTCCTCGAGGTAGTCCGCTGCAACATCGCCCTCTTCATCAAGGCGCTTCATCAATTCACTCTTGTCGGTTGTCTCACTCATAAGAACGTCCACTTTCTTGAAAAGAATGCCGTTGGCCGCAGCCGAAGGCTAGAAATTGCGCTTCTTGTTGTTCTGCTGCGCCTTTTTCTTGCGCTGCTCCTGCTTCGCCTTGGATCGGGCACGCTCCGCTTGGCGCCGTTCGTAACGCTTACGTGCGCGCTCCGCATCGGTGAGTCCATCCTTGCCGCGAACCTCTGACGGATCAATGTCTTCTTCTTCAACCTCGGCGGGAGATTCAACCACGTTCTTTTCCCAGCCGGCCTTCTTCGCCCGCTCCTTGCTCATTGGCTGCTGCCGCTGCCCGCCCGCTGCTGCCGCTTCCTCTTGCGCGAGGGTTTCGGCCTCTTCTTCGCTCATCCCCTTGCGCAAACGCTTCTTGCGAAGGCGTTCCTGACGCTCGCGGTAAGCCTGAGAGCCTGGGGTTGGATTATTACGAATGAACCACGTCTGCTGCCCGATATTCCAGATGTTTCCAGCGGCCCAGTAAACAAGCACGCCCACCTGGAACGCGGCACCCGAGAAGAGGTAGATGAACGGCATGCCGTACAGCATGTACTTCTGAGTCTTAAACGCCGGATTCGAGGGATCCATCGCCGAATCAGGCATGTTCTTCATCGTCAACTGCTTTTGCGTGTAGAACATTGAGACAACCATGAACGCAACAAGTACGCCCGCCACGATCCGCACGTTTATCGGCAAGCTAGCCTCTGAAGCAGTTCCGAAGGAAGCCGATAGCGGAGCTCCAAAGACTGTTGAGTTCTCAAAGGCCTCCGCGGTTGTCACATCGATCGGGCCCAGCGGTCCGCGTTCACCTTCGGCAATCCTTGGGAAAGCGTAGAGCACCCGGAAGAGGGAGAACAGAATAGGCATCTGGACAAGCATCGGCAAACATGAAGCAAACGGCGATGTGCCGTGCTTCTTGTAGAGCGCCGACATCTCTTCCTGCTGCCGCTGCTGAGAAACAGTATCCTTCTTACCCTTGTACTTCTTCTGAATCTTCTGAATCTCTGGCTGAAGTATCTGTGTTTGGCGAGTTGCATTGATCTGCTTGTTGTACAGGGGCAAAATGAGCAACCGAACAACGATCGTGAGGCCAACCACCGAAAGAACCCAAGCTGGTCCGGAGCCTTCGGCCAACCCGAAAAGGTTAGTGAGGCCCCAGTGGATGCCGTACATGACCCACGAAACGAGCCACATAATCGGGGCGAGGATAGTATCCATGACGGGTCTTCTTCTCTTTCACTTACAGCAGACCGGATGCCTGCGAGCTTCGGGTGTTTACTTGCCGCACGGATCTCATCAATCTGGCAAGTTTTTCAGTATATAGGTATCGGATTCTACGTATTTGGTACGCGATCCTCGTCTTGGTATAAGGCCATAAGGTCATCGTAATCGAGCGGTCGGGATGGCCATGCGCCTCGGGCAGGAACCCGATCAACACCGCCCTTACTCCAGGGATTACACCGAACAAGGCGCCACGCACTCAACAGTGTACCTTTCAGGGCGCCGTGAACCTCAAGGGCCTGAAGTGCATACTGAGAGCACGTGGGACTGTATCGGCACCGCCGCGGGAGCCCCGGTGAGATCTCCTTTTGATACCACCGAATGGGCCAAGCAAGAATACGCTTGAGAACGATCATCAACGATCACCCTCAAGGCACTTCTTGGAAGCCTTACTTAGAGCAACATCTAAATCTTCGC
>OMJG01000620.1_pt1 | contig 25345 bp, 24 predicted proteins | sample 1646431 | NCBI WGS metagenome assembly OMJG01 (sample SAMN03771674, study PRJEB25209) | food metagenome | isolation source: Cotija cheese | place: Mexico:Jalisco,Michoacan | collected 2011-12-12
TCACAGCGGACTTACACCGCCTAGTTACTGCCCATGCCGGGCGCACTTAAAAAAGTCGGGATAATTAAAAATTACCCCGACCCCTGTCATGTAGTCCTCTATAAGCCACGTTCCGTACGTCATTCGATCCAGGAATCGAAATCGGTGGTAATCATCTATCTCCGAGTGAATCAACACTCGCCCCCATGATTTGTTCATTTCCGTCATGAAGCGCCCCTACCATAATTTGGGTTACCTACTCGTGGGGTTTACCGCGTTCCATCAAACAGGTTTCCCTGTTTGCTTCGTCACTGTGGCACTTTTCAAGACTACTCAGGCATGATCGAAATTTTAGCCCTTTTATCTGCCATAACCTGTAATAACAGGTCTCCTGCCTTATTTTTTCAGCAAGCACGAACACTACAAGCATCGCAGCTTGTGTAAGCTTGGACTTTCCTCAGCCTGCTTAATGCAGACCGCGATTACCAGAAAACTACACTTCTTTATTAAAACTGATTGCTTTGATCATCATCGTTAAGTTGGGCACCAAACACGTGGCGCTCTAGGTTGGACAAACGTTTCAAAATATCCATGTTTGTCGTATTAGAAGCAGGACGCGATGTTTGTCCGGATTTACCAACTGCCACCTGTTTAGTCAATTCATCAACTTTACTGACCAAACGATCATTTTCAGCCTGCAAACGTTGGTTTTCCTTAGCATACATCTCATAATCTTGAATAACATCATCCAAGAATTCATCAACATCTGCCGGATCATAACCACGCATCTTTGGCTTAAAATGCTTATTGACAATATCTTTAGGCGTTAGTTTTATGTTTTCCATTGCATTGCACCTCATCCAAGAAAGGAACTTAAATTATAACAATACTATTATATCAGTTAATCCTGAAATTTCAAGTTATTTTTACATTCATCTAATTTTGTCCTAGAAATTTTAAAAACAAACTATTCAAATGACCCTGATCATTCACCATCATCATTTCGTTCTTTTTGCTGTTCAGCCAACTCTGCAGCTGCATCCTGCAAGTCGAACATGTCCAATAATTCAGTAGCATATTCACTTTTTTCTTGTTGTCGTTTAATTGCTTGATAGTCGAATTTATTTTTGCCTGGGTAATCCGGATCATAAACCAGCAATGCGCCATCTGTGTGCCCCAACATAAATTTTTGGTAGTTTTTCAATTGCTGTGGCGAACGATACGGTTGTTTACTGACTGATGCAGAAAAATCAACAGCCTGCTTTAGTTTTAACAAGTACTGCTGCTTATTTTCCTGCCAATTTTGACCAAAATCGGCAAATGGCAGCATAAGAGCGACTTTTAAATCTGCATATTCTTTTTTCAATTCTAGGGCTGTTTCAACTGCCCACTGTTCGACTCCCAATTGTCCTCCAGTTATTATCCAGCTTAATCCATTATCGGCCCTTGTTTTTAAGTTACTTTTTAAGACCGCTTTGATCACATCTTTTTTTGGGTCCTTGTCATTAAATACATTCAACTCATAGCTGCGATAACCCGTGACCCATAACCGCATACTTTCCGCCTCTCAAAATTATCAAATTAAACTATTCTACTATAATATGTGGTGTTTAAACGATTTTTACATAGCACGACTTCATAAACCCGTTCTACTGCTTCTAATATGAACACTCTTATACTTTTAGTCTTTAAATTAGTATATTCTGCTGAAAGGTTTTTTTCAAACTTTGCCATTAGTAAGTTGAGTTGTTATAATTAAGCGCATAGGAGTGTGAGAAAAATGATCAAACACTATCCAAATGGAGTTCCCTTTCAGGAACAATTTACTGCAGATCACAAATCAAGCTTTCACACTGCTCCTGCACATGACAATATCATCTATGGCAATCGTGGTATGTCGCTTGAACAAGAGATCAATCTCAGTAACAAATATTATTTGGAATCCGGAATAGCTGTGATCCACAAAAAACCAATCCCAATTCAAATCGTTGATGTCTGCTACCCTAAAAGAAGTGCGGCTGTGATCAAAGAAGCTTATTTTAAACAAGCTTCCACAACAGATTACAATGGCGTCTATCGGGGGCATTACATCGACTTTGAAGCAAAAGAAACTCGCAATCGTTCATCTTTCCCGCTCAATAATTTCCATGACCATCAAATCAAACATATGAAAGCATGTGAAAAACAACAGGGAATATGTTTTACTATCGTCAAGTTTGTGGTCCGGCAGGAGATCTACTTAATACCTTCACACTTACTATTCCACTATTGGGATGGTCGAGAAAAGGGCAGAAAATCTATTCCATATGAGCAAATCAAACAGGAAAGCTATTTGATCAATTATCACATCAACCCGCGAATTCCTTATCTCAAGGGCGTTGACCAGTTGATCAATAAATTAAAAATGCCGTAATAAAGGAGTTTATGTCCATCATGAGTAAGCAAGATTCAAAATATTCACGCGTTAATCGTCGTGAACAAGAACAAAAAAATAAACGACCAAAACATCCGCGTAAAAAGAGTCATGTTTTTTCCAAGATTTTTTGGTCCCTAGTATTGTTATTGGTCGTGGCCATTGCTGGCGGCGCGACTTTGTTCTTTTCTTATGCTAGAAGTGCCCCTGCTTTAAATGAGTCCAATCTCAAAAACCCGGGCGCTACTAAGATTTACGATTCCTCAGATCATAAGATCTTAGACCTTGGTTCGCAAAATGCTGAAGCTTTAAAGCAAAACGAAGTTCCGCAGCAATTAAAAGATGCCGTGATCTCTATCGAAGACCGGCGTTTTTATAAACATCAAGGAGTTGATATTAAACGAACGATCGGTGCCGCTTTTTCAAACGTTTTCCATTCATCTTCCGGCCTTCAAGGTGGTAGTACTTTAGACCAGCAATTAATTAAATTATCATTTTTCTCAACTAAGAAGTCAGATCAAACGTTAAAAAGAAAAGCACAGGAAGCTTGGTTGGCGCGGAAATTGGATAAAACCTATTCTAAAAACCAAATTTTAACTTTTTACATTAACAAGGTTTTTATGGGTTATAGTTCATACGGTATGCAAACAGCCGCTAAATTCTACTACGGCAAATCAGTCAAAAATCTAGACTTGGCGCAAACCGCTTTGATTGCAGGTATCCCGAATGCTCCATCACAATATAATCCATACTCTAATCCTAAATTAGCCTTAGCAAGACGAAATGAAGTTTTAGACGCTATGTTAAATAATAAAAAGATCTCACAAGCTCAGCATGACGCTGCACAAAGTCAAAGTATCAGTGACGGTTTGCTTCCCTATCATCAAAATGAACAAAAAAATGAAAAAGCCAAAATTGCTGATCCATATATTAAGCAAGTTATTACTGAGGTCAAAAAAAAGGGATATGATCCTTACGCTTCCAATCTGAAGATATATGCCAATATTGATATGCGGATCCAAAAGAGGCTCTATAATATTGCAAATGGCGACAATTACGTCTATTTCCCTGATAATAAGGTTCAGGTTGCTTCAACGATCATCAATCCAAATAACGGCAAAGTTGTAGCGATGTTGGGCGGAAGAAAAACAGGCAATGTTACGTATGGTTTGAACCGTGCTGTACAAACCGATCGAACTAACGGTTCGACAGCTAAGCCTTTGATGGACTATGCCCCTGCGTTCGAATATTTGAACTGGGCAACTTATCATTCACTAAAAGATGAAAAATACACTTATCCAGGCACTAACACACAGTTGAATGATTTTGACAACCAATATAAGGGCACAATGACATTGCGTGAGGCTTTAGTGCAATCAAGAAACGTTCCTGCGATCAAGACTTTAGCAGCTGTGGGGATCAATAAAGCTCAAAACTTTATTGGTAAGTTAGGTTTTCATTATAAGAAACAATTAGAATATCAAAATGGGATCGGTTTGCCGTCTTCAACTTTGCAAAATGCGGCTGCTTATTCAGCATTTGCAAACGGCGGGACATATTACAAGCCATCCTATATCAATCGCATCGAAACTGCAGATGGCCTGGTTAACGATTATTCTAATAAAGGTAAACATGTTATGCAGTCTTCAACTGCTTATATGATCACTGATGTCTTAAAAGGTGTTATCACTTCTCCAATGGGTTCTGGTACACGAGCACAGATCCCTGGTCTGTATCAGGCTGGTAAGACAGGTACAAATGCATACCCAGATGATATTGCTGATAAGTTTCCAGACGACGTGTCAATGGATTCATGGTTCAACGGATATACTAAAAATTACTCAGTCTCAGTCTGGACCGGCTATGACCATCCATATCAAGATAACAACTACCTGGATACAGCTTCTGAACGAATATCCCAGTTAGTTTATAAGGCTATCATGTCTTACATTTCTCAGGGAAAAACCAATTCAGATTGGTCACGACCGAGTAATGTTTTAACTAAAGAAGTCAACGGTGTCCGTGAACTTTATCTGGCAGGTTCACCTGATCAAGACATTGTCAAAGAAGACAGCGAGGATAGCAGCAGCTCAAGCAAATCTACTTCTTCTGAGGAAAGCAGTTCATCTTCAAGTTCAAGTTCTTCAGAACAAAGCAGCTCAAACAGCTCAGAAGAATCAAGCTCAAGTAGTGAGGAACAGCCTTCTTCATTCGAAGGCTCTGAGTCTTCTTCACAGACGCCATCTTCGAGCACTAGCACTCAAAGCAGCAGCCAGCCTAGCAGCTCAGAGACTCAGAATGTCTCGCCACAAGATCAACAATAGCTTAAAACAAATAAAAACCACGAATTCGCATGTAAGAATTCGTGGTTTTTATTTGTTTAATTTAGGTCCTAGTTAATATCCTGTTTCAAACGATTTTGTCCTTCCTGACACACCGAAAACAAGGGGCAAGTTTCACACAACGGCTTGCGTGCTTGACACCGATAACGTCCCCAAAAGATCAACGTATGATGAGCGCGGATCCACATTGAGCGTGGTAGTTTTTTCATCAAGATCTGTTCGATTTGGGCAGGAGTATCTTTTTGAGAAACGATCCTTAGTCTCTTGCAAATCCTTGCAACATGAGTATCCACAGCAATCGTCGGAATATTAAAACAATCAGCCAAGACTACATCAGCAGTTTTACGGCCAACACCAGCCAAGGAAGTCAGCTCTTTCATGGTTTGCGGGACTTGTGAGTGGTAATTTTCCATTAAAGAACGAGAACAGGCAACTAAGTACTTCGCTTTGTTCTTATACAAACCAATATTTTTAATATATTGTTCCACCTCCTTGACGTCTGCCACAGCAAGATCTTCGGGCTGGGGAAAACGCCGAAATAAAGCCGGTGTCGCTGAATTAACTGATTTATCTGTCGCTTGTGCGCTTAAGATCACTGCCAATAAAAAGTGAAAGTCAGAATCAGCTTTTAATTCAGATTTTACGTCTGGAAATTCAGTCATCATCGTTTCTATTGCTGCAACTGTTTGAGATTTATTCAACATATTTTGACCTCTATTATTGTTAAAAATTATTTTTTCTTAGGATCAGGCTTGTCTGACCAACGATATAACGGGATATGAGGTTTGCTATTATTTCCCTTTTTCTTTGTTTCATTAGTTCGACCAGTAAAACTTTTGCGCCGGTTTGTTTGTAAGTTTTCCACATCAGCAGCTGATTTAATGTTTTGTTTTTCCCAGTTCAGCAATATCTTATCCATATACTTCAAACTATATGCACGACTTAATACTGCCTCGCGTAAAGCAGCATTGATCAACTCAGGCGCATAATGATCTTCCTTCAGCCACGAATCGATAGTTTCCATTTCGATCGGAGATAACGGATGTCCAAACTCTTCTTCGATCGAATTATAAACTTGTTCAGTTGCCAACAAAGAACTTTGGTCAACCTCTTTTTTTTCATCATTTTCTGTTAAAGCTGTTAATTTACGATATAGTAATTCAAAACTATAACGATCATGTTTCTTTCCGTCAACATCACTGACAGGCACGATCGTTAACATCTTTTTGGCTAGCAGTTGATGAACAAGATCATAAACTTCCGTGTTTTTAACACCCATTCGAGCAGCAATCAGTTCAAGGTCAGGAAAGTCTTTACCTGCTTGTAGACAACTGGAGATCTGTAAAAACAAGATAAATTCCTCATTAGTTAAACCAAGTTGAGAGTATTTATGCAAGACCATATTAGACACACTAAGCTGTCCTTGCTCGATAAATTTTGCAAATGTTGGGTCCAAGATCGTGTCCTCCTTCCGTCTTCATTATCAGTTCTATTATATCCTCTTTATCACCTAAATTTCAGCTAGTACAAAAACAAAAAAGAATGGTAACCATAATCATATCATGGTACCATTCCTAATTAAATTAATATTTTACGGGTAGATCCGGTTAAGCATTCGTGGGAATGGAATAGCTTCACGAATATGTTCTTCTCCAGTGATCCAAGTAACCATTCTTTCTAGCCCCAAACCAAAACCTGAATGAGGTACGCTGCCGTATCTACGCAAGTCTAAGTACCACTGATAGTCTTTTTCATTTAGACCAGCCTTTTTAATTTGAGCTTCCAAGTAAGCGGCATCTGTTGCACGCTCTGAACCACCGATAATTTCTCCATAACCTTCAGGAGCTAACAAATCAGCACAAACCACCAAGTCTTCCCGTGTAGGATGCGGCTTCATATAAAACGGCTTAATAGCCTTAGGATAATTAACAACAAACACCGGTTGGTTAAAATGATTGGCCAGGTAAGTTTCTTCTGGAGAACCAAAATCAGCGCCCCATTCTAATCCATCAAATTCACCGGAATCTTGTAACAATTTAACAGCTTCATCATAAGAAATACGAGGATAAGGCAACTTAGTATAATTTTTCAATAATCCTTTATCTCGACCCAGAAGTGTCAAAGCATAATCACAGTGATCTAAAACACTTTGTACCAAATAAGCAATGTAACGCTCCTGTAATTCTAAACTTTCTTCTTGATGCATAAATGCCATTTCCGGCTCGATCATCCAAAACTCGATCAAATGACGCCGTGTTTTGGACTTTTCAGCACGGAAAGTCGGACCAAAAGTAAACACTTTACCATAAGCCATTGCCCCAGCTTCTGCATAAAGCTGCCCTGATTGAGAAAGATAGGCATCTTTGTCAAAATATTCAGTATGGAAGAGTTCAGTCGTTCCCTCCGGTGCGCTGCCAGTTAAAATCGGTGCATCAAATTTGATGAAACCTTCCTGATTGAAAAATTCGAAGGTCGCCCGTGTAATTTCATTACGAACTTGCATGTTTGCAAATTGTTTCTTGGAACGTAACCAGAGATGACGATGATCCATCAAAAAATCAGTCCCATGTTCTTTAGGGGTGATCGGATAATCTTCACTTTCACCTACAACAGTAATGTCTTCGATCTCAATTTCATAACCAAAATGAGAGCGAGAATCCTCATGTATCGTTCCAACAACGTACATGCTAGTCTCTTGTTTTACTTCCTTAGCTAATTCGAACACTTCAGGTTCAACATTATTTTTGACAACTACTCCCTGAAAATAAGCTGAACCATCACGTAATTGTAAAAAAGCGATCTTTCCGCTCGAACGTTTATTTGTCAACCAGACACCGATTTTAACTTTCTGATCAACATGATTTTTTGAGTCAATAATACTAATAGTTTCCACGAATTTTCCTCCTACATATGTAATTTCATAAACTTCTTGATCCTGTGAATACTTTCTTCCAAGCTATCATCACTGGCAGCATAAGTTAAACGAACAAACCCCGGTTGTCCAAATGCTTCTCCTGGTACCAAAGCGACATGGACTTCATCCAACAACTGCTTAGTAAACTCCGTCGTTGACGTGATCCCTGTCAGTTTCAAAGCTTCAGTAATATCTGGAAAGAAATAAAATGCCCCCTGTGGTTTAACAGGAAATGAAAACCCAGGAATTTCCATCAATTTAGGATAGAAACGATTCAAACGCTCCTCATAGGTCAAGCGCATTTTTTCTATCTCGCTTTCCGGTAATTCAATCGCCGCTAGTGCAGCATACTGACTGACTGCAGTTAAATTGCTTGTCGTTTGGCCAAGCAGAGCATTGATTTTTGAGATCAGCGGAATAGGACCGGCAATGAAACCGACACGCCAACCAGTCATCGCATATGACTTAGAGAACCCGCTGACCAAGACAGTATGTTCTCTGATACGGCCGTCAAATTCAAAAGCAGAATGAAATTCAGTCTGGTTGTAAACCAAATCACGATAAATATCGTCAGTGATCAAAGCTAGATCATTATCAGCAGCCCATTGGGCAATTCTCAATAACTCATCTCTAGAATAAACTAGACCAGCAGGATTTTGTGGCGAGTTTATGATCAGCACTTTGCTGTGAGCAGTTAATTGTTTTTCTAAGTCATTTACACCAACTTTACCTGACTTAGCAGTTGGATATACAAAGACTGGTTTGCCACCTGCAAGTTTGACCTGTTCACCGTAACTGACCCAAAAAGGCACGGGAATAAGTACCTCATCGCCAGGATCTAATAATGCTTGACCTAATAAATATAAAGCAAATTTAGCACCTGTGGTCACTGAAACATTAGCGGCTGAGAAATCAGTTTGGTATTGCTGATTAATTTTAGCTGCGATCGCCTTTTTTAAGGGCAAGATCCCACTGGCAGCTGTATAAGAATCAACTTTTCCATGTTGGATCGCAGAAATTGCTTTGTCCCTAATAGTCTGTGGTGTCGAAAAATCGGGCTCCCCAGCTGTCAAATTGATCACATCGACCCCCGAAGCAGCTAATTGCTTAGCCTGATCAGACAAAGCGATCGTTGCAGAAGGCTGTAAATTTTGGACGCGTTGCGATAATTTCATTTGATAACCCCCTTTTATTATAAGTTTTGTATTTCCTTGATCACTGCTCCGTTTTTAAAAGTTAACAGTGAATAACAAAGGTTTCCCTTTTGATTCAAGTAAGTTACTTCCCAGACTGGATGTTTTTTTGCCGAATCCATTCCTAAAGCAACGTTTAAGACCTTCTTAGGTTTTCTGTTTGAAACTATCAAAGCACGTGCCTGTTTGGCCGAGATCCCCTTGTTAGCTGCATAGACATTGATCCGTTTATTATTGCCAGAAATGATCGCATAGAGCTTCTCGCCTTGCTTATTGTTACCTTCAACGGTACGATAGCTTCTTCCTTCACGTTGAAATTCAAAGTAGTTCGTTTTCTTTGTAATGTGGGCATATTTTTCAGCTAGCAGAGCTGCTTTTTGCTCGTTTGACTCATATGGCCTCATCGCACCACGAAAAAAGACAAATATCAATAACAACAATGCTATCAAAATTGACCAAATGATTTTGTTTTTTGATCCATTATTTTTTCTCATTTTTTACCCTATTCCTTGCTCACACATTAAAAATCTTATCAGACACTAATCAATTATACCAATCCTGCGATCTTCTTTAAAGATTGAGCTAAATGTTTTTAAAAAAATTTTGTAAATTATCACCTAGTTCGGCTGTTTTTCGCCTTTCTAGTTTAACGCCTGCAGGAAATGATTTTTCAAAAACGACCCCATATTTTTTAGTCAAGATCCGTGGATCAAGTAAAACAAACCCGCCAATATCTGTCTTTGTTCTGATCAACCGTCCAAAACCCTGATTTAATTTGATCACTGCTTCAGGTAAAGCTATTGTTGAAAAAGGATTTTCTCCTAGTTTTTCTGCTTTGTGGTACCTGGCCTGATTAATTACTGAATCAACTGCTTGAAAAGGTAAGCGCGTTACGACCAGCAACTCCAGATCATCATGCGGCAAATCGACACCTTCCCAAAAACTACCGGTCCCTAGTAAAATAGCCTGATGTTCATGATCCATTAAAAAGCGTTTTTTAATTTTTTCTACCCCACCAGAGATTCCCTGAGCCAAAACATTCTTGGTCCTAGTCAGCCCCTTTTGCTGTAACAACTGATAAACATCAGCAATTGTCTGAAGCGAATTAAACAAGATCAAAGTCTGTCGTGGTACCTTACTACATATCTCAGAAATAGTGTCTGCCAGATATTTACAGTATTCTTGCTGATCGACGACCCCAACATCAGGGGCATCCGTAGCAACCATAGCTGCGACCTGCTTTCGATAATCAAAAGATGAATCATACTGCGAGATCTGTGTCTTTGCAGGTAGATCAAGATTAGTTGGAATAAAGTTTTTGATTTCTGGTAATGAAAGCTCTGCTCCTGTTAATAATGTATGCTGAAAAGATTCATAAATATGATTTTTCAAAAAGTTCTTGGTCTCCATTAAACCACTATGGATCCGCAAGTGAGCGCCTTTCACATTGGACTTAGTCAACCAGATTATTTGACTCTCAAATAATTCTTCCAACTGATCCAAATCGAATAATTTCCAATTTTTTAGCTCCTTAGTCAAAGAGCGAGCTAGTGTGAAATAATCATTCAACAATTTATTTTGAACCGAGCTCAAGTGCAATGTCGTACTTTGTGTCATAAATTTCTTATATAGCTCACGATCAACCTGGACTAATTTCCTATAAGCACTAGCGACTGTTACAAACTCAGCTAAGTGTCCCTTGATAAAACCACGTATTTTTTTTGGGCGCAACAATTGTTCATAGTACTCACTTTGACTAGCATTACCACCGACAAAAGTCGCAGCAAGATCATTTCTTAATTGAGGTACCCGCGAATCGATCACCCTAATAACTTGCAACAAATGTTTAAACTCCGAGCTAGTTATAAAACCCGACCCAACAAGATCGATGAAGGAATACGATTCATGTGATCTAATTTTGACAAGTAGTGAATCTGCTAAGATCTTGATCTCATCAAAATCTAAAGTTTTCCTATTATTTTTAATTGTCATTGGTGCCAAGTGCTGTGCCTCATCAACGACTAATAAGCTGTTTGGCCCACTCAATTCCTCAATATGGCTGCTTAAATACGCATGATTAGTCAAAACAAAATCAGCATTTTTTTCAGCCAGTTTCTTTCTTCTCAGAAAATCGACGGAATAAAAAGGGTTGTCGCTATCCAATTCTTCAACGCCACGATGGTGGATCTCGTTAAACAATGGATCTTGTAATTTAGTCAAATGCAACTCATCAAAATCACCAGTTTTTGTTTCCATCAGCCAAACCATGATCCTCATTTGTAATAGATTTGTGTGAGAATTTTGCGTGCGTTTCAAAGACTGTGCAAAACGAGCCAAGTCGATGAAATGGTAGTTACCCTTTAAAGAAACTACAGAGCACCCAAATGGCAGTATTTTTTTTAAAAGAGAAAACGCATTTTCTTGGAGTTGAGTTTGTAAGACATTGGTTGCAGTGCTGATCACTACCTGCTTTCCCTGTCCAGTTTGATAAGCAGCGGGAAACAAATAACCTAATGTCTTACCAGCCCCTGTTGGTGCATCTATCACCCGTACCAAATCTGAGCCGTTAAAAAATTCAAACGTTTCATCCATCATTTTTACTTGTTGCAAACGAACATCGATCAGGCCTGTAAAAAGCTTTTCTTTTTCGACTAATTCAAATGGATAATCAAGTGGAGCCAGAGTGTCTCTTGAAAAAATCGGTCTTTGAATGATCAACCCGGCAACAGACATTAAGTCAGCGGGCAGTTTAGTTTCTTGTTTACTTTTTTGCTCATACGCTTCTTTAAAGCAATCAACAGTATCTAACTCTAACTGCCTTCCTCTAAGACTTAATTCTTCTAATAATGTTAATGGAAAATCAGCGATCCGTTCCCGGAGTTTAATAAAAAGCGCTGCCGTTGTTCGCGCGTCGCTTGCTGCATTATGCGGTTGCTCATGTGTCAAAGACAAAAAGTGACTGACATCTGATAATCTATACGATAGTAAAGTCGGTAAAACGATTTGTGCTAATTGAACTGTGTCGATCCCTTTAAGATCTAGCTCTGGATAACCTACACGTACCAATTCACTATTCAAAAAATTATAATCAAAGGCAATATTATGTGCGACAAAGGTCGTATTTTGTAACAAAGAATAAATGGTCCCTGCCATTTCTTCAAAGCTTGGGGCCTTCTTGACATCTTTATCACTGATATTGGTTAATTGCGAAATCTCTGGGGGGATCGGTTGTTTAGGATCGATCAGCGTTGAAAACTCGTTAACGATCCGTTTATGCTGTACGAAAGTACAACTAAATTGAATGATTCGATTAGTCCCATTGATGGCAGTTCCCGTAGTTTCAAGGTCCACCACGGCATATGTTTTTCGACTACTCATTTTTTCACCACTTCTACAAATTGATCAAATCAAAAGTGTATATTACAATCGTTGATATTACCAGTATTGGCGCTTTTTGTCCACTTCTACTAGTTACACTAAACACTTATTCGTGCTGTTCGAATAAGTTGTTTTTTTGAAAATACGATTCGACTAAGAATTTTCATTGTCTGATTTGGTGCTAAAATGTATAATTATGTTGCTTAGCAATTAAATCTAATCACGGAGTCCAATGAAAAGGACCAAAAATTTGCTACAAATAACAGTGAGAGGAAGTTTAATTAACCATGAAACAAAAAGCAGACGGTATCGGCCATAGTCACGCTAAAATAATTTTGATAGGTGAACATTCGGTCGTATACGGACAGCCGGCAATTGCTCTTCCTTTGACAACGATTCAAACAGAAGCAAAATTGTTTTTTACAAATGATGACCAACAACTTATACAAAGTTCGTATTTTGATGGACCTGTTAACGAGATGCCTCCCGCTATGTTGGGAATATCACACTTGCTAAAAAATATCTTAGCACAGGCACATCAAGAAAAAAGCAGTTTTATTTTGAAAATAAGAAGTCAATTACCTGCTGAACGCGGCATGGGATCTTCGGCGGCGGTCGCGATCTCCATCATTCGCTGCTTATATGATGCATTTGGCCTTAAGTTAACACATAGCCAAACACTACGTCTAGCAAACATCTCCGAAACTGACACCCATAAAAATCCTAGTGGGCTGGATGCTGCTACTGCTGCCAGTGAAAATCCGATCTGGCTGATCAGAGACCAGGAGCTAGTGCCATTACCTATCACCATGAATGCTTACATTTTGATTTGCGACAGTGGGGTCAAGGGGCAGACGGGCAAAGCAATCAAGATCGTGCAAAACAATCTGACTAATGAACCGCAAAAAACTAAGGCCCACCTGGCCCACTTAGGTCAATTGTCAATTGAGGTCAGGGAACAATTAGCAAAAAATGACGTTTTTGGCTTAGGCAGATCCTTAAATTCAGCGCAAAAGCATTTGAATGCGATCGGCGTCAGCAGCCAAAACTTGGAAGATCTGATCCACCTTGCTTTACAAAATGGCTCACTTGGCAGTAAATTAACTGGCGGTGGTCGTGGCGGTTGTTTCATCAATTTGACCAAAAATCGGGCAACTGCTGAAAAGTTAGCAGCTGTTTTACAAAAGCACGGTGTTACAAAAAGTTGGATCCAACCACTGTCATCTGAAATTGGAGGTTTATAATGCAACATTTGCAAGCTGCTGCTCGTGCACATACCAATATCGCGTTGATCAAATATTGGGGCAAAAAAGACCAAAACTTGATTTTGCCAATGAACAGCTCTCTATCATTGACTTTGGATAAATTTTATACAGATACTTTTGTTGAATATTTGCCTAATTTACATGGAGATATCTTTTTCTTAAATGGTAAACAAAAAGTTGACCCTAAAATCAAAATTTTCATGAACCTCATTCGTCAAGTTACTGGACTGAATGTCTACGCACAAATCAAATCAACTAATCATGTTCCTACTGCGGCAGGCTTAGCTTCTTCTGCATCCGCCTATGCAGCCTTATCGTTAGCAGCGACTGCAGCCGCAGGTAAAATATATAGCAAAACTGAACTGTCACGAATTGCACGTCGCGGGTCCGGTTCTGCCACACGTTCAGTCTTTGGCAACTTTGTTGAATGGGTTGCCGGAAACGACGATCAAAGCTCTTATGCGCGCCCAGTCAAAATAATGAACGACTGGGACATTAGGATGGTGGCGATCGTCGTCGATTCTCGTCCCAAAAAGATTTCATCGCGTTCAGGTATGCAAACTGTGGTAGAGACCTCACCCTTTTATCATTCGTGGGTCAAAACAGCTAACGAAGACTTGAAGAATATTAAAAGAGCACTGAAAAATGGCTCGTTTGAAACATTTGGCACTATTGCTGAAAGCAATGCTTTGAAAATGCATGCTTTAAATTTGAGTGCTTCGCCTCATTTTAACTACTTTGAACCCCAAAGCCTGGTAGCAATGAATGCTGTAGAAGATATGAGAACACAGGGTGTACAATGTTACTACACGATGGATGCTGGTCCAAATGTGAAAGTCATTTGTAAAAACAAGGATCTTGATGTTATATTAGAACAGTTGCACCGTTATTTTCCCAGTGACCACCTGCTCGTGGCAGCACCTGGGCCTGGAGTTGAATTATTAAACAATAAAGAAATAATTTCCTGAAAGGGTCTGATTTATTTGATTAAGGTCAAAGCCCCCGGCAAACTTTACCTAGCGGGTGAATACGCCGTCGTTGAGACCGGTTATCCCGCGATTTTAGTAGCATTAAACCAATTCGTCCATGTGTCGGTCGAAGAAAGCCATGACTATGGTTCGATTATTTCGCGGCAATACCAGGAAGAATCTCTGTATTGGAAAAGACAAGGTAATCAAATGATATTTGATAACCGCGATAATCCATTCCACTACATTCTTTCTGGAATTAAAATTACCGAACAATATGCTCAGACTTTGGGCAAAAAAATGCAGTGCTATCATCTAAAGATCGACAGCGAACTTGACAGTCCAGATGGCAAAAAATATGGTCTAGGTTCTTCGGCTGCTGTAACTGTCGCAACCGTTAAAGCATTATGTGCTTTTTATGAATTACCAGTTTCAAAGGATGGACTATTTAAATTAGCGGCTATCGCCCACTTCGAAGTTCAAGGAAATGGCTCACTAGGCGATATTGCGGCCAGTGTTTATGGCGGATATATCGCATATCACTCATTTGACAGAGAATGGTTGACTCTCGCACGAAAAGAGTATTCATTGAATGAACTGGTAAAGCTAACATGGCCACAGTTAAAAATTGAACTCTTAGATCCTCCAACGGATCTTAATCTTTTAATTGGTTGGACTGGCTCACCTGCCTCGACTTCACAACTGGTCGATGTTGTTGGTCTAAAAAAGGCAGAGAAAAAAGCTAAATACAACCTTTTCTTAAAAGAAAGTGACGCTTGTCTACAAAAAATCATTGCCGGTTTTCATCACGGATCCCTCAAAGAGGTTCAAGAAGGCTTACAGCAAAATCATAAAAGTTTGCAGAAAATGGCACAATTCAGTAACTTAAACCTTGAAACAGCTAAGTTACAGCGCTTGATCAAAATTGCTGAATCTTTTGGCGGTGTGGCTAAGTCCTCTGGTGCCGGAGGCGGCGATTGTGGGATCGTAGCACTAAACAAAGTTATCGATCCGCAAAAGGTCTACAATAAATGGCAGGCTGAAGGAATAGAACCATTAAATTTAAAAGTACATTACGTAGTCGATTAGACTGAAAGGAGTTCCAGCATGGATATTCAAGCACATCGCAAAGACGAACATGTCATCATCGCCGAAAAGCTGTACCAAGAAAGTGCTTCGAATGATCTTGGCGAAGTGCAATTGCTCTTGGATAGTCTTCCTGAGCTGTCTCTTGAGGAGATCGACATTTCAACCAAATTAGCCGGAAGAGATATTTCGGCTCCTTTTTTTATAAACGCAATGACCGGAGGAAGTCCTGAAACTGGAAAAATCAACCGTCGTTTATCAAAAATCGCGCAAGTCAATAATTTAGCATTAGCTACTGGATCGCAAAGTGTCGCTTTGCATGATAAAGAAGCCGTGCACTCTTTTAAAGTTGTACGTGAAAATGACCCGACAGGTTTTATAATTGCGAACTTAGGCGCATCTCATAGTATCGAAGACGCCTTAAAAGCAATTGAAATGACAGCAGCCCAAGCACTTGAGATCCATTTAAATCCTGCTCAGGAATTAGTCATGCCAGAAGGAGATCGTGAATTTTATTGGCTGGAACAATTAACTGGTTTGATCCGTCAAAGCCCTGTTCCCGTGATCATTAAAGAAGTTGGAATGGGTTTATCCCCCAAAACTCTAGCCAAGTTGCAAAAAATCGGAGTCCAGTATATTGATGTTGCTGGTTATGGTGGAACTAACTTTATAGAGATCGAAAACGAACGTCGCCATAGAAAAGAATATTCTTTTTTAAAAAATGTCGGCCTTTCAACAGCTAAATCATTATTAGCAGCGCAAAAGTTTTCCAACGATTTCTCGATCACCGCATCTGGTGGGATCAGGACCGCTTTGGATATTGTAAAATGCTTAGCTTTGGGCGCAGATAATGTCGGCATATCAGGTTTCTTTTTGCATACTTTGATCAAACAAGGTGATGAAGGATTAGATCGAACGGTCAAAGACTTAAAAAAACAGATAGCAAAAATAATGCTTTTACTGGGATGCAAAAATATTGCTGAACTACATGAGCAAAAAGTCATCTTATCAGCCGAATTACAAGCTTTTCGAAATCAATTATAATTAATTTGCATATAGCAAAAAGCCACAAATCAACTACCTTGGTTTGTGGCTTTTTAAATATTTTGTATTATACAACTAAAAGTCAGGCTTCAAACCTTAATCCTTTAGGAAAGAAATTTTTCACTGTACCATTAACTAATTTGCCAAATGCAAACGGCTTACCCTCACACACTAGTAGTTTCCAACCATTTCTCAAGGACGAGCCTCCAGCTAAAATCGTTTCACCATGGACATACTTCGCCCAATCATCATGTGAAACTTCTAAAATCTGACTACAATCTTGCGGATGCAACGCTAATGCTAAAGTATATGCAGGCTCAAATCGTTTCTTTTTAAATTGTCCCAATAACAATCCTGGACGCATAAATTTCAAATGTGAGATGTCTGGCCAAGAATGCTGATAAAAGTATAAATGATCACCATAACATCTTAAGTCTGCCAGTGAAAAGTGAAATCCATCAGTCAAAACAGCAGAAAAATCCTCCCAAAGTGCTAGTTGTTCTTTCGTCAAACTTTGTCGTTGGTTCATTCGTTTCTTTTTGACTTTTTTGACTGAGACTGCAGCTTTTTTCGGACGCGTATCAGTCAACTTCGCAATAAAATGGCCGTCACCTTTAAAATGATGGGGCCACAATCTAACTGCATCGCTTAGATCTGAGTTAGAATCAGCAAATTCCGGTCGTCCATCATCCATCCCTGGGTACTTTTTTATAGGTTGGATCTGTAAAGCAGGATATTGCTCTAACAGCCATTCAACGACCTGTTCATCCTCTTCTGGTGCAAAAGTGCAAGTTGAATAGATTATCGAGCCTCCGGGGGCTAACATCTGATAAGCCGAGGTAAGGATCTCTTTTTGCCTTCCGGCACACTGCTGAGGATAATCCTTATTCCAATATGAGACTGCCTGATGGTCCTTGCGAAACATGCCTTCACCTGAACATGGTGCATCTACTAGGATCTGGTCGAAATAATCTTGAAAAACTTCGGCTAATCTAGCTGGCGACTCATTTAAAACAATGACGTTTTTAGCACCGATCCGTTCAACATTTTCTGCCAAAATCTTAGCTCGCGCATGATTGATCTCATTTGAGACCAACAATCCTTGATTATTCATCAATGAAGCCACCTGAGTCGATTTACCGCCAGGCGCAGCACAAAGATCCAGGATCCTAGCTTTAGGAGCAACAGACACGTTTTCTGCAACATACATCGCACTCAGATCTTGACTGTAAACATAACCGCTCTGATGTTCTAAAGACTTGCCGCTAACTGAGCCGTAATAGCCGTATTTGGTATATTCCACTGGTTTATTTAGGGCATATTGAATTTTTTGTGGATCTGATTTAAGTGGATTGATTCGAAAGCCCTTTTCTGAAGGCTGATCAAAACTAGTGAAAAAAGCGTCAGATTCCTCACCTAGTAAATTACGATATTTATCTATAAATTCTTGCGGTAACTTCATTTACTTTTTTTAATACCCCTTTTTACAAAAAATTTAAATAATAAACTAACTGCTCCAAAGCATGATATTAAATAAAGAATTAACGCAGCATAGTTTTGAATACTAAAAGTCAAACAACCAATAAAAGTGCCCGCTAAGATGCCCAATCCGCTAAACAATGAGTAACTGGCCCATTCATTCAAAGCCAATTGTGCGACCTTAGCACCTGCTTTGAGTATATGAGTATAAAATTTGTGTGAAGAAAAACGCCACAAAAAAATCTCAATTGCCATCACAGCGAAAATTCCCAAAAGACCTATCAATTCAAGCCAATGCGTAGTTGCCCATTCCCATCTAGTCATTACAAACTGTTGTGAATGGCTTTTCTGAATCTCACTGATCGGCAAAATGGCTTTGATCTCAGCGGCCTGCAAATTTTTGTCGCCATCGATCATAATATCATACTGTGATGCCTTCATCTGTTGTAACTTCTTTTGTGAAGGTGCAATAAAAATTTGCCGATCTAAATTAGAACTGATCTTTTCGCCCATGACACCTATGACGGGCACATATCTTCCGTTAAGTTTTAAATATTGCTGATCCTTGGGTTTATATAACTTTTGATTCAATTTTTGTCCAACGACAGCCACACTTAAATCAGAAACAAAATCATTTTTAGAAAAAAAGTTGCCAGACACCATTGGCGGCGTCGCGAATGACCCTTTTCCATAAAAATAGGTCAACTTTTTAGAACCACGTGGTCGATAGTGAACTTGGATGTCATCGATTTTTTTTGCATCATTTAGCTTCTGATCGATCTGAGCAGCGGTCCAATTCTTTTTAAGCCGAACTTGATACGCGTCCATTGACAAATTATGATCATTTAATTTAATTACGACGTCACGTTGCTGGATCTGAAAAAAAATAAACACGGCCAAAAAGGCTAGACAAGCGTTCAAAAATGTCAAAAAAGTTTTATTTCTAAACAAATCAGTTAACTCCTTCTAATATTAATGGATACCTAAAGCCATTTTTGCATACCGTGTCATGCGGTCGATCGTCCATTCCGGCTCCCAAATAAATTCCACATCGACTTTTTTAATTTCAGGCACATCTTTTAAAGCAGATTCAACCATATCCGCCAATATATTTGTCAGTGGACAACCAATAGTTGTCAACGTCATTTCTATCAAACATGTCCCATCATCTTCTAAATCCACATTGTAAATCAACCCCAAATTAACAATATCAATTCCTAATTCCGGATCGATCACTGTTTGCAAGTGCGCTATAATATCATCTTTGATCTCTTGAGTAGTTCTTGCTTGCTCTTGCATATCCTTCAGACTCCTTTATTGAAGATAGTTAATAAATTTTTGAACCATTTCTTGTGTTACATCATACGATAGCTTATGCTTTGCACCATGACTAATATGGATCGACACATTTTGTGCCGCCGGGATATCTTTGACTGATTTTCCAAAATTTTCAGTAAGATCACATGGTACTTTCTCATCAGCATCACCATGCCAAAAATGTAGTGGTCGTTGCATGATCTTTTCCGGATGCAACGAGAGGTCATATTTTGTCAATAATTTCAATTGATTCTTTTTATATGCTGGAGAAATTTCAACATCACTTGGCAGTGCAGACAGGATCTGTTGACAAAATTCCACAGGGTGTGGTGTGCCTGACAAAACGACCCCTGCTTTAATTTCATCATTTGCAGCCATCAACATGCAAGTCGTGATACCTCCCATAGAAAAGCCGCCAACACCGATTTGATCATTTAGTATCAGATCATGTTCTCGATAATAATTAATAAGTTGTGTAAACTCTTGGACAGACTTTAAAGGGACCTCCCAAAATGAAAGGAAATGATCCGTAACTTTTCCTTCAGCCCGTACCCCATGATACAAAGCCTCAGGTAAAATTACCCTGAATCCGCGCTTGGCCAATTCATACCCTTGAGTTAAAACGACTTCTTTGCAATTAGTCCAACCATGATAAAATACTATTAAAGGCAGCTTTTCGCTGGTGCTAACGGCATCGACTACTTCCAAGACCGGTAGACTAGCAACCTGTTTTTCACTAACGCTGATCATCTGATTCCCTCCAATTACTTAACAAACTAAATTATAGCAAAGATAGGCTAGATTATACATCCTTATTGATTTAAAGCTCCGTTAAATTTTAGTATAGCTAAACTTTTACTCTGCATGAATTTGTGTGGTCTTAAAACTTTCTTCTCATAGCTGTCTCTGCCATTAATTGATACCGCATGCATCCACGCATTACCTTTCCCAAAATAAACTTTTGGGACCACTAAATTGCTCATTTCAAACTTTAGCTGGCAAATTTTGTCTGATTATGCTAATTTTAACCTATTACCATTAAATTTAGGGGGCTTAAAACATGCAAAGAAAATTGATTTCACTTGATTTAGACGGAACGACCCTGACTTCCACCAAAAAGATCTCACCTAAAACTAAACAAATTTTACAAAAAGCCACAGATATGGGACATGTCGTTACTATCGTAACTGGTCGCTCAGATCAAATGGCCATTGATTATTATGATGAATTAAATTTGGATACACCTATGATCAATTTCAATGGTGCCCTTGGACATATGCCGCATCGTCACTGGAAGGATGCTTATGAGATCACATTTGAAAAAAAGATCGTATTAGAAATACTTGCAGCTAAAAGCACATTGGGGATCCAAGCTATTGCGGCACATGGACAAGGACTTACATTAACAGATTCGACTGATAGTTCAATTTCGCCTTTTTTCCCTGCAGCTTCGCGTTCCCAGGAAATATTAAACCAAATTAACCTGACAAAAGATCCGTCTGCGATCACAATGCTAGTCGATCCATATAAAAAAGAAACGATCACTCATCAGCTTCAACAGACTTATGATTCAGACGTGACAGTCAGCGTCTGGGGCGGCCCAGCACCAGTCTTGGAGCTTTCACCCAAAAATATCAATAAAAAAGTCGGACTTAAATCTCTTTCTAAATACTACGGCATTCCCCGCGAAGATATCATCGCTTTTGGTGATGAACAAAATGATGTTGAAATGTTAAGTTATGCTGGGACTGGTGTTGCTATGCAAAATGCTGCTCCATGGATCCGTGATATTGCCGACAATATCACACCGGTCGATAACGATCATGATGGAATTGCGCAATATTTAGAACAAAATCTTGCGTTGTGATTTATTCAATAATTAATATTAATTTAAAACTGCGGAGCTGTGGTTTTCCACAAACTCCGCAGTTTTTGCTTTTTTTCACTCATTATTCAACTTCTAGATGCAACATATCTGCATAAGTTTCTCTTTTAAGAACTAACTGTGAATGGCCATTCTCACAAAAAACGACGGCGGGACGCCCATTTCGGTTATAATTAGAAGCCATCGAATATCCATAAGCACCCGTAGAAGATATTGCCAAAATATCCTCCGGATGGACCTCTGGCAGATCCTGATCAGCGACTAAAACATCTCCAGATTCACAATACTTACCCACAATAGTAGCTTTTTGAGTAGTCCGAGCATTGGGGGCAGCAGCTAAAAAGGCAGTGTACTTTGCCCCATATAACGCTGGCCGAATGTTATCCCCCATCCCGCCATCGACGGCGATAAAGTTACAGATCCCTGGGACCTTTTTAGTCGAACCAGTTGTATAGAGAGTTGTTGCAGCTTCACCGACCAATGAACGCCCCGGCTCGATCCAGATCTCAGGTAACATAAGGTCGTTTTTTTGTGCCTCCGCTTGAACTGTTTGCACGATAGTTTTGACAAATTGCGCGGGTCCTAACGGATGATCATCTTCATTATATTTGATGCCAAAACCCCCACCAAGATTTAAAACTTGTGCATCAAAGTTAAACTCATCTTTCCACTGTTTCAACAATTGAACCATTTTAACGGCTGCCATTTCAAACCCAGCAACTGCGAAAATCTGTGAACCAATGTGGCAATGAACACCCAGCACCTCTAAATTATCAGCATCCAGCAACATCGTCAATGCTTTTTTGGCTTGACCAGAATCCAAATCAAAACCAAATTTAGAGTTAGACTGTCCTGTTGAAATATATTTATGTGTCTCAGCTTCGATCCCTGGGGCTACTCGCAAAACTACACTTACCTTCTTATTTTGCGCGGAACAGATCTCATCTAAGAGTTCGATCTCATAAAAATTATCAACAACAATACAACCAATATTTTCTTGGACGGCATATTCTAACTCAGCCGGTGTTTTATTATTTCCGTGAAATTCGATCATTTCTGGGTCCATTCCGCCCTTTAACGCGGCATAGAGTTCTCCACCGGAAACTACATCACAACCAACATCGTATTCTGACAAAAGACGATACATAGCTAAAGAAGAAAAAGCCTTACTAGCGTACACAATTCGATGCTTGATGCCGGCATTTAAAAAAGTCTTTTTAAACGCCGCAATTTCTTGTTTTATGACACTCGTATCATAGGCAATTACTGGTGTACCATATTTTTGGGCCAATTCTATACTGTCTACTCCGCCGATTTGTAAGTGACCAGCTTGATTTTTTTGTACATTGTCAGGCAAATTAAAGACCTCCACTAAATAGCAAATTCTCAAATAAATTAAATTCTTTAATCAGTATCTTACTTAAAGTAGCGGTAAAAAGCAATATCTCCAATCTAAAAACAAAAATAGATATCCAGCCTACTATAATTTAAGAAAATTTATGATAAGATAGCTATAAATAAGAGATTTTTGCAAACATCCAAAAACTACCTACTAGTTATCAAAGGAGAAAATAATGCCATTTAATAAAGATGATTTTTCAGCATGTACCAGCATTCTAGCCGGTAAAAAGGCCACAATCGATGGTTCAACAATTATTGCAAGAAACGAAGATTCTAAAAGTGCTTGGCCTAAGCATATGCAGATCCATGCCCACAAAGAATATAGTGAACCCCAAAAGTTCGTTTCACCAGACAATGGTTTCAAACTTTCTTTGCCGACTGTTCGTGCAAAATATTCTGCGACACCGGAGTGGACCGATAAATTTGGTGTCTTCGAAGAAGATGGAATAAATGAGTACGGTGTAGCCATGAGTGCTACAGAAAGCGCCTACGCCAACGAACGTGTTTTGGGCTATGATCCGCTCGTTAAGGACGGTATCAGTGAAGAAGCTATGCTGACAGTTATTTTACCGTATGTCCACACTGCGCGTGAAGGTGTAAATCGATTAGGAGAAATAGTAGAAAAATATGGTACCAGCGAAAGCAATGGTGTCTTATTTTCTGACCAAAATGAAGTTTGGTATCTCGAAACAGGGAGTGGCCACCAGTGGGTCGCACAACGAATTCCAGATGATTCTTATGCGATAGTGGCTAATCAATTAGCCATCCAAGAAATCGATTTTTCACAACCAAATAATTTTATGTATGCCAAAAATATACGGACATTTGTTTCTGAGAATCATTTGAACCCCCAACCAAACAGTTTCAATTTTCGCAATATTTTTGGCACTCACGATCTTTCAGATGAAATATATAGTACACCACGGGTGTGGTATGGTCAAAAAGTATTCAATCCTGAAATAAAGCAAGAACCTATGAGTCAAGATTTGCCTTTTATTAGAAAAGCTGACCGCTTATTAGGCCTAGACGACTTCAAATATGTCTTGGGCTCACATTTTCAAGATACGCCTTATGACCCGCTCGGCTTTGGAACAGAGGAACAGAAGCATAAATTCCGCCCGATCAGCCTGGCAAAAACTCAAGAATCTCATATTTTGCAGCTCCGTCCTGAGCTTCCTACTGAAATCGCTGGAATTCACTGGTTGGCTATGGGCATCACTGCCGAAAGCATTTTCATCCCAACATACGCCGGAACGACAGATGTCCATCCAGCCTACAAAGTCGGTCAGCAAAAATATAGCAATGATTCAGCTTATTGGGTATATAAACTTGTTGGTGTCTTAGTTGACGGACATTATACCGAACTCCAAGAATTCTTGAAAGATGCTCAAAAAAATACAAATATCGCACTCAGCAACTTATTGCACCACAGCGACCAAGAAGCCTTGAAATTAACTGGAACGAAATGCACTGAGTATCTAACTCAGCAAAGCATTAAAATGCAGCAACTAGGCTTGGAAAATATGCAACAGCTGATCAGCGAACTAGTAACTGCATCAACAGACCTATCAGTTTTGAACTTTAAAACTGACGCAAACCTGTAAATTTTATTAAGGGTGGTGAATCATTTGCCTGACAATTATCTAACTTTAAACTCTGAACAAACGCGGATCCTTTGCGACCCGATCTTGACTGATGATACCGACTTAGGGGAACATGACTATATCATATTGACTCACATAGATTTTGATACTTTAGATTTATTAGATAATTATGTTGGTTCTAAACCAATTTATTTATCATTTGAGCTTTTTAAATTAATTCAGAAACTAGTCAGAGTTGATTTATTGGAACCAGTTCAAGCAAATTTGAAAATTTTACCTTATAACTATTCTGTGAAATTAGGTGGTATTCAAATGGCTGCCTTTAAAAATGACGATGGCCAATTTGGCAGTTTCACTCTAATTGCCAGAGGAAGTCATAGTACGATCGGGTATTGCGACTCATTTTACAGCCACGGAAATCACAAAAAAAGAATCAAAAAGTGGAAAAAGGCCTTCCGAGAAAAGCAGTTGGACACCTTGATCTTGGGTTCCAAAATTGCGCCGATCTCCGAGCAAAAAAACATCCTATCAGAAAACGGGATGCAAGAAATGTTGCTGAAGTTTATCACTAAAAATCCAGCAGACCAGCCTTTAACCGCCTTACTATCTCCTTTTGACCCAGAACGCCTATACCGCTATGATAAAACGGCTAAACAAAACCAGCGTCCGATCGTCTGGGATAAAAATTATCTGCAGTTACTTGAGTCTTTTTATCCATTCGCTGAATTCTTTAGTGCTAAAAATTTACCGACCACAGCTCAAAGTATTATCGTTCAGGTCGAACAAAGCCAACAGTTGAAACATATGAATACTTTCTTGGACCCCGCTTTACTTCACCCGAATGCTGTAAATATTGCTGGCTTGATCTACCAAAAACATCTGTGCGCTCTTACATTAGCCGAACTAAATGAATTCGTGTCATATATTGATCCCGGCCAAGTGATCATGAAAGAAGATCGCAGCTTAGCACAAGATCATTCGATCCCGCAAAAATGGTTACGTTCCTTGGAATTAACGATTTAAAAATCGGGTAGGAGATAGTTCACACTATCGACCTCCCACACCACCGTACGTACG
>OMJG01000621.1_pt1 | contig 25299 bp, 22 predicted proteins | sample 1646431 | NCBI WGS metagenome assembly OMJG01 (sample SAMN03771674, study PRJEB25209) | food metagenome | isolation source: Cotija cheese | place: Mexico:Jalisco,Michoacan | collected 2011-12-12
TTGCTACCTGACGGCGGCTCAGCAACCTGGCGCGAGGTTGCTGAGCCGCCGTCGGGTAGTTCTGAGGGGTGGGGGCTCGTGTCTGGGGCTGACGGTATCGTTGGGGGCGACATGACTGCTGCAGCTGAACACACGAACCATGCCGCCGGCGCCGACTCCCGAGCGGCCGAACTCCTCACCGGGCTCAACCCCAGGCAGCGCGAGGCCGTGATCCATACGGGATCCCCGCTGCTCATCGTCGCCGGGGCCGGATCGGGCAAGACGACCGTGCTCACCCGACGCATCGCCTACGCCCTGGCCACCGGTCGAGCCCATCCCGGCGAGGTCCTGGCGATCACGTTCACGAACAAGGCCGCCAAGGAGATGGCCGAACGCGTGTCCTCGATCGTCGGGCCCGCGTCCCGTGCCATGTGGGTCTCGACGTTCCACTCCTCGTGCGTGCGCATCCTCCGCCGCGAAGCGAAGGTGCTGGGCATGAAGTCGAACTTCACGATCTACGACGCCCAGGACGCGCAACGGCTCGTCGCCCAGATCCTCAAGGAGCTCGGACTCGACACGAAGAAGTACGCTCCGCGGGCGATCCTGCACCGGATCTCGAACCTCAAGAACGAGCTGCAGACCCCCGATGACTTCATCCCGCGGCCCAACAATCCCGCCGACGAGGTGCTCGCCGACGTCTTCAAGCGCTACACCTCCCGTCTGCGGCTGGCCAATGCCTTCGACTTCGACGATCTCATCGCAGAGACCGTCCATCTCTTCGGCGCCTTCCCCGAGGTGGCCGATTCCTACCGTCGTCGGTTCCGCCATATCCTCGTCGACGAGTACCAGGACACGAACCCGGCACAGTACGCCCTGATCAAGGCCCTCGCCGGTGACGGTGCGGGAGGTCCGACGGGAGCCGAACTCACCGTCGTCGGCGACGCCGACCAGTCGATCTATGCCTTCCGCGGCGCCACGGTGCGCAATATCGTCGAATTCGAGAAGGACTTTCCGAACGCGGACACCATTCTCTTGGAGCAGAACTACCGGTCGACACAGAACATCCTCGACGCGGCCAACGCCGTGATCGCGAACAACGACGACCGCCGGGAGAAGAAACTGTGGACCTCGGAGGGCTCCGGCGAACAGATCGTCGGCTGGGTGGCCGAGAACGAGCAGGGTGAAGCACGGTTCATCGTCGACCGCATCGATGACCTCATCGATGAAGAGACGTACACCTACGGTGACTTCGCGGTCTTCTATCGCACCAACGCACAGTCACGCGCCATCGAAGACGCACTGGTCCGCTCCGGAATCCCGTACAAGGTCGTCGGCGGCACCCGCTTCTACGAGCGCAAGGAGATCAAGGACGCCCTCGCCTATCTGCGCGTCGTCGCCAACCCCGATGACGACGTCAACCTGCGCCGCATCCTCAATGTGCCCAAACGCTCAATCGGCGACCGCACCGAAGGCATCATCGCCGACTTCGCCGACCGAGAGAGCATCAGCTTCTATACCGCTCTGGGCCGCCTCGACGAGATCCCGCATCTGAGTTCGCGCGCACTGACCTCGGTGCAGAAGTTCTACGACCTCATGCAGGATCTGCGCTCCACCGCCGAGTCCTCCCCGCTCTCCCGCGTCATCGAGGCGATCCTCGAGCAGTCCGGATACCTCGAATCCCTGCAGAAGAGCACCGACCCGCAGGACGAATCCCGAGTCGACAACCTCGCCGAGCTCGTCGCCGTGGCCGAGGATTTCGTCGCCACTCGCGAGGCCGCCGCGGTTGCCCAACGAGACACCCGGGACGACACAGACACCGGCACCGGCACCGGCACCGAGACGACCGCCGAAGATCCGACCGCTGCAGAGACCGAAACCGCCGCCGAGGCGGTCGATCCCGCCGTCGATGACGCCGGTTCCGCTGTCGCCTCCACCGCTGCCGGCGTCGGTCCCGCAGCCATCGATCAGTTCCTCGAACAGGTGGCTCTGGCCTCGGATACGGATCAGATCCCCGATGCCGAACTCGGTCAGGTCACGCTGATGACTCTGCACACGGCCAAGGGCTTGGAGTTCCCGGTGGTCTTCCTCACCGGGCTCGAAGACGGAGGATTCCCGCATTCGCGTTCCTTTGAGAATCCGCAGGAGCTGTCGGAAGAACGACGTCTGGCCTATGTCGGGCTCACCCGTGCTCGGCAGCGGCTGCTCGTCACTCGCGCCGAAACACGGAGCATGTGGGGTCAGCCTCAGTACAATCCGCCGAGCCGGTTCCTGTCCGAGATCCCGGAGAACCTCATCAACTGGGAGAACACGGGAAGCTTCTCCGGTGGCTTCGGGTCCGGAGGCTTCGGCTCCGGTGGTTACGGTTCCAGTGGATTCGGCTCCGGCGGTTACGCCTCCGGCGGCTATTCCGGCGGTTTCGGGTCGTCGCGGTCGTCCGGCGGCAGTTCCCGCTCACGCTCGAGTGCGAGTTCATCGACACCGGTCGCCGGATTCCCCAACCGGATCCGCCCCAACCGCGAGGTCATCTCCGTCGAGGTCGGTGAGAAGGTCTCACACGAGTCCTTCGGGCTCGGCACCGTCACCGAGGTCAACGGCGTCGGAGACAAGACCGTGGCCGTCGTCGACTTCGGCTCGGCCGGATCGAAGCGGCTGCTGCTGCGCTACGCCCCGATCGACAAACTCAGCTGAGCCGACCGCTTCGGTGGACGCACGGTCCGGCACCGTGCCGCGAATAGAGAGAGCGCCGAGGAGAACTCACGTTCTCCTCGGCGCTCATCCATGCCGGACGCGGCTATGGCTCAAAGATCATTCGTTGCCCAATTTGCCATCGGCACCTTCGCGACCCTGGTTGATCTGGTCTTCGAATTTTCCGCCGGTGGCGTTGTTGGCGGCGTCAGCAGCCTTGTCCAGGCCCTGGTCGCTGATCTCTTCACCCTTATCGCTATTCAAGGCGTCCTTGGCTTTGTTCGTAAGATCGTCGAGTCCCATGCTGTCTCCTTTCATCGGAAAAGGTTCTGAGCGAACCTCTGACGCCACTCACCTTGCCATTGTTACCGGCGTGGCAACACCCGCGCGTCGCAGTTCTCAGCGAATGCACATAAAGAATGTCGCCGAGACCGAATCATCAGCGGGTCAATGGCACGAGGAACGCCAGCACGACCAGCAGTCCGGCGAACAGCAGACAGGTGGCGATGTCAACGGTCTTCGACCGGTTCGTCCACACATCGGCCCACGGCGGCGGCATCGCCCGGAACCCGGCGAGCCCGGCGGGGACGACCGCGAGGACGACAGCACCGAGGCGGAAGTCGACGATGGAGCACGCCGCTGCCGCGGCGACGCCCAGAAGACAGCCGAGCAGCACCCAATCACGCCTGGTGGGATGCGCGTACCGCCGTTTCCAATAGATCCATCGTTTCGAGATCGGCCCTCTCCCCCGCCGTGCATGGCGGGGATGAGGCCGTTTCATCTCAGTGGAAGAAATGGCGGCTCCCGGTCAGGTACATCGTGACTCCGGCCGCCTCCGCAGCCGCGATGACCTCATCGTCGCGGATCGATCCGCCCGGCTGCACCACGGCGGTGACTCCTGCATCGATGAGGATCTGCAGACCGTCGGGGAACGGGAAGAAGGCGTCCGAGGCAGCGACCGCTCCCGTGGCGCGTTCGGCTCCGGCACGTTCGACGGCGAGTTTGGCCGAGTCGACGCGGTTGACCTGACCCATTCCCACACCCACCGAGGCACCGTCCTTGGCGAGCAGGATGGCGTTCGACTTCACGGCCCGCCCGGCCTTCCACGCGAATTCGAGATCCGCGAGGACCTCGGGTGCAGCTGCCGGACCGGCGGCCAGGGTCCAGTTCTCGACGGAGTCGCCGTCGGCTTGGAAAGCGTCACGGTCCTGGACGAGGAATCCACCGCTGATCGGCTTGACCTCGGCTGTGGGCACAGCGATGTCGCCGAGTTCGAGCAGTCGCAGGTTCTTCTTCGTCGCGAGCATCTCGAGCGCCTCCGGGCTGAACGACGGAGCTGCCAGGCATTCGGTGAAGATCGGCTTGATCGAGGCGGCCAGTTCGGCGTCGACCTCCCGGTTCGTGGCGATGACACCGCCGTAGGCCGACAGCGGATCGCATTCGTGGGCGGCCTTGTGCGCCGCGGCCGCAGTCTCACCGACGGCGAGTCCGCAGGGATTCGCGTGCTTGATGATGGCCACGGCCGGCTGGTCGAAGTCGAACGCGGCGCGGATCGCGGCATCGGTGTCCGTGTAGTTGTTGTACGACATCGCCTTGCCGCCGAGCAGTCTCGCCCCCGCGATTCCCACGGTTCCGTCCGAGTAGACGGCCGCCGCTTGGTGCGGGTTCTCTCCGTACCGCAGGTCGGCGATCTTCTCCCCGGTGAGACCGGCGAATGCGGCCTTCTCATCGGTGGCGAGCTCCGCGGCGAACCAGGAGGCGACCGCCGAGTCGTAGGCCGCGGTGTGGGCGAAGGCGCGGGCGGCGAAGGTGCGACGGGCCTCGATGTCGAAGCCGTGACCGGCGGCAGCGTCGAGAACGGCCGAATAGTCGGCCGGATCCGTCACGACGGTGACCGTGGGGTGGTTCTTCGCCGCCGCACGCACCATCGAAGGTCCGCCGATGTCGATCTGTTCGATGCAGTCATCGAAGCCGGCTCCGCTGGCGACGGTGTCGGCGAACGGGTAGAGGTTGACGACGACGAGGTCGAAGGGTTCGATCTCGAGTTCGGACAGCTGCTCGAGATGCTCGGGCTTGCGGGAGTCAGCGAGGATGCCGGCGTGGACGCGTGGGTGCAGGGTCTTGACCCGTCCTTCGAGGCATTCGGGGAACCCGGTGAGCTCTTCGACCTTCGTCACCGCGACTCCCGCCTCGGCGATCTTCGCAGCCGTGGATCCGGTCGACACGATCTGGAATCCGGCTGCGTGGAGGCCGCGAGCCAGCTCCTCCAGGCCGGTCTTGTCGTAGACGCTGATCAGCGCTCTCTTGATCGCACGGGTTCCTGTCACAGATCCTCCTCGAGGTTCGATCGCCGGTCGGTTCTTCGCACGGCGGGGTCAGTGGGCGGTCATCGCCGAGGCGACATATCCGCGGACATGTCGACCATCGACGACGAGGTCGGTATGGGCCAGGTGCGCGAGCAGGCGCACGAGCTCTGCGCGTTCACGGGCCTTGATGTTCTCGTGCACGGTCTCCTCGGTGTCGTCATCGCCGATGGGAACCGCGTACTGGGTGATGATCGGTCCGGTGTCGACTCCCGAATCGACGAGGTGGATGGTTCCACCGGTCAGCTTCACCCCGTGGGCGAGCGCATCGCGGACTCCGTGTGCCCCGGGAAACGATGGCAGCAGCGCCGGATGGGTGTTGATGATCCTGGATGGGAAGGCGTCGACGAAGACGGGGCCGAGGATGCGCATGAATCCGGCGGAGATCACCCAGTCCGGGGCAAGCTCGGCCACCGTGTCCTTCAGCGCCCGGTTCCATTCGTCACGGTCGGCGTAGTCCTTGGGTCGGACGACGAAGGTGGGAATCGCATGCCGTTCTGCCCGCTCCAGGACCCCGGCCGTGGTCGAGTCGGCTCCGATGGCGACGATATCGACTCCGCGGGTTCCATCGGCGAAAGCGTCGATGACGGACTGCGTGAGGGTACCGGAACCGGATGCCAGAAGAACGATGCGCACCCGCACAGTCTAACGTCTGCAGCTCGTGGACGATGCCCGACGGTCACCCTGCGGACACGGGCCGCCGAGGCATTTGTCAGTCGACTGTGAGAAACTGATCCGGTGACGTCACCGCAGAATACCGAAGAGAAGAAAGCGCCGACTCCCGAAGAGGAGGCACAGGCCGCACCCGCACGGCATGGACTGGTCCTGATACTGCTGATCCTCGCCTCGGTGCTGACGTTCACGTATCAGCTGCCGTTCAAGCTCGCCGCCATCGGCTTCGCCGTCGCCGCGGTCGTGTGGTCGGTGAAGTACATCGTCGCCGTCGTCAGGGCCAAGCAGCGCCGGAACATGTCCTTGGGCATCCTCGGCGGTCTGCTCAGCATCTATCTCATCTTCTCCACGATGTCCTCGGTCATCCTCTGGCCGGTGCAGTCGAAGTACGAAGAATGCCTGCGCGATGCGATCACCCAGCAGGCCCAGATCTCGTGTACGAGCGACTATCAGTCCGGCCTGGGCGACTGGTTCAAGCAGATCACCGGCCAAGACCTCGAACTGCCCGGCACCAACTGATCCACGGAGCCCGGCCCCGATCCTTCTGGCGCCGGCCTTCAACGCTGTTCCCCTCACCGCGGATGCCCTCGCCTCACGCTTGACCCCTCACCGAGGCGGCATCCCCGTCTATCGCGGTTCGTCGTCGTTGACGACGCCGTCGACCGGCTCCGGCTCGTCCTCGCCGAATGCCTCTGATCCGTCTGCCTCATCGAAGGCATCCTCGTCGTCTCCATCCTCATCGTCATCGGCGAAATCGGAGTCGACGGTGTGCAGACCGGAGAGTCTGATCAAGAGGAGTCCGGCGGCCATGCCCGCACCGATCCACCCCGTGATCGCCGGTGCCGACGTCAGTGCCGAAGGTCCGAACCCGGACAGGCCCAGTGGGCCCATGGCTCCGCGGGCGAACAGGGCGAGGACCTCGACGATGACGAACAGTATCCCGATCGCGATTCCCAGTCCGATCCACGACTGCTCGGCGATGTCGCGAGCTCGGTCGCGGCCGAGGATGACGCACAGCAGCCCGAGCAGCACTAGGAGTCCCGGTGCGGCCGCCGTCCACGCCGGATAGTCCCCGCTCAGCAGCTGCAGCACGTGCACATCGGGCACCGGAGCGGAGGTCGAGGTGAATGCCGAGCTCGTCCCGGCCCCGCCGATGCCCACTCCCGTCCCGGCAGTCCAGGACACGGCCGAGTAGACGATGCTCGGGGCGAAGAGCGCCTGGACGACGATGAGACCGATGCCGGCGGCGACCGGTGAGCTGTAGACCTGCAGAGTATCGGCGACGTCGCTCCAGCGGATCGCGATTCCGACGAGGAGCACGATCACGCCGAGGGCCGCTGCCGCCCACAGCAGACGGCGGACGAGTCGGACGGCGACGCTGAAGGTCTCATCGGCGATCGGGGACAGGCAGGGAATGTCACCGATTCCGCGGACCCGGATGAGGGCCCAGGCCACGGCCGTGAGGAGGAAGAGGACGAGCCGGAGGAATCCGAACGGCGTCACCGCGGCCTGTCCGACCAGGGTCGCCAGCACCAGGAGTGGACCCGCGTAGGCCACGACGTAGGTGCCCAGAGCTGTTCCCATGAGCGCCCACCATCCGCCGAGGTCGTCCTCGCTCTCGGTCGGACTGTCCGCTGCCGTGCCACCGACCACACGTTTGGCGCCGGCCGCCACCAGGAACCACAGGCCGACAGTCACGAGACTCGGTGCGAGTGAGAAGTCGAAACCGAGGGTCGAGACACTCAGCCCTGACACCGTCGCCCACAGTGCGAATGCCCATTCGGGAATCGTCGAATAGGGCAGCTGTGAGCCGAGCCCGATGATCCAGAAGACGGTGGCGATGACGAATCCTGCGGGGACGACGATGAGATCGATCTTCGCGACTTCCATGAGGACCGCGAGGATCGTGCGCCGGTAGGGCTGAGGGTGTGGAGAAGTGTGCATCAGGACCATTTTCGCCTAACCCGTCTCGGCTTCCCGGTATTGACCACGCGATTCCCTGTTCCGGGAAGTACAATTGCGCCAGGACAGGCTTGTACACGCAAAGGATGACCCCACGATGAGCAACGGGAACGATCACCCCAATTTCCCGCCACCACCCAGCGAGCCTCCGGAGACCGGCGGACCGAAGCCTGAGTCGGAGCCGCCGACGGCCGAGGATCGTCCGGATTCGACCTCCGGCGACACCCCTTCAGCCTCCGATGGTCCGGCTCAGTCCGGCAGCGCTGCCTCAGTGCCCGATGACCAGGCACCTCCACTGGGATCCCCGACCGACGATTTGCCGTCACGTCCCACGGTCGCCCCTGCCTCTCCACAACAGAACCAGCCACCGCAGTATTCGGCTCCCGGAGCCCAGAACGATGAGTCATTCGGCCCCGGTCCGCAGGGCGGAGCGAAGGGCCCGGGCGGCTCACAGGCAGGCCCCTACCCCGGTGCCCCGTCTCCCGGTGGCCAGGCTCAGAATGGACAGGCCCCGAACAACCAGTACCAGAACCCGCAGCAGCCGGACGGGGGTTACCCCGGCGCCCAGCCGCAGGACGGCCAACAGCCAGGTGGCCAACAGCCGGGTGGCCAACAGCCGGGTGGCCAACAGCCGGGCGACCAGTACTCGAATGCGGCTTATCCGGGAGCGCAGAATCAGCCCCCGTATCCCGGTGCCCAGAACCAGCCGGGCCAGTACAACTCCGCCCAGAACCAGTCCGGGCAGTACCAGACGGGGTCTGGCCCGAATGCCCCACAGACAGGATCCGGCCCGTCCCAGGGGATACCGCAGCCGGCTCCGGCCCCGGGCTTCGCCGGCGGGCAGAGCACTGCCACCCGGGCCGAGAATCGCCCCGACAAGAAGAAGGGCAAGATGCCCCTCTTCATCACTCTCGGCGCGGTCGCACTCGTCATCATCCTCGTCCTCGTCGGGTTCTTCGTCATCGGCAGCGTGAACAAGAACAAGTACGGACCCGACAAAGTCGCCGAAGACTACGTCGAAGCCCTGAACAAGGGTGACTTCGCCGCCGCGGAGAAGATCGCACCGTCCGCACGCCCGGAAGGGACGAACCTCGACCTGCTGCAGAAGGAATTCACCGATTCCTCATCGGCGAAGATCGAGAAGGCCAAGGTCGAATCGTCGAAGACCGACGGGGACAAAGGCACCGTCGTCGTGTCCTACGAGCTCGACGGCAGCCCCTACAATGTCGAGCTCGCCGCGACGAAGGACGGCAAACAGGACCTGTTCTTCGACAAGTGGACGATGAAGGGCCCCGACCTCAACGTCATCTCCCTCGATATTCCCGCTGCCGACGGTCTCGCCGTCAACGACAAGGACTACAAGGCGAAGTCCGGCACCACGTCGTTCGCTGTCTACCCCGGCAGCTACGACTTCACGATTCCGAAGAGCAAGTGGATCTCAGAGGCATCCGATACGGCCAAGGTGAACTTCCCGAAGGCCTTCGCCCCAGGCGGACAGCCGAACAAGGGTCAGGTGTCCCCCACCACCCTCAACCTCGATCTGTCCCCGACCGGCGCCTTCGACAAAGAAGTTCAGAAACAGGTCGAGAAGGAGCTCAAGAAGTGCTTCGACAACAAGAGCATCGAGCCGAAGTGCGACTTCATCAAGTACGACCCGACAGAGAGCTCTGTCCGCGGCTCGGACAAGAAACTCGATGATCTGGCGAAGAAGAACACCGCCAAGTGGGACATGAAGGAGATGCCGAAAGTCAAGGCCAGCTTCGGTGCCGGAGACACGAACACCGGCTCGTTCTTCACCGAGAAGCCCGGCAAGTTCAACTTCTCTGTCGACGGCAAGAGGGCCGGCTCCTACTACTCCAACGGCAACTCGCTGTCGGTGTCCGGAAGCGTGAAGATCGACGGAGACAAGCTCTCGGTCGAGTTCTTCGACTTCTGATCCCTGAGTCCGCGCTCAGCCCACCACCGACCGTGTCGGCTGTGCGAGTCCGGCCGCGGCCTCGAACCAGGCGCCGGCGGCCATGACGAGGTCGTCGGCGAACCGCCGTCCGGCGATCTGCGCGCCGATGGTCCGACCGTCATCCATGTATCCGGCCAGCACCGTTGCCGCCGGCTGTTCGGACATGTTGAACGGCATGGTGAACCCGATATGACCCATCGGTTCGTGCACCTGCGGGTACGGCATGGGCTGCTCGGCCGGGAATGCCGCATCCGGAGCCGTCGGCGAAATCACCAGGTCGAATTCGGCTGTGGCGGTGATCGTCCGACGCCGGATCTCCTGGACACTGTGATAGCAGCGCATCAGCTCGACTCCGCTGGTGTCGGCCCCGTCCTGAGCCCACTGTCGGATATAGGGCAGGATGAGCGTCTGTTCGTCGACGGGCAGCGCCTTGAGGTCGGCCCACGATCGCACCCGCCAGAACAGGTCCATGTCATGGAGCAGATCATCGTCGATGAACGGATCGAGCGTGACGATTTCTGCTCCGGCCGCGGAGAACCTCTCGGCCGCCTCGGTGACGGCAGAACGCACCTGCGCAGCGGCGGCGACCCCGCACCCGGCGTCGAGCTGGACACCGATGCGCAGTCCCTGCGGATCGAAGACCGCGGTCGACTCCCTGCCCGGCAGTGATTGCGCGTCATCGGCGGCCAACCGCGGCAGCCGCGAATAGTCGCGATCGTCCGGGGCGGAGATGATGTCCATGGCGGCCTTGACATCGGCCATCGTCCGCGCGAGGGGTCCTGCACACCTGCCCAGGTAGGGGGCATCGAGCGGGACTCGACCGAAGCTGGGTTTGAGTCCGGCCAGACCGAGCCAGGTGCACGGCAGGCGGATGGACCCGCCGATGTCGGAGCCGATGTGGATGGGTCCGTATCCGGCCGCCGCTGCGGCTCCGGCGCCGGCGCTCGACCCGCCGGTCGTCAGTCTCGGGTCAAGGGGCGAGCGGGTGATTCCGTGCAGTGAGGACACACCTGACGAGAGCATTCCCCAGTCGGGCATCGTCGTCGATCCGAGGATGACGGCGCCGGCTTCTTCGAGACGCTGGGTGATCGGGGCGTCGTCGTCGGCCACCGGCATCTCCACCCAGGCGTGGCCGCTGGGCAGCGGGACGCCGCGGCGAGCGATGTTCTCCTTGATCGTCACGGGCACCCCGTCGAGGTCGCTCAGCGGGCGGCCCTCACGCCAGCGGGCGGCGCTGGCCGCGGCTGAGTTCCGGGAGCGGTCGTCGTCGCGGTGGAACAGCGCATTGATGGTCGGTTCGCAGTCGTTCATGCGGTCGACGACCGCGGAGTGCACCTCGAGCGGGTCGAAGTCTCCGCCGGCGAAACCGGCCGCCAGTTCGGCCGCACTGTGGTCGGCAAGCGTTGTGTTCACGTGCTGCCCTTTCTCTCGATGGTTCGTCGCTGCTCGCAGACGCCGGCCGCGCTATCCGGCCGCGAGCGCCTCGGCCAGGCTCGGGGTGGCGGCGATGAGGCTCCGTGTGTACTCCTCCTGCGGGTTCGCGTAGATGTCCTCCGTGGCCCCCGATTCGACGATCTGCCCGGCCTTCATGACGATGACGTCGGAGCACAGGTGTTTGACGACGCCGAGGTCGTGGGAGACGAAGAGGAGGGTCAGCGCGTACTCGTCGACGAGGTCGGTGAGCAGGTTGAGCACCTGCGCACGCACCGAGACGTCGAGGGCGGAGACCGGTTCGTCGGCGACGAGGATCTGCGGTTTGGTCACCAGTGCCCGAGCGATCGAGATGCGCTGTCTCTGCCCGCCCGAGAACTGGTGCGGGTACCGACGCAGAGAGTCCGCATCGAGGTCGACGGCGGTGATCATCTCCACGACCCGCGCATCCCGTTCGTCCTTGTCGATACCCGCGGCGATGAGCGGTTCGGCGACGATATCGGCGATGCGCATCCGCGGATCGAGCGAAGCGAATGGGTCCTGGAACACGATCTGCAGGCGCTCGCGCAAGCGACGCAGCGCCTGAGAGCTCGCGGCTTCGACGCGGATGTCGCCGACGCGTACATGGCCGGTGGTCGGTCGGTCGAGACCGGAGAGGATGTTCAGCAGCGTCGATTTCCCCGAGCCCGACTCCCCCACGATGCCCAGCCGAGCTCCGGTCGAGACGGCGAAGTCGATTCCGCCCAGAGCGGTGACGTCCGATCGTCTGCGGCCGAAGAGACCGCGTCCGCGGAAGACCCGGGTGACGTCCGAGACGTCGATGAGCGGCGCCGATTCCCGCACCGAGGCGGTCCCATCGTCGTCCGTCACCGAGGCGGTCCCGTCCACGGAATCCCCCGGCTCCACCGGCTCTGCCGACGACGCTGCCTTGTCGAGCCGCGGACCCGAGTAGGCGAGCGCGGTCTTGAGCGTGAAGAGCCGACCGCGCTCGTCGGTGGCGTCGAGGTCCGAGGATGCCAGGAGCCCTCGCGTGTATTCGTGCTGAGGTGCGGTGAAGATTTCGTCGACGCTGCCGGTCTCGACGATGCGGCCGCGGTACATGACGATGACTCGATCACAGATTCCGGCGACGACGGCGAGGTCGTGAGTGATGAACAGCAGCCCCGCCTCGACGTCCGAGACTCTTTCGGCGATGAGGTCGAGCATCCGCTTCTGCACCGTGACGTCGAGGGCGGTGGTGGGTTCGTCACAGATGAGCAGCCGCGGCGAATTCGCCAGGGCGATCGCGAGCATGACGCGTTGCCGCTGCCCGCCCGACATCTGGTGCGGGTAGGCGAACCGGGCACTGTCCGGGTCGGGCATGTGGACGTCGCGGAGCAGATCGCGCACACGAGTCGGGATCTGAGCTCGGGGCACCTTGCCGTGGATGCGCAGCACTTCGGCGATCTGGTCGCCGATGCGCATGAGCGGGTTGAGTGCGCTCATGGGCTCTTGGAACACCATGGACACGATGTCCGACCGCATCCCGGCCAGGGTCGTCTCCTTCGCGTCGAGCAGGTTCCCGGAGTGCCCCTGCAGGTGCACCCGCCCCCGGGTGTGCAGCTCTTCGGGCAGCAGTCCCATCACGGACTGGGCGGTCAGCGACTTGCCCGAGCCGGATTCGCCGATGAGTCCGACCCGCTCCCCCGAAGCCAGGCTGAGGCTGACGTCATGGAGCACCGGCGTTTGTGTTCCGGCAGGGGTGATGGTGAGGTCGCGGACCTCGAGCAGATTCTCAGGCACCTCGAGCCTCCATCTTCGGATCGAAACGGTCGCGCAGACCGTCGCCCAAGAGGTTGAAGCCGAGGACGGCGAGCGCAATGAACACGCCCGGCCACAGCGCGAGTTCGGGGTGAGTGGACAGGTACTGCTGGGACTCCTGCAGCATCCGGCCCCACGACGGCGTCGGGGCCTGGGTGCCGAGTCCGAGGAAGGACAGCCCCGCCTCGGCGAGGACCGAGATCGCGAACGCCACTGATGCTTGGACGATGACCATTCCGGCGATGTTCGGCAGCACATGGACGACGGCGATGGCCGGGATCCGACGGTTCGACGCTCGTGCGGCGCGCACGTATTCGGTGCCCAGGACCTGCAGCGTCCCCGACCTCGCGACTCGAGCGAACCCGGGGATCGCGGCGATGCCGACGGCGACCATCGCCGGGCCCGTCCCCGGCGAGTAGACGGCGGCGAAGATGATCGCCAGCAGCAGGGCCGGGAAGGCCAGCAGGATGTCGTTGGCGCGCATGATCACCGAGTCGATCCAGATTCCCCACGGCTGCTTCGCGAAGAGGGCGGAGATGATTCCGATCGGGGTGCCGATGAGCAGGGCGATGCCGACGGCGACGACGCCGACGAGCAGCGTGATCCGCGCCCCGACCATCACCCAGGTCAGCGTGTCCCGGCCGAAGGTGTCGGTGCCGAACGGATGGGCGAGGCTGCCGTTCTGCAGCCGGGCCGCGGGGTCGATCGCGTTCGCATCGTACGGGGTCCACACGAAGGAGACGAGGGCGAGTGCGACGATGAGCACGACCAGGCCCGCACCGATGACCATCGATGCGTTCACCCGCCGCCCGCTCTTGCGGGACCGGGCGGAGCCGCCGTTCGCCGAGGCGGTCGCGGCGGCCGGGTTGAGATCGACGGGATCGGCATGGTCGCGGGGACTCTGAGCACCGGTCGGTTTCATGCGGCGTTCCTGATCCGGGGGTCGACGATGGGCACGAGGATGTCGACGATGAGGTTGATGATGAGCACGAGCAGGACGAGGACCATGACGATGCCCTGGACCGCCACAAGGTCGCGGTTGGCCACGGCGCGGACGAGTTCGGATCCGATTCCGGGCAGCACGAAGATCTGTTCGATGATCACGGCCCCGACCAGCAGGGTCGCCAGCTGGACTCCGGCGACGGTGATGACGGGGATCGCCGCATTGCGCAGCCCGTGGACGAACAGTGCCTTCGTCCGGGTCAGTCCCTTCGCACGGGCAGTGCGGATATAGTCCTCCCGCATCACGTCGAGGACAGCCGAGCGAACATAGCGGGTGAGGATCGCCGCCTGTACGAGCGCCAGCGACACGACCGGCAGGACCAGACGAAGGAGGAAGCCGCCGAGGCCCTCGATCGGAGCCATCCACCCTTGGGACGGGAACCACCCGAGGGTCAGCGAGAAGACGATGACGAGGATGATCGCGGCCAGAAAGTTCGGGATCGCGATGCCGACCTGGCTGAGGCCTGAGATCGTCACACCGATCCAGTTGCGCTGTTCGAGAGCGGCGAAGGTGCCCAATGGCACTGCGATGACGATGGACACGGCGATGGCGGCGACGACGAGGATCGCGGTCACCTGGACGCTGCCCACGATGACGGGGGTGATCTCGGCACCGGTGACGTAGGAGGTGCCGAAGTCTCCGGTGAGCATTCCGCCCATCCAGTCGAAATACCGGATGAGCGGTGGCCGGTCGAGCCCGTACTGTGCTTCCAGCGCCGCCACCGCTTCCGGGGTGGCATTCGTTCCCAGCGCCACCTGTGCCGCGTTGCCGGGCAGCAGACTCATCAGGGCGAAGACCGCCACCGAGGCGACGAGGAGGGACAGTGCGAACTGGACCGCACGGTTGATGGCGTAGGTGAGCATCGACGTGTGCGGTCAGGCCCAGCTGAGGTCGGCGATCTTGAACGCGTCGGAGACGCGGTTGGCGGGTATTCCCTCGACGCCGGACTTGGCGATGACGAGGTTCGGGAACAGGAACAGGAAGTCCGAGGCGGCATCCTCGGTGATCGTCCTGGCGATCTCCTTCATCCCCGAGATGTATTCCTCCTCGGTGCCGGTGTCGGCCTTCTCCGCGAGCTTCGTGATCGTCGAATCGTCGTAGCCGATGTAGTAGTCCTTCGAGAACACGGTGAGGATGTCGCGTGGTTCGGCATGGTTGATCACCGACATGTCGTAATCGTGTTCGGTGAACGTCTTGTCCAACCACACGGCCGGGAATTCCTGAGTCTCGATCTTCGCCTTCAGTCCGACCTCATCGAGCTGGGCGGAGACGATTTCGGAGATCGCTTTCGCGTACGGCAGGTTCGGTACGGTGAAGGCGAACTCCTCACCATTGATCCCGGCCTCGTCGACGAGCTGCTTGGCTTTCTTCGGATCGTACTTCCACTCTCCGGTCAGGTCTTCGTAGTACGGGTCGGTCGGGGGCACCATCGAGCCGATGAGCTCGCCGTAGCCCGCCCACGCCGTGTCGAGGACCGCCTTGCGGTCGATCGCATACATCACGGCTTCACGGGCCTTCTTGTCCTTGAAGATGCCTTCGGCGTTGTTCATCGACAGCACGACTTCGCCGTTCGTGGTGCCGGAGACGATCTGATAGTCGTCGCTTTGGAACTCTCCGGCCAGTTCGGGCGCCTGGAGGTTGGAGACGAGGTCGATCTCTCCTGATTTCAGGGCGTTCGAGGCCGAGACCGCATCCTTGAAGTATTTGAACTGGACCGAGTTCAGGGACGGCTTCTCACCCCAGTAGTCGTCGCGGGCGGTGAAGTCGATGGACTGTCCGCGCGTGAATTCCTCGATCGCGAAGGGACCGGTGCCGATGGCTTCGTTCGCCAGGTCGTCGGTTCCCTCGGTGTCGAAGACGGCACCGACGAGACTGGTGAGGTTGAACAGCCAGGTGTTCGACGGCCTCTTCAGTTCGATCGTGACGGTGGAATCGTCCGGGGTCTCGATGGACTCGACGATGTCCATCTTCGACTTCAGCGCGTTCTTCCAGTCGTTCTGCACTCGTTCATAGGAGTACTTCACGTCTTCGCTGGTGAAGTCCGCACCATTGGAGAACTTCACACCCTCCTGGAGTTCGAAGGTGTAGGTTTTGCGGTCATCGGACAGGGACCAGTCCTTGGCCAGGGCAGGCTGGATCTCCCCCTCGCCGTCGAGGCGGACGAGCGATTCGTAGACGTTCTCCATCAGCGCTTCGGGAATCGCGACCCCCGAGGTGGAGGTGAAGTCGAGGTTGACCGGTTCGGCGGTGAAGGCGATCGTCATCGAGTCCTTCTGCTGCGCATCGCCTCCGCTGTCGGAGGCGCCGGCCGAACAGCCTGTGATCAGCAGGCTCGTGGCGGCCGCTGCCGCCACCCATGTCATGATGCGCGGAGTCTTCATTGTTCTCCTCGATTTCGCCGACCACGAAGAGGGTCGTTCGCCAACATTCGAGCACCGTCAGTGTATCCGAATTTCTCAGCTGGTGAGGCAGTTGCGTTCAGATGCCGGGCATCGTGGGTGAGCGATTCAGAGATTCGGCTCGTCGGCGAGAATCGCGGCCAGTGCGTCGAAGGCGAACCGGCGGTGGGAACGTGAGTTCTTCTCCTCAGCACTCATCTCGGCGGCACTGAGCTCAGAGCCTTCGGGGACGAAGATCGGGTCGTAGCCGAAGCCGTTCTCACCCTTGGGGTCGGTGGCCAGCCGTCCGGGCATGACTCCCTCGGCGGTGAACTCGCGACCGTCGGCGGTCACAGCGGCGGCCGCGCAGCGGAACTGCGCTGCGCGGTGTTCGGCTGCGATATCACCCAGCTGGGCGAGCAGGAGTTCGAGGTTCGCGCGGTCGTCGCCGTGTCGGCCGGCCCAGCGAGCGGAGAAGATCCCCGGTGCGCCGCCGAGCACGTCGACGCTGATTCCCGAGTCGTCGGCGATGGCGGTGTGTCCGGTCGCGGCGGCCGCGGCACGCGCCTTGATGAGCGCGTTCTCCGTGAACGTGACGCCGGTTTCGGCGACATCGCCGAGCCCCGCCTCGGCGGCGGTGAGCACCTGGGTATCGGTGCCGAGGACGGGCCCGAGGATGGTCAGCAGCTCTCGCTTCTTGCCCTCATTGTGAGTGGCGATCACGAACGTCGTCATCCGGCGAGCACGTCGGACTGGATGCGGGTGAGTTCGGTGCACCCGTGGCCGGCGAGGTCGAGCAGTTTGCCGAGTTCGTCGCGGTCGAACGGTGCTCCCTCGGCCGTGCCTTGGACTTCGATGAACTTTCCGGACCCGGTCATGACCACATTCATATCCGTTTCGGCTCGCGAGTCCTCGACGTACGGCAGGTCGAGGAGGGGCTGTCCGTCGATGATGCCGACGCTCACGGCCGCCACCGAGTCGATGAGCGGCTGGTGGGCAGCAGGGATGAGCCCGGTCGATCGCCCCTTGTCGATGGCCTTCGCCAGCGCGACGTAGGCGCCGGTGATCGAGGCGGTGCGGGTGCCGCCGTCGGCCTGGAGGACGTCGCAGTCGAGAACGAGGGTGTTCTCCCCGAGCTTGTCCATGTCGATGACCGCCCGCAGGCTGCGGCCGATGAGGCGGGAGATCTCGTGAGTGCGTCCGCCCTGCTTGCCCTTGACCGACTCGCGGGTGCTGCGGGAGTCGGTGGCTCGCGGGAGCATGGCGTATTCGGCGGTGACCCAGCCGCGTCCCTGGCCCTTGAGCCACCGCGGCACGCCTTCGGTCAGCGAGGCTGCGCAGAGGACGCGGGTGTTGCCGAACTCCACGAGCGCGGACCCTTCGGCGGTGTTGATCCAGTCCGGGGTGATCCGGACGTCACGGAGTTCGTCTGCTGCACGGCCGTCTGCTCGCACTGTCTGCCTCTTTCGTCTCGATGGTGGTGTCTGCTGGTCGTCGCCGAGTCACACGGTCCAGGTGGCTCCGGGCTTCGCCAGCTCGATGGGTCCACGGTACTCCCCGGCCGCCTCACCGCGCACGATGGAGCAGTCGGTCCAGGCCGGGATGTGGGTGAGCACGAGCGCGGATGCCTCGGCGTACTGCGCCACACGTCCGGCGCGCTTGCCTGTGAGGTGGATGCCGCGTGCCGTGTCGCGGTCTTCCTGAAAAGCGGCTTCGCAGAGGAAGAGGTCCGCGCCCTTGGCCGCCTCGACGAGGTTCTCGCACTCATCGCTGTCACCGGAATACGTGATGACTTTGCCGGCTGCGTCCGTGATCCGCAGAGCGTAGGCCTCGACGGGGTGGTCGACGAGGAAGGATTCGATCGTCAGCGATCCGATCTGATGCCGACTGCCGTGGTCGATGTCGGTGAACTCGAAGGCGTGGTCGAAGTCCGAATCGTCTCCCCCGTTGGCGACCGGGGACTTGCCGGGATCCGTGTAATAGGCCCGAAAGAGGCGCTCCTTCGCGCCGGCCGGAGCGAACACCGGGGTGCGGGTGCGGATCGTTCCGGTGTCGGAGATGTCGCCGTTGAAGTACTTCGGGTTGAAGCAGTGTTTGACGTAGAGGCCGGTCATGTCCATGCAGTGATCCGGGTGGAGGTGGCTGAGCACGATGCCGGAGAGACGATCGGTGTCGATCGTCTCCTGCAGAGGGCTGAGCGCACCGGACCCGAGGTCGAGGATGATGCGAGTGGGTGTGTCCTCATCCGTCTCGATGAGGTAGCAGCTGGCGAGAGCGCCGCGCCCTGGGAAGGAACCTGCGGTGCCGATAGCGGTGAGTCTCATATCTCGTCATCCCCTTGCCTCTGGTCGAGCAAGGTCGTTGTCAATCGGTCCTGAATCCACGTCAGGAAGTCGTACAGGGTCAGGGTGAGGTCTTCGGACTCGGAGAGGCCCTCGCGGTGGGCGTACTTCTCCTCCTGTGCCTCCTCGGTGTCGATCTCGAGGCGCACGGCGAGGACGAGTCGCAGATCGTTGAGTCCCTTCATCCAGGCGAGCACCTCGTCGCGGGTCAGGGCGATGTCGTTGCCCTTGCTCAGTCCCAGCAGCACGATGCGCACATTGTGTGCCTTGGCCTGTTTGAGGTCGAACTCGGTGAGGCGGCGGAACTCCGCCGAACGCTCCTCGTCGTCGGGGTCGACGTCGGGCAGCAGTCGCAGCAGCGCCGGATCCTCCGGACGCGGCCGGTCGACGAGTCCGAGCCGGGCTTCCCAGTTCTCCGAGTCCGGACGGTCGTCATCGCCGTCACCGTCTTCGGCCAGCAGGGCCGCGAGATCGGTGAACACGGTGAGCATGAGCGAGCGTTCGTTGTCCTGCAGGGTGAGGACGACGTCGTCCCCTCGTGCGTCGATAGCGGCCATGTGTCAGTCGGATCCTGAATCGGGTTGGCACGCGGCCCACAGGCCGTACTCGTGCATCGCTTGGGTGTCTCGTTCCATGGCTTCACGACCTCCCGTGGCAACCACGGAGCGGCCGTTCTCATGGACTTCGAGCATGAGCGAGTGGGCTTTCTCCTCGGAGTAGCCGAAGTAGGTCTGGAACACGAAACTGACATAGCTCATGAGGTTGACCGGGTCGTTGAAGACCACGGTCCTCCAGGGCTTGGCCAGGTCCTCGGCGGGTCGGACATCGACCTCCGGCTCCAGGACTGGTGTCGTTGGATTGCTCACGTTTCCACCATACGGCAGAACACTGACACTGTCGTGACGTAAGATCGCGCCTATGAGTGATCTCACACGGACCGATTCGACGGCTTTCTTCACGGATCAGTACGAATTGACGATGGTGCAGGCGGCCCTGGAATCCGGTGCCGCCCACCGCAAGAGCCTCTTCGAGGTCTTCGGCCGCAGTCTTCCCGCAGGTCGCCGCTACGGTGTCGTCGCCGGTACCGGCCGGATCCTCGAGATGATCCGCGACTTCCGCTTCGATGATGCCGAACTCTCGTTCCTCAGCAGGGAGAACATCGTCGACTCGCGCACCATCGACTGGTTGGCGGACTATCGGTTCTCCGGCAATATCCGCGGCTATGCCGAAGGGGAGATCTATTTCCCCGGCTCACCGCTGCTCACGATCGAATCGACATTCGCCGAGGGTGTCATCCTCGAGACGCTCATCCTGTCGGCGATGAACTATGACTGTGCAGTCGCCTCGGCGGCGTCCCGCATGGCTCAGGCGGCCGGCGATCGACCCTGCGCGGAGATGGGCGGGCGACGGACGAACGAGCATGCGGCCGTGGCTGCGGCTCGAGCCGCTGTCATCGGCGGTTTCGCCTCGACGTCGAACCTGGCCGCCGGCCTCCAGTACGGACTGCGCACGATCGGCACCTCGGCCCACTCGTTCACGCTCCTCCACGATTCCGAGCGAGAGGCCTTCGCCGCCCAGCTGAAGTCGCTGGGCACCGAGACGACTCTGCTCTTGGACACCTATGACGTCGAGGAGGCGCTGGCCACGGCGATCGAACTGGCCGGGCCGAACCTCGGCGGCGTGCGCATCGATTCGGGCGACCTCATCGAACAGGCCAGCGAGGTTCGTGAGAGCCTGGACCGTCTCGGTGCCCGCGACACGACGATCACCGTCACGAGCGATCTCGACGAGTACGCGATCGCTGCGCTGGCCGCCTCCCCCGTCGACTCATACGGTGTCGGCACACGAGTCGTCACCGGTTCAGGTGCCCCGGCCGCCGGGCTGGTGTACAAGCTCGTGGCCCGCGCCGATGAGGCAGGCGAGTGGACCTCGGTGGCCAAACACTCCTCCGGCAAGCCCTCACGCGGAGGACACAAAGAGGCGCTGCGCCTCATCGACGGTCCGATCGCGGTCGAGGAGGCCGTCGGCATTCCGAGCCTGCCCGATGACCTCGGTGACGGTCGTCGGCTCAGCGTCGATCTCGTCGTCGACGGTGAGGTCGATGAATCGTTCACCGGTGCGGCAGGCGTGAAGAAGGCCTGCGCCCGACATGATGAGTCGTTGGCGGAGCTGCCGCGTTCGGCCAGGCGCCTGCAGGACGGCGAGCCCGCCATCCCCACCGTGTTCTATTCAGCCTGATCCGGGCCCGGCCCACCGCGGTGCTCACTTCTTGCCGATGAACCAGCCCTGCAGCTTCTTGATCCGAGCTTGGATCTGCTCCCGTGTGGCCTGAGCGACGGCCGGTCCCCCGCATGCCTTGCGCAGCTCGACGTGGACGTTCTGGTGCGGTGTGCCGGTGCGTCTGGACCAGGCACCGACGAGGCTCTGAAGCTGGTTGCGCTCTTCCTTCATCGCGCGGTGCTCAAGTTCGCTCGTCTCCACCTCGGGTGCCGGAGGTGCCGCCGCAGTCTTGCGCTTCGCCTGCCGGGCCTGCTGAGTGCTCAGCAGCTCACGCACCTGATCGGGTTCGAGCAGACCCGGAATGCCGATGAAGTCGAGTTCGTCCTCGGAGCCGATGGCTCCGCCGGTGCCGAATTCGCCGCCGTCGTAGAGGACGCGGTCGAACAGCGCCTCGGCACCGAGTGCTTCGAAGGATCCGAGTTGGTCCGACGAGGCGCCTTCGTTCCGATTCGCCTGCTCCATGGCCTGCTCGTCGAAGACGACGACATCGTTCTCGTCCTCGTTCTTCGGGCGATCGAGGGCATGGTCGCGTTCGGTCTCCATCGAGTTCGCCAAGGCCAGCAGCACGGGCACCGAGGGCAGGAACACCGAGGCGGTCTCGCCGCGTTTGCGAGCACGCACGAAGCGGCCGATCGCCTGGGCGAAGAACAGCGGCGTCGACGAGGAGGTCGCGTAGACGCCGACACACAGTCGGGGAACGTCGACGCCTTCGGAGACCATCCGCACGGCGACCATCCATCGGTCGGTGGAGTTCTGGAACTGTTCGATCCGCTCCGAGGCTCCTGCTTCGTCAGAGAGCACCACGGTCGGTTTCTCTCCGGTGATCTCGTGCAGCCGTTTGGCGTAGGCTCGGGCGGCCTCCTGGTCTGTGGCGATGACGAGTCCGCCGGCATCGTGGACGGTGCGCCGGACTTCCGTCAGTCGGATATCGGCGGCCTTGAGGACCGCCGGGATCCAGTCGCCCTTCGGATCGAGTGCCGTGCGCCAGGCCTGCGAGTTGATGTCCTTCGTCGTCTCCTCGCCGAGGACGTGCGACATCTCGTCGCCGGCCTTGGTCCGCCAGCTCATGGCGCCGGCGTAGGCGAGGAAGAGGACGGGGCGGACGACGGAGTCCTTGAGCGCACGACCGTAGCCGTAGGAGTAGTCCGCCACCGAGGTGCGGATGCCGTTCTCGTCGGGAGCGTAGGTGACGAACGGGATCGGTGAGGTGTCCGACCGGAACGGGGTTCCGGTCAGGGACAGTCGACGGACCGCGGGGCCGAAGGCCTCTCGCACGGCATCGCCCCACGACAGGGCGTCACCTCCGTGGTGGACCTCGTCGAGGATGACCAGGGTGCGGCCGGCGGCCGTCCGGTTGTGGTGGAGAACGGGTTTGGCCGCCACCTGCGCATAGGTCAGAGCCACTCCGTGGTACCCGGGGGCGTGTTTGCCCTGGGAGTTCTTGAAGTGCGGGTCGAGTTTGATGCCCACACGTGCCGCCGAATCGGCCCACTGCACCTTGAGGTGTTCGGTGGGAGCGACGACTGTGACCCTGTTGACGACTCTTTGGGCCAGCAGTTCGGCAGCCAGGCGCAGAGCGAAGGTGGTCTTACCGGCCCCGGGGGTCGCGACGGCGAGGAAGTCCTTGGGCTGCTTCTGGAAGTAGAGTTCGAGAGCCTCCGCCTGCCAGGCACGCAGCTTTCCGGCCGTTCCCCACGCTGCGCGCTCGGGGAATGCCGGTGGAAGCTGTTCTGCTGCGGAGGTCCCTGGTGCTGATGGGAGACGATCCGCGGACATCTACTCCTGCGGTCCTTCGGACATCGTCTCGTAGATCTCTTTGCACTTGGGGCAGATCGGGAACCGCTCGGGGTCGCGCGTGGGGACCCACACCTTCCCGCACAAGGCGATCAGCGGAGTCCCGGTCACCATGGACTCCATGATCTTGTCCTTGGGCGCGTAGTGGCTGAAGCGCTCGTGGTCGCCGGGCTCGACTAGCTGCTCGGACTGCTCGCGCTCGATCGTTGCTGAACCGCCTGAAGCTGGAATGGTCATGGCTCCATTGTAGTTCCCTAGAATGAGTGTCATGGACCAGGCCTACGACGATTCCCTCACAGAACGCTACCGCGAACTCAGCGATGACATCGCCGCGGCGGTCGCCGTGGTCTCTGCCACCCGCGGCAGTGCCCTGCATGCGATCACCGTCGATTCGTTTCTCGACGTGTCGTACGATCCCCCGACGATGGCGGTGAGCGTCTATTCCGGCTCACGGATGATGGAGACCCTGGAGACGAGTTCTCACTTCGCCATCTCGCTGCTCAATTCCGACCAGCGAGACATCTCTGAACGCTTGGGAGCTTCGGGCCAGCCGCTGTACGGGTCGCTCAAAGGCATTGACACCTTTCCCGCCCCGCAGGCCGGGCAGCCGGTACTCACCGAGGCGATCGCCTGGTTCGAACTCGAACTCACCGAGGTGCTCGAGGTCGCCACGCACAACCTCGTCGTCGGTGAGGTGGTCTCCATGGGTGCGGGCACGAATGCGGGAACATCCCGTCCCCTGCTGCGCTGGCGCAAAGGCTACGGGACGATCGGAAAACGCTGAGCGGGCCGAGCGACGGGACATACACCCGCCGGCGAGTCCTTGGCCCTCTGACAGAACTGGAGCTGTTCGGTCCGACTGCGCGCGGCAGATACGACACAGGCCCTGCTCAGCATCATCGTGCTTCGCTTGGAAGCGCAACCGTCCTGGGCAGGGCCTGTCTTGTGGTTCAGTCGATCAGACGACTCCCTGAGCGAGCATCGCTTCGGAGACACGGATGAAGCCTGCGATATTGGCGCCGGCGACGTAGTCTCCGGGCGAACCGAATTCATCGGCAGCGGCGGCGCAGCTGTCGTGGACATCGCCCATGATCTCGGCCAGGCGCGCCTCGGTGAAGTCGAAGTCCCACGAGTCGCGGCTGGCGTTCTGCTGCATTTCGAGCGCACTGGTCGCGACACCGCCGGCGTTTGCGGCCTTGCCGGGGGCGAAGAGGACGCCGGCCTCGGAGAAGATCTTCACGGCTTCCGGCGTGCAGGGCATGTTCGCGCCTTCGGCGAGGGCGATGACTCCGTTCTTGACCAGAGTCGCAGCCGAGTCTCCGTCGAGCTCGTTCTGAGTCGCACATGGCAGTGCGACGTCGACCTCGATGTCCCAGACATTGCCGCCCTCGTGGTAGGTCGCGCGTCCCCCGCGCTGCTCCACGTATTCGGAGATGCGTCCGCGCTCTTCGAACTTGATGCGCTTGACGAGTGCCGTGTCGATGCCATCCGGATCGTGGATGAAGCCGGCCGAGTCGGACATCGTGATGACCGTGCCGCCGAAGGCCGTGACCTTCTCTGCTGCGAACACCGCGACACTTCCGGATCCGGAGATCGAGACTGTGCGACCGTCGATGTTCTTCTTCGCAGCCGCCAGCATGTCCTTGAGGAAGTACACGACGCCGAAGCCGGTGGCTTCGGTGCGGACCATGGAACCGCCGTAGGACAGTCCCTTGCCGGTGAGCACACCTGCCTCGTAGGAGTTCGTCATCCGCTTGTACTGGCCGAAGAGGTAGCCGATCTCCCGACCGCCGACGCCGATGTCGCCTGCGGGCACATCGCGGTATTCACCGATGTGACGGTACAGCTCGGTCATGAACGACTGGCAGAACCGCATGACTTCGCGGTCGCTGCGGCCCTTCGGATCGAAGTCAGATCCGCCTTTGCCGCCGCCGATGGGCAGGCCTGTGATGGCGTTCTTGAAGATCTGCTCGAAGCCGAGGAATTTGACGATGCCGAGGTTCACCGAAGGGTGGAACCGCAGTCCACCCTTGTACGGGCCGAGTGCCGAGTTGAACTGCACACGGAAGGCGCGGTTGATCTGCACGACTCCGGAGTCATCGATCCAGGGGACCCGGAAGATGATCTGGCGTTCGGGCTCGCACAGCCGCTCGAGCGCTGAGAGTTCGAGGTATTCGGGGTGTTTGTCCACGACGGGGCCCAGGGAATAGAGAACTTCCTGTACCGCTTGGTGAAACTCCGACTCTCCAGGATTACGCTGGAGCACCGTGTCGAAGATTGGCTGCAGTGATGGATGTAGACTCATGCGCACAAACCTACCGTGACCCGCATAACAACAATCCGAGCGACCAGATAATGGACAGCGTTGTCCGGTCACTTCAAGTGGGATATAAGTCATCCTCGCAGTTCCAGGGCCATTGAACAGGAAAGAATGGAAACAAGTCACATGGACATCTCGGAGATCTGGCCGCCGTTCGCACTTCATCTGCGATCAGATGGTATGGAGCTCTCGCCCGTACAAGAGGCCGATATTCCGGAGCTCGCACAGATCGCGCGAGGCGGAGTGAGACGCGATGGAATCGAAGCCTTCCCCTATTGCTACCTGGCGGGGGCGCAGCAACCCCGCGCGAGGTTGCTGGGCCCCCGCCAGGTA
>OMJG01000622.1_pt1 | contig 25253 bp, 20 predicted proteins | sample 1646431 | NCBI WGS metagenome assembly OMJG01 (sample SAMN03771674, study PRJEB25209) | food metagenome | isolation source: Cotija cheese | place: Mexico:Jalisco,Michoacan | collected 2011-12-12
TTCCTCCGAAAAGCTGTCCTTTTAGTGCAGTTATCGTATTGGGTCCTTACTTGCCAAACGACGATGGTGCGCGATGTTGCGTGGTGTCGAGTTGGTTGGCGAGAATGGATGCCATGAGTATTTCCCTGGACACTACGGTTTCATCATTGATGACGAACCGACGTCGGGTGGGAGCGCTCAAATCGCTGGGCGTGCTGACCGTGCATGACGCCATCACCTACTACCCCTTCAGAGTGACGGACCCGGTTCCGCTGCTGCCGTTACGCAGCATCACCGTAGGCACAGCCGCGGCCTTCGCCGGAGTGGTTCGGGAACTCAGAGTCAGGCCGCTTGCCGCGCGCCGAGGATACAGACTTGAAGCTCTGGTGGATGATACGGAATTCGCCCTGGAACACTCGGTGAGGCCGTCATCGGCAAATCTGGTGTTCTTCAGCTATAAAAAACACTTTGTGGATTGGCTCAGTTCACGACTCGGTCAGGGAAGCTCCATCGTCGTGCAAGGGGAATCGAGCTTCTTCAACGACCGTCTGCAGTTCACCCATCCCGAAACTCTGGTGATAGGCAAGGATGTCAGCACCGCCGATGAAGGCCTCGCCAGAGTTTCCCGGCCGCGGCCGGTGTATCACGCGAACTCGCGAATATCCTCCGAGCATATCCATGAATCCATCCTGACGATGTTGCAGGCTTTGGCCGAATCGGATGAAACGGTTGGAACCTCGACGTCCCCGAATCCCGATGCTCTCGCCGATGCGGACGAGAGGGGAGGCGATGACCGCAAGGTCTCCGCCGAGGAGCTTGGCAGAGCGATACCGGATATCGTCCCGGAAGATATCCGTCTGTCGAATGGTGCCATGCATCGTGCCGAGGCGATTGTCGCGATGCATGAGCCCACGGATGCCAAGGAATTCGCGAAGGCCATCGCGACCTTGCGCTACGAGGAGGCCTTCATCTCCCAGACCGCGCTGCTTCGCTCGCGTGAAGGGGTTCGTGCCACGCCCGGTTACGCTTGCCCGGTGGATGAAGAGCATAGACTTCCGAAGGATTTCGTGGCCTCCCTGCCCTTCGACCTGACCGCAGGGCAGCATGAGGTTATCGATGCTATTCAGGAGGATATGGCGAAGCCTTATCCCATGCAACGCTTGTTGCAGGGCGAAGTGGGTTCGGGAAAAACCGTCGTGTGCGTTGCGGCCATGCTGCAGGCGGTCGATTCGGGCAATCAGGCGGTACTGGTCGCACCGACGCAGGTGCTTGCCGAACAGCATTATCAGACGATATCCGATATGGTGCAGAAGTTATCCGTCGGGCAGACTGCCGGAGCTGGGAGCGAGGCGAAGAATACCGTGCCTGTGGTGCTGCTAACGGGCGGCATGCGACTGGCGCAGCGTCGCAAAGTGCTGGCTTTGGCCGCGAGCGGGGAACCGTGCATAGTCATCGCCACGCATGCCGCCTTTTCCACGACCTTCCAAGCCCCGAATCTTGCGTTGGTGGTCATCGACGAACAGCACCAATTCGGTGTGGAGCAGCGTGAGGCGCTGAGACGGAAGAACGAGATTGCGCCCCATCTGCTGATTATGACCGCAACTCCCATTCCGCGGACCGCCGCGCTGACATGGTTCGGTGATTTGGATATTTCGGAGCTTCGGGAGCTTCCTGGAGGACGCAAGCCTATTCGCACCATAGTCGTGCAAGAAGCCGATGGAAGCACGATGAGCCGTATGTTCCTGCATATCCGTCAGAGGGTGGAGGCAGGGGAGCGGGCGTATATCGTATGCCCGCGTATCGATGAGAGCAGTGAAGCCGAGGAGGACCCGGAGGGTGGCGCTCCGATGTCGCCCGAGGATTCGGAGCAGGAGAATGAGGCCGTTCCTCTGCACTCGGTCGAGGAGATTGAACGTCGTCTGCAGGCGTTGCCGCAGTTGAAGGGACTCCGCATAGCGACGCTGACCGGTCGCGATGATGATGAGACGAAGCAGCAGGTGATGAAGGATTTCGCGGCGGGGGAGAGTCCCGTGCTGGTGGCGACCACCGTTATCGAGGTCGGAGTGGACGTGCCGCAGGCCAGCTGCATCGTGGTTTTCGATGCCGACCGCTTCGGCCTTTCGCAGTTGCATCAGCTGCGCGGGCGCGTGGGCCGTGGCGGAACCAAGAGCTGGGCCTTCTTCATATCGCGCGCGGAGCAGGACTCTATCGCGGCGCAGCGTCTGGCGATCATCGAACATTCGAGCGATGGTACGGAAATCGCCCAGGCGGATCTGGAGCTGCGCGGTGCCGGTGACGTGCTCGGGGATGCACAGTCAGGTGGTCGTTCGTCATTGAAACTGCTGCGCGTGGTCAAAGACGCCGATGTGGTCGTGCATGCCCGCGAACAGGCTGCCGAACTTCTTGTCAGAGACCCGGAACTTTCGCATGAGACGATTCTCGCCGGAGCCGTGTTGGATTTCATACGCGGCAATGAGGCATTCCTCGCCACCACCTGAGGGTCGCACAGAGGTCGCTGGTGAAGATGTGACGGCGTTGCTGCAGCGCTTTCGCTCGAAGCGTCGGATAATGGGGTTATGCGCATTGTTTCCGGAAGATTTAAAGGATTTCAGCTGACCGCTCCCAAGGTGGGTACCCGTCCGACGACCGATCGCGCCAAGGAAGGGATATTCTCGCACCTCGAATCGTATGGTGAGTTGGAGGGGGCGCGGGTTCTCGATCTTTACGCAGGTACCGGTGCTCTGGGGATAGAAGCCTTGTCCCGGGGTGCGAACGCGCTCGTGGCGGTCGAATCCTCCGCTCAGGCTGCGGCGTTGATTGCAGGGTCCTTGAAGGCGCTGAAGCGCAACCCCTCGTGGCTCCAGCAGGACACGGCCAGAGTGGTGAGGGGAACTGTTGAACGTTTTGTGCGTTCATCTGCCCCGACGCAGGCGGATGCGCCATCATCCGGGTTTGACGTGGTGTTCATGGACCCGCCGTATGCCTTGGGTGACGATGAGATACGCGATGTGCTTGCTTCTCTTGTTACGAGGAAGGTCATCCGGGGGAATGGTGTCATGGTGGTTGAGCGTTCCACCCGTTCGCCCGAACCTGTGATTCCTGAAGGTTGGGATTTGCGGCAAAGCAAGCAATACGGCGAAACAGCCGTGTATTACATCGAACAGCGGCTCGAAAGCTGATGTTCAGCACCTCCAATCACCGATGGGATGCGGTAGACGCAGCCTCGCTGAAGCGGGGAAGGTTTTGTACATGATAACGCTCATACTGACAAAGTGTTAGTGAAAACGATATTCTTGACCGTCTCTTCTTTGAAGGCTGAAAGGTCGGAAATATCCTTAATCTTAGACATGTAGTTACGTCAAGATATCGCTGACCGTCAATCACAAGGAGATTCACATGGCAGTTGAAAGCAGCATCGTCAAATCGCTGAGCACCCGGCATTCCGAGTATGCTCTGACCGAAACGTCACCGCTCGGCAACGAAGATGTCGCTGACCTGATCAAGCAGGTCACCGAGCAGGTTCCCAGCTCCTTCAACGGACAGTCGCAGCGCGTGGTGGTGCTCTTCGGTGATGCCAGCAAGAAGCTTTGGGACATCACGCTCAAGGCCCTGCGCGGTGTCGTTCCCGAAGACCAGCCCTTTGAATCGACCGAGCAGAAAATGGCTGGATTCGCATCGGGCCAGGGGACCGTGCTGTTCTTCGACAACTCCGAAGTGACGAACGCATTCGCAGAGAAATTCTCCGCCTATGCAGAAAACTTCCCCACATGGGCACAGCAGGCGAACGGGATGCTCCAGATTTCCGTGTGGACGGCACTGAGCGAGGCCGGTCTTGGCGGCAGCCTGCAGCATTACAATCCCCTGATTGACCTTGCGGTGGCCGAGGAGTTCGATATCCCCGGAACGTGGAGATTGATCGCTCAGATGCCCTTCGGTGGAGTGTCCACTCGCGCCCAGGCCAAAGACAAGCTGCCTATCGACGAGCGGGTCAAGGTCATCGGCCTCTGATTGGTCCTACCCACACGGCGTGTGTAGCCTGGACGAGACCTACCCGAGTCCTTGAGCACTGACTTGGGCAATGACTGGGGCACAGAGGAGTGGCATGTTGCCGGTTCTCAGCGCCCTGTGTAATTTACGCTGGGTAATTGACGCTGTGTAATTGCCTCGTGAAATTACCTTGTCTCAAGTGCCCTGCGTAATTTGCCCTGTGTTATTTGCCCTGTGTTATTTGCCCTGTGTTATTTACACAGGGCAATTGCTTTGTTCGTGGGCGCTACGCTCGCTGCTTCATGTGTGCGTCGGCGAGTGGCTTGGGGTGTGTCCCGCTGACTTCCCATCCAAGCGACATGAGCGTTTTGCGGTCGGCCTTGTCCAGCTCGGCGCAGTTCAGAGCTTCGATGAGGTCCGGTCTGATTTCGCTGGTCCTCGTCAGTGCATCGTCTCTCCGGAAGCGGTCCACCTTGGCGTGGTCACCGCTGAGCAGCACCGGTGGAGCCTCGTGCCCTCTCCAAAGAGCCGGTTTGGTGTATTGACGATGCTCCAAAAGGGACTGTGCACCCGTATAGGATTCCTCGACGATGGAGTTCGGGTTTCCCATAAAACCAGGCAGCAGTCTGGTGATTGCCTCAAGCATGACGCTTACGGCCACCTCGCCGCCATTAAGCACATAATCGCCTATCGAGTATTCACGCACATCGATGTGCTGGTCGCGGTAATACTCGGGCAGCCGGGCATCATAGCCCTCATACCGGCCGCAGCCGAAAATCAGGTGTTCGGCGTGGGAGAGTTCTGTCGCGTCGCGCTGCGTGAAGAGCGGCGCTGAAGGATTCGGGAGTATCAGCACTGGGGACGATGCCTGCTCGGCTTTGGTCGCTTCTGCGGCGTCATCCATCCCCAGGAGCTCGTCGAGGCATTCCGCCCAGACCTCGGGCTTCATCACCATGCCGGCCCCACCACCCACGGGTGTGTCGTCCACGGAGTGATGAATATCGTGAGTCCAATCGCGTAAATCATGCGCCTGCACCTGTAGCAATCCATGTTCCTGAGCCTTGCCGAGGAGACTCAAATCGAGGTTATGGAAGTATTCGGGGAATACGGAGACGATGTCGATACGCATAGTATTCACCATATCGGTTGCTGAGTCGCTGTTCTGCCGAAACTGTGCAATGACGCACGATAAGCTGCACATTCTCGGCGTGTCGAGTGTGATACCGCACAGTGTCGAATCTGTTGCACAGGGTTGCGGCAATGCGAGGCGCAACAGCGTGGCTTGCCGCTTTCAGATGGCGTGAGCCGCAGTCACCCGAGCGCCTGCGGGTCGGGAATGAGACCACCGGGAGGGTCCAGTGTGAGATATCCTTCGTCAAGAAACACTTCGGGAACGATTTCATCGACAAAGGGCACCAGCGATGTCAGGGCATCGCCATCCGCCGACTGCGATGTGATTTCAAGAATGGATTGTGCTGCACCCTCAAGAACGTCGCTGACGGTACCGACACTGGTGCCTTCAGGAAGTCCAAGTGCGTTGCCGTCGACCAATCGAGCCTGCAGACCAATCAGATCGGACGGGTACCATGCATCCTCGTCGGCCATGGTTTCGGCATCGTCCGCTTCGCAGAACAGTTCGAGACCGTTAAGAGCTTCGGCAGCATTGCGGTCCTCGACACCCTTGAACAGGACAATCCAACGCAGTTTGAAGCTTCGCGAGCGAATCACGGTGAATTCGCGGCCGTCCTCAGTGGAAAGCACGGAACCGGGTGCGAATCGTCGTTCAGGTTCATCGGTGAAGGCCATGACATTCACTTCGCCCTTGAGACCCTGTGCTCTGCCGATACGACAAACCCTCAGGAGCTCGCGCTGCTGAGGGTCGTCATTGCTGTTGTGCTCGTTCACGTCAGCCGTTCACCTACGTACATCCATGATGTCAACCCGTACCTTGTGGTCGGCCAAAGCCTGTGACACGGTACGAATCGCGTTGGCCGTGCGGCCGCTGCGGCCTATGACACGGCCGATATCCTCAGGGTTGACGCGCACACGAAGCAATTCGCCGCGGCTGTTCTCATTGGATTTGACGGAGACGTCATCAGGAAAATCAACGATGTTCTTGATGAGATGTTCGACTGCCTGGGCAAGCATGTTACTCAGCCTTATCTTCCGAAGGGGCGGTCTCGGTGGCGGCTTCCTCTGCGGGAGCCTCCTCAGCGGCCTTTGCGGCAGCTGCCTCGGCCTTGACCTTGGCATCGGCCTCTGACTTCGCGGCCTTCAGCTTCTGTGCTTCCTTGTCGGCCTGCTCAACGCGGGTCTCGGCATCTGCACCGCTTTCAGGCGTCTTCAGCGTGCCTTCAGCTCCGGGCAGGCCTTTGAACTTCTGCCAGTCACCGGTAATCTTCAGCATGTTGAATACTGCGTCGCTCGGCTGTGCTCCAACACCGAGCCAGTACTGTGCTCGCTCGGAATCAATCTGGATCAGCGAAGGCTGCTTGTTGGGATCGTAGGTGCCGATCTCCTCGATGACCTTGCCGTCACGCTTCTTGCGTGAGTCAACGACCACGATGCGGTAGTAGGCATAGAACTTCTTGCCCAGACGCTTCAGACGAATCTTGGTTGCCAAAATGGCTCTCCTTGTTAACTTGGGTGCTTCGCGTGGTGAATGTGTGGGGCACAGACACCCGTTCGGCGTGTCCTCATGCGTACGGGTTTAGAGGGCGCCGCCCGCATGAATAACAATGGGTAATTATAGGCATAGCACCGGATTTTTCGCCACCTCGGTGTGGTGGTGGGCTTCGACCTTCCTCGTTGGCGGCCGAATGCACGAATCACTCTTCCAGAGGGATTCCCACAGCGGAATTCACGTTCACGGTGTGCGGGTGCATTGGACGAGGGTTGATGGCAGATGTGTGCACGGCGGCTGCATCGCGAAGGGTGGGCTTGCCCTGTCCGGGCAGACCCACCTATGCGTCGAGACAATCAGATTGTCAGACCTTCGCTGTTACCGATTCAGGCCTTGCAAACGGGACCTTCTGGTAATTGCGCCGCCGATGATGGCCATCGCTCCTACCAGGTAGAGCACCAGGGCGATGTCTGCGCCGGTACGTGCAAGCTTCGTCGTGCTTGTTGCGACGGCGGCTTGAGCCTTGGCCTGCTGGAGCGCGGTTTGTTCTGCTGCGCTGAGTTTGGCTGCCGCATGGCCGAAGAGACTGAATGAGTGCGTGGTGAACTCCACGGCACTGCCGTCCGCGTTGGCCTTGGCGTCGAGCAATTCGATGCTGCCGTCTTCCAGCTGGTGTGCAATGACCATATTCCTGCGTTTGGCGAGTTCCGAATCATTGATGCTGACGGTTACGCTTTGACCGTCGGACAGGCGGTATTCGTCGCCGGTCAGAGTATTGACCAGATGAATGTCGAAAAGCGCCGTCAGTTCCCTCTCTCCGATGGCATCGGAGAACAAGGCCCGTTTATCGTCATCAAGGTCTTGCTCATCGACTATCAGACGAACATACCAGGGCAGACCGGCAATGCCGATGGTGCCATGCGTGGAGTTCACCACACCGGATTCCTCTTGCAGACGGGCGAGCTTCTGCAGAAGGGACTGCGGAAGCTGTGCGCGCTCTTCTTGGCTGAGGGCCTCGAATCGTACGGTCACTTGAGCTACGAGGTCCGCTTGCTTGCGTGTGGTGACCTTGTCGGGCAGATTGTCTATTGCATCCGACACGTCACCGATGCTCTGGTTGTTCTTGATGGTGAAGGTGCCCTTGACGAAGGTGATGTCGTAGTTAGGATTGCTGAAGCCACCTTCGGGTTCAAGAATGTCGTAGGTGCCGACGTTCTCGCCGGCTGTCCTAGTGAGCGTTCCGGTGATGGTATCGGAGCCGAGAAGCGTGCCTTGAGTGATGGAATATCCAAAGGTGGGGTCGGTCTCTGCGAACTTCTTCGAAGCGTCGTGGGCGGTGATGGTGATGGAAGCCGGTGTGATGGTGAAGTTGACCTTGCCGATTGCCGTATCGCCGTTGTAGGTGGCCTGAACGAAAATTGTGTAGCTTCCTGCCTGGCTGAGCTGCAGCTCGGCTTGTGAAGCAACCCAGTCTCCTGCAGCGGCGCTGATGTCGGCGTTAGCTCCCGATGCCGCCTTGTAGGCGAGTGAATACTCGGATGCCTTCAGCTGCTTGGCGTGCCCGTTATAGACCCGTTCGACCTTCGAGGTGCCGGTGACGGTGTTGAATGAGGTGCCGAGGTATTCGCGGTCGGCGCTTTGCGCCGTCCAGACCTGGAGATTGACGGTTGTGGGGCAGAGGGCGTCAACGCGTTCCTTCAGACTGTTCAGGCCATCGAGTAGAAGAGATGCAATCGCCGACAGGGAGGGCTTGCCCTCCGTGTCCAGAGCGGTGATTCTGTCGATGAGAACTCGGATTACGGCACTCGACATCGAGCAGTTGTTCGCGATGACGGCCTCTCCCTGCTTGAGCAGCTTCTCGATAAGTTCGCGGATGTCCTCACGGAAACCGTCGGATTGAACGTATGCGATGCCATCTTGAATGTTCGACAGCAGCTGATTGACTGCGGCCTGGGCTTCGGCGACACTCATATCCTTGAAGTCGTTGACACCGGCAATAACCTTTCCGGCGATATTTCGAGCTTCGTCGGCAAGGGCATCGAGACGGCTCAAGAGTTCGGCATAACGCTGCTTTGCGGATTCGACCCCCTGCTCGACCTGGTCGGCGAGGTCCTGAAGCTCGGCCTGAATCTTCGCAATTTCGCTGCGAATCTCTTCAAGTTGCTTTTTGGCCTCTTGCGCGGCGGCATCCAATGCGGCGTTTACGGCATCGGCAATCTGCTTGGTGGCTTCTTCGATGGCATCGAAGAGCTGCTGCTTGACTGAGTGCAATGCCGAGGTAACGGCCGATGCCACGGCTGTTGAGATGGCCTCGGCAGCGGTGCTTGCGGCGAGCTGCTGGGCTTGTTCGGCGACCAGACCTGCCTGGTGGGACAAGGCCGCAGCCTTGTCCTGCGCTGTGGATTCCGCGTTATCGAGCACAGCCTGGGCATCGGCAAGGGTTTTGTACAGTCCGGTAGCCGGATTGCCGCCGTCCGCCGGTGTGCCGAGGGCAGCTTTCGCGGATGAGACCGCACTGTTGGCTGCGTTGGAAGCCGCTGTAACGGCTTGGGTGATAACCCACTCCTTGACACTTCGAGCGGTATCGGAATAGGTGCCGAGTGTTGCGGCAGCTGAAAATTGTGCGGCAAGGGCATCGCGATACTCTTTGCAGGTCGGGCTGTTGTATTTGGTCATGTCAAATATGTTGGGCACTGTGCAGTCAGTGGTTTTGTATCCGGCAGTGCTAACTGCTTGGGTTTTCGTTGCGACCGCAGTGTCGGCATCTGCCTTCTTCTGCTGTGCGATTGCCTTATTTGCATCGAAGTTCACCAAATCGTTTTTGGCATCCTGGAGGGCCTTGAGCAGGGCATTGATGGTGTTGTCCGCAATCTGCCCGTTCGTATAGGTCGTTGAGCCGTCGGCTATCTGGTTAATCAGACCGCCCGCTCCGGTGAGGGATTCCAGCGTGGACAGTGCGGCGACTGCGGCATTGAGTTGATTTCGGGCCGCGTCCAACGCTGTCTGTGCTGCACCGACGTTCTGCTCGTCCTGCATCTGTGCGAGCAGGCCGGGATAAGCGGCATCGTAGGCTTGCCAATACTCGCTCGTATGATTGCTGCCATCGATTCCAGGTTTGCCGTCAACGATGTGCGAGGTGTACAGCTCTTCGTACACCATGCCCGAAACCGCGGTCTTGACCTGTTCGCCGGCATCGTCGATGAGATTGTCGATGGTCTGCTTGATGTCGTCGTCGACATCCTCCAAGGCGAGGTCCCCTGCAAGGACCTTCTCGCTGATTTCCTGAGCGTAGGCGGCAACCGAAGATGCCACCTGCCGCATGACCAGCAGGGCGGTTTCACGGTCGATCTTGGTCAGGGCATCGTAGGTCTTGTCGACAACCTGCGCGCAGATGCTCTCGTAAAGAGGCTTTTGGGAATCGCTCGTCGCCAGTTGCGCCACGCATGTGCTGGTCAGGGAGGATTTCAGGTCATCGGAGGTATCGGCGTATGCCGGTGTGACCGCGGTGCCGACAAGCAGCACGCAGGCGAGTCCTGCGCCCAGTGCCTTGGCACTTGCGGATTTCAACGCCGCAAGGCCCGGGAAGTGTTTTCGTACAGTGTTCTTGGCCATATTTACTCTCTAATGTAGTGGGTAAAATTACTATTGGTGTAATAATATTTACATAGAGTATTGATTAGGTTATGCTTGAGGTTGAATCACTGAGGAGGGGCTGCTGTTGGTCTTTCTGAAATACCGGAAACGTCCTCATCCACCGCAGAGGGGGATGAGGACGTTTCCGGTATTCGTACTGCTAACAGGGAGAAAGAAGGCTTTACGCGGTCAGGCCACGCGTATCGATGCGACCAGTGCACGATGGTCCGAGCCGGGTATCGGCAATGACTTCAGGGCGACCGGACGCAGACCCGGTGTGAGCAGAACATGGTCAATCTCTATCAAGGCCGGAATCCACCGCCAGGATGACGGGAATGTGTAGTGATAGCCTTTGCCGAGTTCATAGGATGCGTCGACGAAACTCGATGTGCGGAGCAAAGACCTGAAAACCGGATGGTAGAGGCTTGAATTGAGATCACCGAGCAGCACCGTTTCCACTGCGCTCGCTCTTCGAGTCTTTGCGGAAGCCGGAATCTGCTGGTCCGACCATGCGTCGGAAGGGGTGGGTTCCGAATCCCAATGAGACGGTGATCCTCCCAGTTCACCCAGAGACTGAATGCCCTGATGCCAGAATCTCCCGCCTCTGCCCGGTGATTTCGGATGCGCCGATGCGAAGCGGATGCCGGTTTCGCCGAGTGTCAGGGTCGCGGTCGGTATCGCTGCAGCAGGCAAGGTGATTGAGGATTCCTCACTGGAATTTGCTTCGACTCTCAGCAGTAGCGCATTGCTGCCGCCGTTGTCGTCGTCACGGGATGCTCCGGTGACGGTATACGGCAATTCAGTGTCTAATCCAGCTGTTTCCAAGGATCGCAGCAACTCCGGCGTCACTTCCTGAAGTGCGAGAACGTCGATGTGGTTGTCCCGAACCGTGCGGATGACCGATACCGGGTCGGCCCGTCCGAAGCGGCAATTGAGCGTCATCACATGAAGAGCATCCCCGGAGTGCGCGCCATGTTCGGCAGTGCTCCGGCGTTCGGGCAGTCCTGTAAGTCTCAGCAAAGGTCCCGGCATATCCAGGACCATCGCCGCATGCCACAGCCCTTGCACGCAGAGCAACGCAGCGGCGGTGATGCCCTGGGGCACCGCTCCGGCGAGAACGTATACCAACAGGATCAAGGCAGTGGGAATCCACAGCAATGGGATGAGCGCGATGAGTTCGGGCAAGGGCCGATACACATCCCATCGGGAGGGGATATGTCGCAATGCCATCCAAATGGCAATCACCGCGCAGATAAGCCACAGCAGCATAGAGGCTCTTAGTTGCCGAGCAAGCCGCCAAGACCGCCACCGAGATTTGGGGGCAGGTCAGGCATGCCTGCGGGAGTCTGGGGCTTCTTGCTGAACGCCGATCCTGAGGACTTCGGACCGTTGCCGCTCAGCCTCTCGCGCAGCGCCTTCTCCTCGGCTTCGCGCTTCATCGGGTTGCCTGATTTGGAGTTGCGTTTCTTCGATTTCTTGCCGCCCTTTTTGCCGGCGCCTGCAGCCCCTCCCATGCCTGGCATTCCTGGCATGCCCGGCATTCCTCGTGAGCCGTTGCTCATACGGCGCATCATCTTGGCGGCTTGTTCGAAACGCTGCAGAAGACCGTTAACCGCCGAGACGGTGGTGCCTGCACCGTAGGCGATGCGGGCGCGGCGTGAGCCATTGATGATTTTCGGCTCGTGGCGTTCCTGTGGGGTCATCGAATTGATGATGGCTTCCGTACGGTCGATTTCTTTTTCATCGAACTGCTCGAGTTCCTTGCGGTGCTGCGCCATGCCCGGAATCATGCCAAGCAGGCTTTTCATCGAGCCGAGTTTGCGTACCTGCTGCAGTTGGGACATGAAATCATCGAGACCGAAACTGCCGTCGGAAAGTTTCGCGGCCGCTTCACGGGCCTCCTCCTCGTCGAACTGCTTCTGAGCCTGCTCGATGAGTGTGAGAATGTCGCCCATATCCAGGATGCGCGAGGCCATGCGGTCAGGGTGGAAGACCTCGAAGTCCTTGAGTCCTTCACCTGTCGAGGCGAACAGAATCGGCTTGCCGGTGACGCTGGCGACGGAAAGCGCGGCACCGCCACGGGCGTCACCATCGAGTTTGGAGAGCACCACGCCGGTGAAATCGACACCCTCGTCAAAGGCCTTGGCGGTCTGCACCGCGTCCTGGCCGATCATCGCGTCGATGACGAACAGAATCTCGTTGGGTTGCACGGCGTCACGGATATTGCGTGCCTGAGCCATCAGCTCCTGATCGACACCAAGGCGTCCGGCGGTATCGATGATGACGGTGTCATACAGCTTGTCCTGGGCGAGACGCACGGAATCGCGGGCGACCTTCACCGGGTCGCCGGTCGACTGACCGGGGGAGACCACGTCCGAGGAACCTGACTGCACGCCCGGTTCCGGTGCGTACACCGGTACGCCGGCACGTTCCCCCACCACCTGAAGCTGGGTGACGGCGTTCGGACGTTGCAGGTCGGCGGCGACGAGCAACGGCGTGTGCCCGGTGTCCTTCAGCCAATAGCCGAGCTTGCCCGCCAAGGTGGTTTTACCCGCACCCTGCAGACCGGCAAGCATAATGATGGTCGGTGGCTTCTTGGCGAAGTTGAGTGGCCTATCCACTCCTGAGCCAAGAACCTTCGTCAATTCCTCATTGACGATGCTGACAATCTGCTGCGCCGGATTCAGAGCCTTCGAGACTTCCTCGCCGAGTGCGCGTTCGCGGACCTGTGCTGTGAAGGAGCGCACCACGTCAAGTGCGACATCGGCGTCGAGCAGGGCGCGACGTATCTCACGAATGGTGGCGTCGATGTCCGCGGGCGTGAGTTTGCCCTTGGAACGCAGATGCTTGAAAGCCCCGGATAGTCTATCGGTCAATGAAGTGAAAGCAGCCATAGTGCTACAAGTCTAACGGTCAGGCGGGAGAATGTCGTGCCACTGGCGTGAAAGGACCGTGTTTGTCCGGAGCAAGTCGGGGAAAGTCCGTCGTATGCGGCGTCCTTGCCGCCAGCACAGGCATCACCGTCATCGAAGGTCATGCCGATGCCGAGGAGATTGAGACATGTCACGGGCTTGCGCCGTCATGGATGTGATGAAGCTCATATGAATGGCGGGGCAATCTCCAATCAGTGAATGTTAGGGTGTCCATAACGGTGCAGGGGAGCGCTTGGGATACGGCGAAAGACACAGTGGCGGAAGACACAGTGTTGAGAAAGACAATGTAGTGACGCCGATTGAACACCATCGGGAAAGAGCTCATAGCTGCTCAACTGCACGGCAAGGAAGCTTCGCACTGATGTGCGGACGTAAGGGATGTACAGGACGCAAAGGAGCGATCATGGCCAAGAACGTCATTCAGTTTGGATTCGACAGCAGGACGGCGAACCAGCACAAGGAAGGAACCATCAAGGCGGCAGTGGCGACCGTCAAGGTTCTGGAATCCTGGGGGGTCAAGCATCTGTATGGCATTCCGGGCGGATCGATCAACTCGCTGATGGACGCCCTCTTCGTGGAACGCGAGAACATCGACTACATCCAGGTCCGACACGAGGAGGTCGGCGCGATGGCCGCCTCCATGCACGCCAAGTACACCGGCCATATCGGTGTATGCTTCGGGTCCGCCGGCCCCGGAGGCACGCATACGCTCAACGGCCTGTATGACGCACGCGAGGAGCATGTGCCGGTACTGGCTCTGATCGGTCAGTTCGGCACCGCGGGACTCAATATGGACACCTTCCAGGAGATGAACCAGAATCCCATCTATGCCGATGTCGCCGTATACAACCGACAGGTCTCCACAGCCGCTCAGATGCCTCACGTCATCGACGAGGCCATCCGTCAGGCGTACTCCAAGAACGGCGTGGCCGTCGTGCAGATTCCCGTGAACCTGGGATGGGAGGATATTCCCGCCGATGCCTGGTATTCCGCGGCGCATTCCTTCAGAAGGTATCCGAAGCCCCTGCTCGACACCGTCGACATCGCGGCCGCGGTCGAACTGCTCAACGCCGCTGAACGTCCGCTGGTCTTCGCAGGAGTCGGTACTCGTGGCGAGCATCAAATCGTGATGGACCTCTGCCGCAAGATCAAGGCTCCTTTGGCCAATACCGGCATCAGCTTCGACAACTTCCCTTCGGACTTCGAAGCTCTGCTGGGCAGTCCGAACCGAGTGTCGACGAAACCGTCCGTCGAAGTGTTCCCGGAAGCGGATACGGTGCTCTTCGTCGGCAGCAACTACCCCTTCGCCGAGGTATCCAACCTCTTCAAGAATGTGCGCAAGTTCATCCAGATAGATATCGACCCCGCGAAACTCGGCAAACGACACAATGCCGACATCGCCATTCTGGGCGATGCGGGCGACGCCCTGCGTGCAATCACCGAGGATGTGGACGAGAAGGAGGAATCCGGCTGGTGGAGGGCGAATCTTGCCAACATCGCCAACTGGAACGCCTACGTGCATAAGTTGGAGAAGAAGCGCGACGGCGAGCTCCAGCTCTACCAGGTCTATGACGCCATCAACGAGCATGCCGACGAGGATGCCATCTTCTCGGTCGACGTCGGCGATGTGACCCAGACCTCGATTCGCCACCTGCATATGAATCCGAAGCAGATGTGGCGCACCTCGTCGCTGTTCGCCACGATGGGCATAGGCATTCCGGGCGCCCTGACGGCAAAGGTGGATTTCCCTGACCGGCAGGTATGGAATCTGGCCGGTGACGGCGGTTTCAACATGGTCATGCAGGATCTGGCGACGGAAGTGCAGTATCATCTGCCGATTATCAACGTCGTGTTCGCCAACAAGCAGTACGGGTTTATCAAGGACGAGCAGGAAGACACCAATCTGGGCTTCCTGGGCGTGCAGTTCATGGATATCGATTACGCGAAATTGGCCGAGTCGATGGGCGCCGTGGGATACACGATCACCACCATCGCCGAGGTTCAGGATGTGTTCGAGAAGGCGATGCAGGATATCGCCGCAGGTCGGACCGTGCTCATCGATGCCAAAATCAGCGGTGACAGGCCGCTGCCGGCAGAAATGCTCGAACTCGACCCACGCATCAGCACACCCGAGCAGATTGCCGAATTCCGCAGGCGTTACGAGGCCGAGGACCTGCAGCCTCTGAGCTACTATCTGGCCCAGGAAGGTCTCGATTCCACGGTTTCACGCATCGAACAGGGCGGGTTCTGAGCTGAAATCCACCGGATTGCCGGTTGTGTAGGGATATGAAAGGCGCTGAGACATATCGCTGGTGAGAATCGGCATCATTGCAATGGTGATGCCGATTCTCACGGTGAGACTTGACCGATAATCCCTACACAAAACACATACCCCACATGGTGCATCCGGCAAGGTACCTTCCCAAGCGGTGCATGCCGGTTCACCATATGCCGACTCACTGCATATGCCAGCATATGCGGTCAGGGACTTGGAACTCAGTGCTTGAGACTCCACGAAGAACCGCCTGGGGTGTCTTCGATAAGGACCCCGGCATTGTTCAGCGCATCTCGGATGGCGTCGGCCTTGGTGAAGTCACGGTCGGCACGAGCCTGAGCGCGAGCGTCGAGCTGTTCGCGAATCAAAGTGTCCAACACGGTTCCCCGTGCATCCTCAGCCTCGCTCGATGCGCCTGAAGCCCACTGTGCATCCAATGGGTCCAGTCCGAATACGTCAAGCATGGCGCGAAGCTGCAACAGCAGTTCTCGAAGAGCATCGAGCTGAGACTCGTCGCGGAGTCTGTCATCGAGCTGGGAAAGCAGCGTATTGCCGCTGCGAATGGCGGCGAACACGCATGCCATCGCTCCCGCAACGTTGATGTCCTCGTTCATCGCCGCAACGAAGTCATGTGGCAAGGCATCGGCATCCACATCCCTGACTTCGTCTCTTCCGGGCTGCGACCCCAAGGCGGCACCTGCCCTTTCGACGAAATTGGCGATGCGGTCGAATGCGCTTGCAGCCTCGTTCAGCGTCTGATCGCTCCATTCCAGCATCGAACGATACTGCACGGAGGCCAAGGCATAGCGGACCACCCAGGCCGGATAGGCATCGAGCACAGTGGTGACAGCAAGGCCGTTTCCCAATGATTTGCTCATCTTCTCGCCCTTTTCGGTCACCCAGGCGGAATGCATCCAGTGCTTGGCGAAACCCCAGCCGGCGGCGTGGGACTGAGCCATCTCGTTCTCGTGATGCGGGAAGCGCAGGTCAAGACCCCCGCCGTGGATGTCAAAACTGTCACCCAGATAGCGGTGGCTCATGGCAGAGCATTCGATATGCCAGCCCGGTCTGCCTGTTCCGAAGGGTGTCTGCCAGCGTGCGGTTTGCGGGTCACTCGCCTTGGGGGACTTCCACAGGGCGAAATCCCTGGGATCGTGCTTCTGCTCCGAGCTGTCCGCGGCATCGCCGGGATTGTACTTGTCTTCGCCTTCCGCATCTACGCTGGGGCCCATGCGGTCCGCCACGGCTGCGTTGTCGTCCGCGGCCAGGGTTCCTGACTCCTGATGCGTCAAAGCGCCATACTCCGGCCAGGAAGCCACATCGAAATAGACATCACCTGAAGGTTTGCCCTCGGCATCCTTCAACACGTATGCGTGCCCGTTGTCGATGATGCGCTGAATCAGGTCGACCATATCCAGAATATGGCCCGTCGCCCGTGGTTCGTATGTCGGGGGCAATACGCCGAGAGCGTCGTAGGCATGGGTGAACTCTCGTTCGTATATGTACGCACGTTCCCACCATTGCTGCCCGGCAGCCTCGGCCTTTGCGATGATCTTGTCGTCAACATCGGTGACGTTACGGATGAAAGTGACCTTGTAGCCAAGCCTCATCAGCCAGCGGCGAACCACATCGAAGGCCACGGCCGCTCGGATATGCCCCACATGCGGGGAGCTCTGCACGGTGGCCCCGCACACATAGATACCGACCTCGCCGGGTTTCAGAGGTGCGAAAGGCTCCACCTTGTGGCTTGCGGTATCGTACAAGCGCAGGTTCGAAGCCGCTGATGTGCTGGAATCATGCGATTTCTGGCGTGTGGTCATACCAACGAGAATATGCACGATGAACGACAACGGCAATATGCGAGGGTATCGAATCGTGTGGTCCTTGTGCACGTTTTACACAAGTGATGCCACAATGGAGGTATGGCAAAACCTCAGGTGCTCATCCTTCAGCATGCCGAATGGGAAAAACCCGGCAGGATACTGGAGTGTTTGGAAGACGTCGGTCTGCAGACCACGATGTTGAACATCACCAAGCAGACGAAGCCCGATCTTCCCGAATTTCAGGAAATCGCGGGCGTGGTGATTATGGGCGGTCCTATGGGGGCAACGGATTTCGAACACTATCCGGGGTTGAAAAAAGAGGCGAAACTCGCTCGTGCGGCGATCAGCGTCGGCAAACCGGTGATCGGCGTCTGCCTGGGGCAGCAGATCATAGCCACCGCGCTGGGGGCGAAACTCACTGCAGGAGCAGTGGATGAGGTCGGTTTCGGGCCTATCAAACGTCTGGCCCAGCATGATTACTTCTCGATGTGGAGCAGGCAGCTGAATGTACTGCACTGGCATCATGATGTGGTCGGACTGCCCGAGGGTGCGGAACCGCTGGCGCGTTCCGAGCAGACGAAGGTGCAGGCCTTCCGCATCGGTTCGGCGCTGGCCATGCAGTTCCATCTTGAAGTGAGCGGGCCCTTGCTGGAGGAGTGGCTTGAGGAACCGGCGATGGTAAAAGGCATGAAGAAATCTCAGATATCGCAGATTCGTGATGATTTCGCGGCTTTCAACACGCAGCTGCAACCTCTGGCTGATTCCGTGTTCTCCGGTTTTGCGGCACGCTGTTCCACATATGCGGCGTTTCTGGAGGATGAGCGCCGGTAGAGCGGCCATCACGCTGATTTCGGATTGCGGCTGCACAGGCGGTCGTCGTGCCGCCGAGGCTTCTGTGCAAGCATACGGCTATATTGGAGAATCATGCCGATATATGATTTGGGCCTTGAACATGTGGACCTCGCCTTCGCCACAACCACGATTTTCACCGATGTGACGCAGGGAGTGTTTGAAGGCGATCGCATCGGCATCGTCGGGCGTAACGGTGGAGGTAAATCCACCTTGCTGCAACTGCTGGCCGGAGTGCAGCAGCCGGATTCCGGACGAGTGACCAGACGCAACGGTCTTAGCTTCGGTATGCTCGATCAGCGCGATCCTCTGGACGACGCGATGACCGTCCGCGAGGCAGCTTTGGAGAACCGTGCGGACTATGAGTGGGCCGCAGACGCGACTTCCCGCGACATCGTCCAGGCCCTGCTCGGAGGAATCAGTCTCGATGCGAAGGTCGGGTCGCTTTCCGGAGGGCAGCGCAGACGTGCCGACCTCGCGAGATTGCTGCTGCATGACTGGGATATTCTGGCACTTGACGAGCCCACCAATCATTTGGACATCGTCACGATTCATTGGCTCGCCGAGCACTTGCAGTCTCGATGGTCGAAAGGCAGCGGCGCACTGCTGCTGGTCACCCACGATCGCTGGTTCCTTGATGAGGTATGCCAGAGCATGTGGGAGGTCCACGATGGCGTTATCGACCCCTTCGAAGGTGGATACAGCGCGTATATGCTGCAGCGCGTGGAACGCGATCGTCAGGCCGATGTGATGGAAAACAAGCGTCGCAATCTGGCACGCAAGGAACTGGCATGGTTGACCAGAGGCGCTCGCGCCCGTGCCACGAAGCAGAAATTCCACGTCAAGGCGGCGAATGAGCTGATTGCCGACGTCCCACCGATGCGCAACGCATTGGAGCTGCGGCAGATGGCAACCTCGCGTCTGGGCAAGCAGGTCGTGGATCTGGTGGATGTGACCCAGATATACCAGCACAATGCGGTGGAAGCGGCTCAGGCCGTCGATGTCGTCGAATCCCCCTATGCACAGCCTCCGCTGACGGGCTCGGTGGAGATACTGGTGGATGATGATTCGGCGAATGGCCTGAGTGCACAGCATGGTTCCGATGAAAGCGAGGGCCAAGGCGGTGGAAACGATGACGGGCAGGACCAGACATCGGCGGCGAAGCATGTGACCATCAGCGGGCGCAAGGTGCTGGACGATGTGACCTGGCTTATAGGACCGGGTGACCGTTTCGGCATCGTCGGTGCCAATGGGGCAGGAAAATCCACGCTGCTCAGCATCATAGACGGGACGCTGAAACCCACCGTCGGTCGTGTGAATATCGGTAAAACGGTGAAATTCGCCGTGCTGACCCAGCGTTTGGATGAACTCGAAAAACTCGGTCCATACCGCATTCAGGAAGTGCTTGCACGCTACAAAAGCAGTTACATCGTGGAAGGCAAGGAAGTTACTCCCGGGCAGCTGATGGAGCGGCTCGGCTTCGAGTCGGCACAGCTGATGACGCGCATCCAGGACCTCTCAGGAGGGCAGAAACGCCGGATGCAACTGCTGCTCATCCTGCTTGACGAACCCAATGTGCTCATCATGGACGAGCCGGGGAACGACCTCGATACCGACATGCTCGCGGTGATGGAGGACCTGCTGGACACCTGGCCAGGTACCTTGATCGTGGTGTCCCACGATCGCTACCTTCTTGAACGCGTCACCGACCAACAGTATGCCTTGCTGGAAGGCAAAGTCCGTCATCTGCCGGGGGGAGTGGACGAATACCTCCGGTTGGTCGGCGTCGAGCACTCCGAGAATGGGTATGCGACATCTGACGATGAAGGTTCTGGAACGTCGTCCGCGGATACCGGGGCCGATGCCGAGCAGGATGCCAAAGCCCAAAGAACCGCGAAGCGTGACGCGGGCAAACGAGCTAATGCGATAGAACGCAAGCTGGCGAAGTTGACGAAGTCGAAGGAAAGCCTGGAACAGCAGATGGCCCAGCATGACCCGGCCGATTTCGAAGGTCTCAATGCGCTGAATGAGCAATTGCAGACGGTATCGCAGGAATCAGAAGCGCTTGAGGAGGAATGGCTGGAACTCTCGGAGCTCGCGGAGTCCTGAGCCGATTCGTATCGGGCTGATAAACGGAGCTGCGCGCAAAGTGGCTGGGTGTGCACGGGCCCGATACGATAACTGCACTACAAGGACAGCAATGCGGTAGAAATTCCGACCTATTGCTGTCCTTGTAGTGCAGTTATCTAACCCAAAGTAGTCATGTGCTTATGTGCACATGAAGCGTGTGTTGGGGGCAGCGAGCTAACGGCCGGTGACGGTTGAGCCCAATACCTTCTCGCTCAAAGCCTTCGGACCCCGGGTCACGGCGACCGAGCCGGAACGCACCAATTCGATGACCCCGTACTGTTCCAGAAGACCGAGCAGGGCATCGAGCTTGCCTTCCGCGCCGGTCGCCTCGATGGTCAGCGATTCCGGATGGACATCAACCACGCGGACGCGGAAGAGTTGGACGATTTCCAGAACATCGGAGCGGTTGTGCTCATTTGCTGCGACTTTAATCAGCACGAGTTCGCGTTCGACGGTGCTGTCAGGGTCGAGTTCAACGATTTTGAGCACATGCAGCAGTTTGTTCAGCTGCTTGATGATCTGTTCCAAGGGAACGGTCTCGACATCGGCGGTAACGGTGATGCGCGAGATATCAGGGCGTTCGGTAGGAGACACCGAAAGAGAGTTGATGTTGAAGGCGCGGCGAGCGAACAGGCCCGAAACGCGGGCCAGTACTCCCGGACGGTTCTCGACCAATACCGAAAGTGTGTGGCGTTCGGACCCCGGACGTGAAGCTGGATAGTTCACCATAATGCTCTGCACCTCTCCTAGTTCTTCTCGTCGTTTACGTCGGCGGCATCGGCCCCGGCGGTATCCACCCGTGAAGGTGCGGTGGTGGCATCGCGCAGTGGTTCGACACCCGGCTTGTAGATCACCGAATCATTCGATGTGCCTGCGGGCACCATCGGCCATACCATCGCATCCTTCCAGACGCGGAAATCAATCAGCACGGGGCGGTCATTGGTCGCGTTCGCCACGTCGATGGCTGCTTCGGCCTCTTCTTTGGTAAATGCACGGATGCCGAGGCAACCGTAGGCTTCCGCGAGCTTCACGAAATCAGGAACGTCCACGATGTCCTTGTCCGGTGTGGCCTTCTGTTCACCGTCCTTGAGATTCGTAGCGGAATAGTGCTTGCCGTAGAACAAGGTCTGCCATTGGCGGACCATGCCGTAGACCGAATTGTTGAGTATCGCGATTTTGATAGGTGTGTGGTCGAGGAATGCGGTCGCCAGCTCCTCCGAGGTCATCTGGAAGCTGCCGTCACCGTCAATCAGCCAGACGGGCTTGTCTCCATCGAATTCGCGGGCGGAGCCGATGCTGGCTCCGATGGCCGCAGGAAGACCGTAACCCATGGTTCCCAGACCACCCGAGGAAATCCAGGACTGAGGATTTTCGAAATCGACCAGCTGGCTTGCCCACATCTGATGCTGCCCGACGCCCGCCACCCAGATGGTGCTCGGGTCGGCCTTCGCGGAAAGCCGCTGCACCACCCATTGCGGAGCCAAGGAGCCGTCCGAAGGCTCCTCGTATTCGACCGGGTAGTCCTTCCGCCAATCATTGATGACCTGCCACCACGCCTTGAGGCGCGGTTTGCCTTGAATGGCCTGAACCCGTTCGATCTCGGGGATGAGGTCATCGAGCACTTCAGAGACATCGCCGACTATCGGAACATCCGCCTGTCGATTCTTGCCGATTTCGGCGGGATCGATATCAATGTGGATTACGCGGGCCGACGGCGCGAAGTCATCCAGCTTGCCCGTGACCCTGTCGTCGAATCGTGCGCCGATGGCCACCAGGAGATCGGACCGCTGCACCGCGGCGGTTGCCGCGACGGTGCCGTGCATACCCAGCATGCCGAGAGTCGACGGGTCGGAATCAGGGACGATTCCACGCGATTGCAGGGTGGTCACAATCGGTGCTCCGGTCACATCCGCCAACTGCTTCACCTGCTTGGAGGCATGGGAACGCATCGCACCGCCACCCACGTACAGCACGGGACGGTAGGACTGGGCGAACATGTGCGCCGCATCGGAAAGCACATGGCCATGCGCCTTCGTCGTGGGGTTGTACCCGGGGAGAATCATGCGCTGCGGCCATGAATAGAACATGTCTTCGACCTGAGCGGTCTTCGTCAAATCCACCACGACAGGGCCGGGACGGCCTGACTGCGCGATATAGTAGGCCTCCGAGAGTACGCGTGGCACGTCCTGGGCACGGGTGACCAGGAAGGAATGCTTGGCGACGGGGTAGGTGATGCCGACGATGTCGGCTTCCTGGAAGGCGTCGGTGCCGATCGCTCCTACGCCTACCTGGCCTGTGATAACCACCAAGGGCACGGAATCCATCATCGCGTCCGCGATGGGAGTGACCATATTGGTGGCTCCCGGTCCTGAAGTGACGATGCATACGCCTACTCGACCCGTGGAAATGGCGTAGCCCTCGGCAGCGTGCCCTGCCGCCTGTTCGTGACGGGTCAGGATGAAACGGAATTTCACATCATCCTGTATGGCATCGTATGTGGGAAGAATCTGTCCGCCCGGAATACCAAAGACATCTTCGACGCCCAGATCCTGCAGCGAGCGAACCAGCGCCTGCGCACCGGTCATCTTTTCGCCGTCGGTTATGGTTGTTTCTGATGTTTCGCGGGTTCTTGGAACTCCGCTGAATGCCTGCAATGGTGTGGGCAGTACCATGATTTCCTCTCACTTCGCACTGCTGCGAGTATCGGTGTCATGCACTTGCGATCTCGGTATGGCCACGGTCGGCAGGTCACCATGCGGTCATTCGGGATGCGATGCCGGTCCGCTTGTGGCAGGAGGCATGCTCTTGTGCGTATCTACATAGTCTAGGCATAAGAATGCCGCATGAGGGTTGCGTTTCAAATGACGGGATACTATTTGCCGTCTTTGGCGGTGTTTTCGTTGCTATCGACGGGATTATCGGTCCGTGGGGCTTGTTCGCTCAGAGAATGCCATGCCTTTTCCGCGGCAGCCAGCTGGGCTTTGCGCTTGCTTGAGCCTTTGCCCGAAGCGAGGGGCTGTTCCTCATCGCCGAGAAACACCGTTGCGGTGAAAATCTGCTGATATTCGGGACCGGAGACCTGCATGCGGTAACGCGGTTCATCTCTGCCGAGCCCATGAGCTTTGACGGTCAGCGAGGTCTTCCAGTCGAGAGCCGGGCCTTCGGTGGCGACTTCCGCAAGCGTGTCGTCGATAAGACGATGGACGGTGATGCGTGCACCCTCGATACCGTGCTCGAGGAACACCGCGCCAATCAGGGATTCGACGGTATCGCACAGAATCGAATCCTTGTCGTCGCCTCCGCTGTCCTTTTCTCCGTGGCCCAGAAGGATGTACGGACCGAGTTGAAGAATCTCCCTGGCGATTGCCGAAAGCGCCTCTTCGGAAACGGCCTTCGCCCGCATCTTCGCCAATTCCCCCTCGGACAGGTCAGGGTGAACGGAGAACAGCGTCTCGGTGGAGACCAGTTCCAGAACCGCGTCGCCGAGGAATTCGAGACGCTCGTTATTGGGCATCCCGGGGTGTTCATGTGCGAAAGACCGGTGGGTCAGCGCATGGACCAGCAGTTCGGGGCTGATGGAAGAACCGAGTCTGGACAGCAATTCATCGGCTGCGATATTGTGCAGCGCCGCTGGTGTGCCCGCATCATTACTGGACATTGCGTACCTCCCCGCACCACTGTGGTGCATTACCTGCCTGTATGCCGTGAGCCAAGGTCACGCGCATCGGCCGACATATTGAAAAACCCCGCCACCCGTCGATGGCAGGGTTTCCGTTACCGTTCCGGCAAGTCGATTCACTTGGTGAATACGGACTTGATGGCGTCCTTGTAGACGCGGCCACGGAATGAACCGCAGCTGGGGCATGCCACGTGGGGCAGCGAGGGTGCTCCGCAATTGGGGCACGTCACGGTCTTCGTGGCGGATGTTTTCCAGTTCGCGCGGCGCGAATGCGTATTGGCGCGCGAGGTCTTGTACTTTGGCAGTGCCATGATTTCCTCTATTTCGATTAATCTATTTAGCTTAAGCGTTCAGTATCCTAGCGCATGGCAAGGATTTTGTCACCTTGAGCGGCTGCATGCTTTGACAATAGTTGCATGCGTGAGCCTTGCATGCAGAGCGATATCTTTGCGACACACCAACTTCCCGAGGTGTCATGCATAGCTGTGACGTGTTCACCTGTCCTGATTATTGCTCAACTGTTGCCGCAATCCTTCAAGACCAGCCCAGCGGATATCGGTCAAATCATGATCGTGATCTGGGTTGTCATTGAGATTGATGCCACATTGCGGGCATAACCCTTGACAATCCTCTTGACATAGCGGTTGCAGGGGAAGTGATTCGACCAGATTATCGCGGATAAGGGCTTCAATGTCAGCGAAAGCTGAACCAGGTGACAAGGGATATGTGTCTTCGGATTCATCCTCTTCGGCAACAATATCGACATCGTCATCGCGACTTGCCTGCGTTGACTTGTATGAACCACGTCCAGCCACATCAGCGTTGAATGGGAAGAAAGCCACCACATCAACATGCCAATCCTTGTTGATGGGCTTTAAGCAACGGATGCATTCCGCGTGGACTGGCGCAGTGATTTGCCCTGTTAAGACAAGACCATCCGCAATGGAATCCATGCTGCCATCAACGTGGACGGTTGAGCCCTCGCTAACGCCGATGATATTGTCTCCTATCCCGCTTGGCGCAGGACAATCCATATCCACATGCTTGCTTTGCCCAGCTCTGCTCGCAATCTGCGCCACAGAAATTGACCACGGCGAATCTTCTGGTCTAGCCATATCATCCCCTCTCCAGCCTCATCAGCTCTCTACGCTTGCACAGCTCTCGAAGCCTGCACGGTGGAATCGACTTAGTGCTCGCCCTGCGATTGCTGTTGCGCCTTCTGCTGACGTTCATCAAGAACTCTGAGACCTGCCTGAACATCCTGTTGAATCTTGTTGAGCTGTTCGTCCAAATCATTCATCACTCTGATGGAGTATCGATCAGCTCCCTCAGAGAGTGTAGA
>OMJG01000623.1_pt1 | contig 25244 bp, 19 predicted proteins | sample 1646431 | NCBI WGS metagenome assembly OMJG01 (sample SAMN03771674, study PRJEB25209) | food metagenome | isolation source: Cotija cheese | place: Mexico:Jalisco,Michoacan | collected 2011-12-12
AGGCTTGCTCTGGTGTGGGGTTGCGCTTTGGGTTTAGCGTCGAAGTTATGAAAAATTACAAAGCATTCACGCTCCACTACAGACAGGCGGTGAGCGCTCTTAGAGACATGGCGGAACTCTCGCCGTACGATATGGCAGCCGATGGGTGGGCCTTGTCGACAGCGAAAAAGTTCTCCAAATTAGCGGATGTATTCTTTGGCTCCACAAACTCGCCGCGCCTGCAACGTGAATCTGTCGCTCTGGCTGAAGAGCGCGGGTTGAGTATGGAGCGTCTACAGATGATTGATGGTCACGCTCAGAAGGTGAAGAAACAGCGGGGTGCGGCCTGGAAGTTGCGCGCGGAGTTGATTGCGCACGAGGGTACTTATGAAGAAGTCAACGCTCTGGGCAACCAACGTGTCGATGAACTCATCGGTGAGAAACCAAAAGAAAAAGGTGTCCGCGTAGGACGCCCAAAGAACGGCATGGTCACGATGAGCATCACCGATACCCAGCGCCGCATTATTGACTTTGAGAAAACGCTTGATGCCATAGAGACCTCATCAGAGCCCCGGTCGAAGGCACTGTTAGAAGCGTTCTGGAAACATATCGACGGCGGCGGTGGTGTGCTCAAACCCGAATACCGCACTGTTATTGCCATCGGTTTGGATCAATCCGCAACGATTATTCGCGGCGAAGGCGATGAATCCATCATCGGAGTATCCGACGGCACGACAATGACTGGAGCCGAAATCGTTAACCTTGCGATGTCCGGCGCCCTCGGCGACAAGATTTACGCCGGACTCTTCCACCCAACCGCCGGACCGGTCAATCTCTACGAAGCTCGGTTCGCGTCAGGCAAGCAACGGATTCTAGCCATGGCGGAGAATCTTGTGTGCCCGTGGCCGGACTGCAAAGTGCCGGCCGATAGATGCCAGGTACATCACATTGATGCGCATAAGAACGGCGGGCAGACTAATCCGTCGAATCTCACCACGCTGTGTGCCTATCACAACGGTGTCAACGACGATGGCGCACGAGACGTGCGCCATGAAAAGAGCAGAGGTCGGATGATACGCCACCGCGGACAGGTCAAGCTTGTTACCCCAGGCGGAAAACTGCTGGGCAACACGCATGACTTGAGCACGATGGGAGCGATGGACCTGATTTAAGACCACGTCAAAGCATCACACTACACCCGGGATCTGACAAGGGTTCCCGGGCTAAAAGGCGTGCCTAAAACAGGGACAAGCGATTGGAGTGATAGACGGTGCCGAAGGGGGCATCGATACGCACCCAGCGACTAAGGCCCGAGATGCGCAAGTGGCGTGGCACGTTCATCGGCGCCGCGAAATTAGGAATGAGACCTAAGTTCGTGCAGGCGAAAATCATGCGCATGGGAATCTCTGCGCTGACATCACCGGACTCAGCGGTGACCACGGTCTGATTCATCAAGCTTTGCGGCGGCCCCATCGGGCCGGAGAACTGGCGGGCAAGCTTTTGGCCTTCATCGACAAGACTGCGTGCAACCTCGACCGGCAAGTTATCAATGAGCTTGAAACCAGACGCTGGCGGCAGTGCACCCGGCCAAGATGGATCGCGCGGGCGGCCCAGGTTCAGCTCAATCGGCGCATCTGGGGTGGCAGCGGCAAATTCCGTGGCGTTGAGGGCCTCGAGCATGGTGTCGGCGCCGACTACCGCACCATCGCGGCTGACGGTTCCCTGGATGCGACGCGAGGCAACCACCTCAAATGGCGTGGTGGCGAAAACATCCACCACCGGTGGTTGGCCATCGGAGCCATCCGCTAATTGCCGAAGACGCACCATGGCTGATGCATCAATGCCCGTCACACGTGCAAGGAATGAAACCATTCCCGCACCGCCGCCGTACAGCATCAATATTTCGTCCATGGTGCGTCTCCTGATTCTTGAGTTAGGGAATTGTTTCTCTCCCTCACGACTCTAGCCCGCTTAGGGCAACGAGCTAGTTTTTCAACTAGTCGTCGTAGCCGATCTCACCCAAGCCAAGGTCCGAATTGGCTCCCGCCGCAGCATCATTCTTGTCATTTTCAACGCCGATGTTGAGCAGAATATCGCGCTCCATATCAGTCAAAGAACGTGGCGTTTGGGTATCCAAGTCAACCGCAACCTGCACGCACTCCACAACGCATGCGGTGCGACCATGCTTATCCTTGATTTCCTGGCGGGTCACAAAGGAGGTGTTGCCAACCTCAACCACCTGAGACTCGATAAGCAACTCGGTGTTGCCTTCAGGCTCAATTGGCTTGCGGAAGTCCAAATCGAGGTGGCGCACGAAAGCAGCAAACTCGATATCTTGTGAAAAGAATTTATCCTCAGCAAACGCCAAACGTGCTTCCTGGGCGATTTCAACATAATTGGCATTCATGATGTGGCCATAGCGGTCGAAGTCAGACCAGCGGACTGGAATGCGGTGTGAGTGGATGGAATCTGAAGCCATGAGGCGGCAATACTCCTTGGGTTTATATCCCCGGCCCAGCACATACAGCTGCCAACCAGGGCAAATCATAAAATGAATAGTTCATATTAAACAAGAGGCGATAGTACACATTTACCGTGCACTATCGCTTCAAGTCTATCGATGTTTAACGTGGTGGTGAACTAATCCCCACCCACGCCACATTAACGAGTCAGCTTGCGGTGGGTCACGCGGGAAGGACGAGCGGCATCTTCACCGAGACGCTCAATCTTGTTCTTCTCGTAGTCACCGAAGTTGCCCTCGAACCAGTACCACTGGCCTTCTTCAACGTTGCCTTCCCACGCAAGAATGTGGGTACAGGTGCGGTCCAGGAACCAGCGGTCGTGAGAAATAACCACGGCACAGCCAGGGAACTTCTCAAGCGCGTTTTCCAAGGAACCCAGGGTTTCGACGTCCAAGTCGTTGGTAGGCTCATCGAGCAGAATCAGGTTTCCGCCCTCTTTCAGCGTCAGCGCCAAGTTCAGGCGGTTACGCTCACCGCCGGAGAGAACCTTGGATGGCTTCTGCTGGTCTGGGCCCTTGAAACCGAACGCAGACAGGTATGCACGCGATGGCATTTCGTTCTGACCAACGTGGATGTAATCCAGGCCGTCAGAAACAACTTCCCACACGGTCGCATCCGGGTCGATGTTCGCACGGTTCTGGTCAACGTAGGACAGCTGGACGGTATCGCCAACCTCAACCGCGCCGGAGTCAGCGTCTTCCAAGCCAACGATGGTCTTGAACAGGGTGGTCTTACCCACACCGTTCGGGCCAATCACGCCGACGATGCCGTTACGAGGCAGGGTGAAAGACAGGTCCTTGATCAAGGTACGGCCATCAAAGCCCTTGGTCAGGTTCTTGGCTTCAACAACCTTGTTGCCCAGACGTGGCGGAGTAGGAATCTGGATTTCTTCGAAGTCCAACTTCTTGTACTGTTCCGCCTCAGCCGCCATTTCTTCGTAGCGTTCCAGACGAGCCTTGTTCTTTGCCTGACGTGCCTTAGCACCGGAACGAACCCACGCGAGCTCATCCTTCAGACGCTTGCGCAGCTTCGCATCCTTCTTGCCGGCAATCTCCAGACGCTCAGCCTTCTTCTCCAAGTAGGTGGAGTAGTTGCCTTCGTATGGGTAGAGCTTGCCGCGGTCGACCTCACAGATCCAGCCCGCAACGTGGTCCAGGAAGTAGCGGTCGTGTGTCACGGCCAGGACAGCGCCTGGGTAGTTTTCCAGGTGCTTTTCCAGCCACTCCACGGACTCAGCATCCAGGTGGTTAGTAGGCTCATCGAGCAGCAGTAGGTCAGGCTCACTCAGCAGCAGCTTTGCAAGTGCTACTCGGCGACGCTCACCACCGGAGAGCTGGGTTACCGATGCATCGGAAGGCGGGCAACGAAGAGCTTCCATTGCCTGCTCAATCTTGGAATCAACTTCCCACGCGTCAGCTGCGTCGAGTTCTTCCTGCAGCTTGCCCATTTCATCCATGAGCTCATCGGTGTAGTTGGTTGCCATTTCTTCGGCGATTGCCTCGAAGCGCTGCTTCTTTTCGAAGATGTCTCCAAGACCTTCCTCGACGTTTTCGCGCACCGTCTTTTCTTCATTCAGCGGTGGTTCCTGCTGCAGGATGCCCACGGTGGCACCTGGATCCAGGAACGCTTCACCGTTGGAAGGCTGGTCCAGACCAGCCATAATCTTCAGAATCGAAGACTTACCCGCGCCGTTGGGTCCAACGACACCAATCTTTGCGCCTGGGTAGAACGCCATGGTGACATTGTCCAAAATGACCTTGTCGCCAATGGCTTTACGCACGTTCTTCATCGTATAGATGAACTCGCCCATGTCACTCCCTTGTATTTCGAGTTTTAATCACCACAAAGCGTACCCGACTGGCACAATAAATGAACGCCTGCCACCAGTTTTAGCCAGCGGCAGGCGCACGATGTGGCGATGACTAATTTCTTATTCTGAAATTCGTACTTCCCACTCTAAATTATTGGGAGCTTAAGTACTAAGCACCAATGAAATTCACTGTCCTAAAAGTTCGCCACGGCGTCCTCCTCGGTTGCCAGTTCCGATTCCCGGTCAGAGTTTTCTCGCACCGCGTCCAGGGAGACTGGCTCCACGGGCTCGAGGTCGGTTTCATCAATGACTTCGTCATTGTTCACGGTGTAGTCCTTATTAATGTGCAGCGCTTCCGAGCCCGCGTTGAGCACAATACCTTCCGGAGTGTGCGTGGCATCCATGCGCTGGGAGGCAAGAATGTAGCGGTTCATATCAATGCCCACCTGCAAACCGCGCAGGTAGGTGCGCTCGCGCTGCTTCTGAGTTTCATTATCCGTCCAGGTATCAGTGCACACAGATCCCAGCGCGATAACAGGCATGCCCTTCTTCAAAGACTTCGAAGCGTTGATCGCAAGCTGACCCCAAAGTTCCACGTTCATGTAAACGGTGTCGCTATCGCGCCATTCAAAATCGCCCTTGGCGTTGGTAAAGCGGGTTCGGCGCGAGGAAGCAATGCGCAAACGGGTGTTGACCTTGTCCCCGCTGAACTTGGTTACGAATGGATCGTCGGTGAGGTTGCCGGTGATGGTTACGGTGTATTGAGACATGATGTGTCTTCTTTCTGTTTCTTGAGATTTGAGCTTATTTTTTCGAGCGGTTGCTCTAAAACTCATCTTGTAGGCATCGTCAAGAAAAGAAAACAGAAAACTTGAAAACCTGTGGATAACTATGTTGACCCGTCACTAAAAGGACCTAGTTATCCACAGGCTAATGTAAAACCCCTAGTCGCCCGGCTAATCGCTCGGCTAATCGCTCGGCTAATCGCTCGGCGCATCGCCAAGCCCATCGCCGAGCTAGTTGCCGCGGTTGTTCCTCCGGCTAAGCTCCGCCAGCATCTTGTTATATTCCTCCATATCCACGTCACCATCGACCTCTGCCTTGGCGTCATAGAACTTGGATTCAGCACGGTCTTCGCGCAGCCACTCAACAAAGAGCTTGCCAAAGACAATGACCAGCGGGAATTGCCCGAAGCCCCAGGCGATGCCACCGCCGACCTTTTGGTCCTGCATGAGGTCATGGTCCCAAGGGATTTCCAGAGAGAGGTAGTACTCCAGCCCCAAAATCTCATTGAGCTGCATGAGGTAAACACCCATGAACAGGTGAATCGGCATGGAGGCAAACAAAATACCCAGGCGGATTAGGGTCTTGGAGCGCTTCGGAATTGGGTCTGGTCCCACCACTTCCCAGAAGTAGATGTAGCCGGAGATAAGGAATGCGAAGTTCATGAGCACGTGGCCGGCGTGTTCTGAGATTGCTAGTTGGTACAGGCCGAAGGACAAGTACAGCACGTAGAAGAAGAACAGGAACTGCAGCACGTTGACAATTGGGTTGGTGATAAAGCCCAGAATCTTGGACTTGGTCAGCGCCACGGCCCAGTCATGGATGGTGGGTTTGCCGGGGCGTCCGGATTCGAAGGCTTCCATAATCAATGTCAGCGGCGCGCCCAGCACCAGCATAAGTGGGATGACCATGGACAGCACCATGTGGCCGAGCATGTGCATGGAATAGGTCGCTGGGATGTACATGCCGGTGCCGGTGGACATGAAGACTGTCAGCCCCAGCGAGCCCAGCATCCACCATGTGGTGCGCCATCCAGACCACGCGAGGCCGCGGCGGCGAACATGCCACAGCGCGTAGGCGTAAAGCGCGGCGAGAATCAGTCCGATAGTGCCAAACATGACATCGAAGCGGAATTGGGTGAGCATGTTGCCCCAGGATGGTGCTTCGCTGAGTTCAAAGCCCATGACAATCTGCATGGAGTTCAGGTTCGGGTCGCGCGGCGGTGGCGGCGGGGTGCGGCCCATGGTGATGGCCACACCAGCGGTGGTGGCCATGACAGCGACTTCGATGATGGCAACGCGCAGAAACAGCTGTGGTTTCTTACCCAGTTGCGGGATGGTGATTTGGCGGTGGATAAAGCCGAAGAAGACTAGCAGCAGGGTCAGCGCGGTTTTCGCCACGATAATCAGGCCGTAGCGGGTGGTGAACCAATCGGAGAATTCAATACGAATAGCAGCGTTGACCAGGCCCGAGATGGTCATGGCACCGGCAGCAACCAGCGCGAGGGTGGAATAGCGGCGCACCGCCATGGTCATATCGGGCCCCAGGCGACGGCCGTGAGCAATCAGCGCGAGGATGCCACCAATCCACAGCACCAAAAACACCAGGTGCCAGAGGAAAGAGTTGGTGCCGTAGTCATGGTCGCCGCCGGAGGCCGAGTGACCTTCCATGCCCAGCGGCACCACCATGAGAACAGACAGCACAAACAGCACCGGCTGCATGGTCCATTTATTGCTCACCAGCCCCAGTACGCCGACAGCAGCAGACATCACAGCGGTGACCACCCAGACTTGGGCGGTAGCCACTTGGTCCAAGGCCATAGACATCATTTGTACGTTGAGCACCTGCGTCAGCGGGGTTCCAGAAACATCCGACATGACCAGTGGGGCTTCAACCAGCGCAACCAGGGCAACACAGAAGGCGGCAAAAGAGCCAGTTCGCTTTGCGATGAACCCATCAACCGTCAACGTCGCCTCAGTCAGGCGTGCATTATCTTTCTCCGGAACAACCGGATTGATAAAGAAGGCTGAGGTTAGAAATGACCCGACTGACAACGCCATGAGAATCCACGCCACAGCGCGGAAGAATGGCAAACCAAAGGTGGTCAACCGTCCGGGATCAGGAATACCCAGAGCCGCGAGGGAATCTGCGAGGAAGAAAAGCGAAATAAAGCCGCCGACCAGACCGGCAATGATCGCCGCGCCCACATAAATGGGCCAGGTGGAACGAACATTACTTTTTGGTGGTACGGCGGGGGGTGCCGGCGATTGCTGCGAGGTCATCGACATGGCCCTTAGTCTACTTCCGCCGCGTCAGGGCACATAAATGAATGCCTACGACTCGGTCACACCTTTCAGACACCCTGAATGACACCCGCTAGTTCAAGATTTGAGTGACCATAGGCTAAAATCTCCAACTGTTAATCCCCTATGATTTTGAGAGCTTATTCTAAAATCACGGGCATTAATTTTAGCCTCCATAGCTCAGCGGATTAGAGCAACGGGCTTCTACCCCGTGTGTCGCAGGTTCGAACCCTGCTGGGGGCACACAGTTCAGAGCACGTTTTTAGGCCTATTCAACAGGCTTAGATGCGTGTTCTGATCGTTTTTGGGCACCGGTCGGGCTCTAAGCTAGTTCACGGTTAAAGGATGCGATGAGCTCCAGCAGGGAGTTCCACGAAGCAGTTCCGGGGATGGTGGCCAGTCCGTGGACTGTGCCCGAGAACAAGTGCAACTCCGTATTGACGCCGTTGTCAATGAGACGGCGTGCCCAGTCGATTCCTTCATCGCGCAGCGGATCGGCTGGGTTGACCACCACCAGGGTCGGCGGCACGAGTACTTTATCTGCGGGAATGAGCTCGGCGAAAGAAGGCTTGCTGTCTGACAGATAGCCTGCCCAGGAGATCTTTGAGGAGCGGTGGAACCACGCGGGACCGGCCGCGTAGGTTTCCCAAGACGCCGTGTTCATGGCCGGATCCAGGCAAGGTTCCACGGCGATGAAAGAATTCACTTGCTTCCTAATTTTTGCAGACTTCTCTGGGGCAAAGTCTTCGAGACGTGCGAATACTTGAGCCAAAAGGCCTGCACCAGCGGAATCGCCATAGGTGATAATCGGTGAATCTGGGAAGCGCTCAACGGTGTCCACCAGTGCGGCGACGGTGTCAATCACCGCAGCCGGGTAAGGGTGTTCCGGGGCAAGGCGATATTCCGGGGAGACAACAACCACGGGATGAAACTCTTGCACGAGCGCTTCGTGGCGAACATCGTCATATTCTGGCTTGCCACCAACATAGCCACCACCGTGAACACTAAAGAACACCAGTTCAGGAGCAATCTCTCCACGCTGTAACTCATCGCGGGCTACCTGGCGCACCGTCACATCACCAGCTTTGATGGCGAACTCGGTGGCGCTGATACCAGGGAGAAAACCATAGGGCTGATTACGTGTGCGGGCAGACTCGCGCATAATCGGAATGTCCCACGTATCCTGCGGGGGCAGCGCTTCGGTGAGCAGCTTGTATTCCTCGCGGATAAAGGCGCTTACGCCTGGGGTGCTAGGTGTGTGGGGAAGGACGCGGTCTAAGAAGGCATCGACAGTAGCGAAAAACGCCTCTGGCTGATCACGGCGCACCGTGTGCGAAGCCCCACGAATAATCGCGCCTTCTACCTTCGGTGAGGAAAGTGCTTGGTTGAGCCGTGGGACATCGAAAAGCACATCTGCTCCGTCGCCGGTAACCAGCAGCGTCGGCATGGTGAGGTGAGGCAGAATATCTTCCTCATCCATGTGCGACGCTGCTGTACCGACCACCCCGGTTTCTACAAGACGGTAATCAACAAGTGCTTTTGCTTGTGCCCATCCGGTGTACTCGGCAGTAGACCACGCCGGATAATCAGGTCTTAATTCAGTTATAGCGGCTGCCGGATCGCTTCCCTGCTTACGCATGCGAGCGGCCAAGTTTGCTGCATCCTCGCGGTAAACCTGTGCCTGTGCGGCGGTGAGGATGGCGGGGTCTTCAAACACTAGGGCATCAACAAGTTGCGGATTGTGCTGCGCAACATAGGCAGCCACCGAACCGCCAAAGGAATGCCCCATGAGCACCACCGGCAATCCGCCGGGCGCGGCGGTGATGATCTGCTCGAGGTCCTGCGCAAAATACGCGGCAACCGCAGCAAAGGGATCCTCCAGCTGCTCATCTGTTAACCGCGGCGCGTGGCCATGGCCCAACAGGTCAACCAGGTAAATCCGGAACTCATCACCAAAGTGGGTGGCAATATCCGCCAAGCTGGCAGCGCTATCTCCCACTCCATGCGTGGCAATGATAGTCCCGCGAATAGCTGTGCCACCTGAAACCTGAAAGCTCATGACCGCGCCCGCTGTTCCTACTCCAACTCCACGCTGGCTGGGTGCAGCAATGATGGTGCCGCCCCCAACAGCGTGCGGGTGTATTCATCCCGCGGATTGCTCAGCAGGTCATCTGCTGGGCCTTCTTCCACAACCTTGCCGCCGTTCATGACCACCAAGCGGTCTGAAATATAGCGCACGGTTTGAATGTCGTGGGAGATAAACACCATGGAAAGCCCCAGGTCATTCTTCAGATCCATGAGCAGGTTCAGAATCTGCGCGCGAACGGAGACGTCCAGCGCTGAGGTTGGCTCATCCGCGATAATGACATCTGGGCTCAGCGTCAAAGCGCGGGCGATGGCCACGCGTTGACGCTGACCACCAGAGAGCTGACCGGGCATGGCTTCCAACGCGGAGGTTGGCAGACCCACGCGCGAGATGAGTTCTTCCACGCGGTCTTCGCGCTCAGCTTTGGTGCCCACCTTGTGCATCTCCAGCGGGTCAATGAGCTGGTCATGCACGCTCATGCGCGCATTCAGTGCGGTGGACGGGTCCTGGAAAATAACGGATACCACGCGGCCAATCTGGCGGCGGTCCGCGGCAGAACGCTTGGACACTTCCTGCCCGCGGAAGAATACTTGCCCCGCGGTTGGGACTTGCAGCCCACACATGACATTCGCGGTGGTGGACTTGCCGCAGCCCGACTCACCCACGATGCCGATGGTTTCACCAGGATTGACGGCAAGAGAGAGCCCCTGGACAGCGTGGACGTACTTCGGCTTGAACAAGCCACTGTTGCGGGCTCTAAAGCGCACTTCGATATCGCGCAGCTCAATGATGGGGTCTGCCGCGGTTGGATAGGTCTGATCCATGATTTACGCTCCTTCCTTGGTTGAGCCGGTTTCTTCCACTGGCGTGCCAGGAGAAATGACCCCGGTTTCGCGGTCTGGAATGGCTGCATAGGTGTGGTCGGTCTCAGGTGGGCCAACCTTCGTGCGTACCGGGGTGATGTCCTCGCCGTAGCCGGCGTGGGAGGAACGTGGCGCGAAGCGGTCACCTGCTGGGAAGTCACGTGGTGAAGGCACCACGCCAGGGATCTGGTGCAGGCGTCCGGATGAAGCCTCAATGGACAGCACCGCACCGAGCAGGCCACGGGTGTATTCGTGGACCGGGTTGGTCAAAAGCTCCACGGTTTGTGCTTGCTCTACCACCTGGCCGGCGTACATGACAGTGACCTTGTGGGCGACTTCTGCCACCAAAGCCAGGTCATGGGACACAAAGACCATGGCAAATCCGAGCTTGTCACGCAAGTCATTGAGCAGTTCAATAACCTGCTTCTGCACCGTGACGTCCAACGCAGTGGTTGGCTCATCCGCGATAACCAGCTTGGGGTCACGGGTTAGCGCCATCGCGATGAGCACACGCTGACGCTGACCACCAGAAAGCTCATGCGGGTAAGAGTCCAAGGTGCGCTTTGGATCCAGGCCGACTAGCTGCATCAGTTCCTCTGCGCTGCGGGTGCCGCCGCGGGAGGTCAGCTGCTTCATCTGCGCCTTGATCAGCATGCCCGGGTTCAAAGAGCTCAACGCGTCCTGGTAGACCATGGCCAGCTCGTGTCCAAGCAGCGCCTGGCGTTCCTTCTTCGGCATGGACAACAAGTCACGGCCTTCGTAGAGGGCCTCGCCGGTAACTTCGGCCTTCGGGTCAATCAGACCCATGATGGCGAAAGCGGTGATGGATTTACCACAGCCAGACTCGCCCACCAGCGCCATGGTTTCGCCCTTGCGCACGGTGAAACTGACGTTATCCACCACGTTGACATCACCATGGCGGGGGAACTTGATGCAGAGGTTTTTGACTTCCAAAAGCACCGGGGAATCATTCGGTGGTGCCTGGCGGTCATCACGAAGCCCTTCTACACGCTGCAAATCAGCAATGCGCTTATCCAGGCTCTCTTTCTGTGCTTCATGCGCAGCGACGGAGTCAGCGAGCAACTTGTCTTCTTCGCGCTCACCGTTCTTAGAAGGCTTGGTCTTGGCTGGGCCGGTTGGCGCAGCCACCATGGCATCAGTAATGCCTTCAGAAACAATGTTCAGACACAACACGGTCACCATGATCATCACGCCTGGGAACAGTGCCTGCCACCATTCGCCGCGCAGAACTCCCGGCTGGGCAGCGGACAAGATGTTGCCCCACGTAGCGATAGGCTCTTGCAGGCCCGCACCGATGAAGGTTAGGGAAGCTTCCAAGATGATGGCGTCCGCCACCAACAAAGTTGCAAACACCAGGACTGGTGCAGCGCAGTTGCGCATGACGTGGCGGGCCAGAATCCATGGCGCACGAGCGCCAGCAACAACAACAGCGTTGACGTAATCCTTGCCGTATTCACTCAGCACGTTTGCGCGAACAATACGAGTGAGCTGCGGGATGTAAACAAAGGCGATGGAACCAATAATCACCCAGATGAGAGACTCGGGGTTGGATGGGTCCCTGAAGACCACCACGGTTACCGCTGCCAGCGCGATGGCTGGAACGGACATGATGACGTCCATGATGCGCATGATGAGCTCATCCATGCCTTTGCGCGAAACGGCTGCGATGGAACCCAAAATGACAGCAATCGCGAGCGCAATACCGGTAGAAGCCAAACCAACCAGCAGTGAGTAGCGGCCCCCGTAGAGTAGGCGAGATAATACGTCACGGCCCAGGTGGTCAGTACCAAAGAGGTTTTCACCGGAAGGCTCAAGCCCCTTCATGGTGATCGCTTGCGGATCATGCGGCGCCAGCAGCGGCGCGAAAATCGCGCTGAGGGCAATGATGCCAAGGACGATGATCGATAGCTTTGAGCCGAAGCTCATGGCGTTCCACCGGCGGAAGCGAACCTTGCCCGCGTTATCTTCCATGGCTTGGAGTTTTTGCTTCTTAGAAGTCATGTTTTACACCGCCCGAATTCGAGGGTTAATCAGTACGTAGAGCACGTCAACGATGATGTTGACCAGGATGAAGGAAATCGCCACAACCAGTGCGGAGCCTTGGACAACACTGACCCAGGAGTTGGTGATGCCATCAATAAGCACACGCCCCATGCCCTGCAAGTTGAAGATGATCTCAATGACCACCGCGCCACCAATCAGGTAGCCAACGCGCAGACCCAGCACGGTGACTGGGGTAATTAGCGCGTTGCGCAAAACGTTGCGGGAGACAACCACGCTGCGCGGAATACCCGCACCGATAGCGGTTCGGACATAGTCAGAGTCCAGCTCTTCGACCATGGAGGTACGAACAATGCGGGTCATCTGACCAATCACTGGCACCCCTAGGGAGATAGCTGGAAGCAGCATGCGCTCAAACCAGCCGAGGGGGTCTTCGCTCAACTGCGGGAGGCCACCGGCGACAGGCAGCTTGCCGATGAATGCCATGACCAGCAAGATTGCCAACCAGAAGGATGGGGTTGCAATGAAGATCACGGAGAAGAATCGGATGACCTGGTCTGGCCAGCGGTTGCGGAACAGTGCCGCGATGATGCCCAGTGGGAAGGAAATCAGAATTGCAATGATCAAACCGAAGAAGGTCAGCTGCAAGGTAATTGGCAGTGCAGCGAAGACTTTGTCGGCCACCGACAGTCCTGCTTGGCCGTAGACGCCGAGGTCGCCTTGGACCATGCCGGCGATATAGGAACCGAACTGGACGTACCACGGATCATTAAGACCGTTGTTTTCGCGATACTGCGCGAGCGCCTCCGGTGTGGCAGATTCACCGAGCGCAGCATAGGCAGGGTCAATTGGTGACAGTGACATCAGCACAAATACCAGGAATGTCACCCCCAACACCATAATCGGCAGCAGCAAGAGGCGCCTACCGACGAGCCGGATGAGATTGTTCATAAGCTTTCCGAGTTCTTCTTCCTAAGATCGAATTAAAGGGCTAGGCCTATTTGCGCCTAGCCCCTTAAGATCAACGGTGTAAAGCGAGGACTGCGCTTTGCCTGATTATTCGTTCGAGGTCGCGTCCAGCAACTGCAAGCCAGTGGTGGAGATTGCCTTGAAGCCTTCAATCTTTTCTGGGTTGTATGCAGTCAGCAGGGTGCGGTGGAACAGTGGGTAGATAACCGCATTCTCAGCAATGATGTTCTGAGCGGTATCCCAGTTCTCTTGTGCCTCGGCAGATGGCTTCTTCACGCCTTCGGTGATGACGTTTTGCAGCTCATCGAATGCTTCCTGGTCAGATTCCTGCCAGAAGGAACGCTGCTGGGTCCACACGTTATCGCCGTACCACCAGTTCATCAGCAGAGCCGGGTCCTGGCCGAAAACCGATGGGTCACCAGGTGCCAGTGCTACGTCGAAGGATGGGTCTTCAACATCGAGGTAGTCGGAGTAGAGCGATGCCGAAGCCTGGGACTGAATGTTGACGGTGATGCCCACTGCCTCCAGGTCATTCTTGATCTGTGGCGATAGCTGCTCAATCCAGGTGTGATCAGTGGTCAGCAAGGTAACGGAGATATCTTCCGCACCGGCTTCTTCCAGCAGAGCCTGTGCTGCCTCTGGGTCGTAGCTCAGGTCAGTTTCGGCCTCGCTGTAGTTTGGGTGGCTTTCAGGCAAGAAGGAGGTTGCCTCCACTGCCTTGCCGGACATGTTGTTGTCCACCAGTTGCTGCTTGTTGATAGCGCGGTGGAATGCCTGACGGACGCGCTCATCATTGAACGGTTCTTTCTCCGTGTTGAAGAGCAGGAATGGCAGATTGAAGCCGTCCTTTTCCTCAACGGTCATGCCAGCGCCTTCCAGAAGGGAGGCGTTGTCTGCGGAGACGTTTTCGATGATGTCAGCCGCACCGGACTGACCAGCGTTGGTACGTGCGGTGTCATCCACCAGAACGTCCCAGACCAACTTGCCGTTGGTGGCTTCCTTCTCACCGTTGTAGTTCTCATTTGGAACCGCAACTACCTGAGCGTCAGTAATGGACTCATACTTGTATGGGCCCGAGCCGATTGGCATGGAGGTCAGCTCATCATCGGAAGCGGATTCCGGAACAATCTTGACCACGGAGAGGCGCTCTTTGAGCAGCTCGAATGGGTACTGCAGCTTCAAGGTGACAGTGGTGTCATCCTTAGCTTCAACGGTGTCAATGAAGTCCACCATCGCAGCGTAGATGTTGCCCTCAGCCATTGCGCGGTCGAAGGAGGAAACCACGTCGGCGGAAGTTACGTCAGAGCCATCGGAGAACTTTGCGCCCTCACGGATGGAAATCTCGTACTCAGTGTCTGAGATTTCAGTTGGCTCATCTTCTGCTGCCAGAGCCTTGTATACGGAGTAATCCGAAAGGTCCTGCTCATATAGACCTTCAACCACGTGCCAGTTGGTGCCCATCGCCAAAGCGGATGAGGTGGAGGAAGGGTGATAGTTGGTGGTCGCGTATGCAACACCGGAAATGATGGTGCCAGCGCCATCGCCACCGGTGGCGCCGACTGCACCACCTGCTGCATCAGAAGTGTCATTAGAGCTTCCGCATGCCGTGATGAAGAGTGCGGCAGTGGCCAACACTGCGGTCAAAGCCTTCGCGCGGCGGTTTAGGTGTGCCATCTTGAATACCTTGTCTCTCTTGAGGGGGAGGAATATGGAAACAGGAATATGAGCGCAGGAACGCTTACATAAATCTGTACGCTGCGGGCCGTTAGTAAATTGGGTCCGAGAAGATCCCTAACGAATCGCTTATCAGACATCTTATAGGTTGCTTGGCTCACACCGTTAGCGATTGTGGTGCTAAATCTCCAAAACTATCCAGGAGCAGCACGGGACACGTCCACAATCCCGCCGTTCACACAGGTCAAACACACCACAACCGCACCCCACCCTTCAGACAAGTTCCGCATTTTCCACTCGCCACCAACCCGCAATAGCACCCCCAACAACCACCCCCACAAATTCCAAAAGCGGTGCGAATTCACTTTCAAATCTTCAGCAGGTTCACCCAATAAACCTGCAGCTCACCCTAGTTAAAGTTAATTATCGGCAAAGCCTGGCGGGCCCCCGTATCGCCTGCTATAATTTCAATTTCAACAGCTAAACCGCACTTGTCTGACATCAGTGTTCAAAGTCAAGTACATCGAGCAGTTCTTATCCGCCAGAGATTGAAGGCATAATGACTCAACCTAACTCCGCGGGCTCACTGGCAAATAGCTTTGCCCCTCTTCCGCCGCTTAACCGCACTGAGAGCGCCATCCAGGCCATCAAAAGCTACATTGTCAACCACAATTTAAAGCCCGGCGATCCTCTACCTTCTGAGCATCAACTGTGCCAGGAGCTGCAGGTTTCCCGCTCCGCTGTGCGTGAGGCTGTTGGCCAGCTCCAGGCACTGGATATTGTGCGCGTAGAACGCGGCAAGGGCAGCTTTGTGGGCGATATGTCCCTTGCTCCCCTAGCGGAGACCATCTTGCTGCGTGCTTCTTTGGAACCTAGCAGTCTCAACACCCTGCGTGATGTGGTGGAAGTTCGCAAGATGCTTGATATTGGCTCCGCCCCGGCAATCGTCAAAGCACTGACCGGCACCACCAATCCCGCGCTGCGCGCGTTGGTGACCACAATGGAGAACAAAGCTGAGGGCGGCGAGCCTTTCTTGGAAGAAGATAACGCCTTCCACCAGCAGCTTTACACCCACACCTCAGCTTTGCTTTCGCAGCTTGGAACCACCTTGTGGAGCATTCACATGCAAGCATTGCGCAGCGCCGAAGTCGGCACTGACAAATTAGATGACACTGCGCGTGCGCACCGCAAGATGCTCACCGCCGCCGAGAAGGGCGATTTGGACACGTACCTCGTGGCCATCGATGAACATTATGCCCCACTGCTAAGCTCCCTGGCTTAGGGCAGAATCTAGCACTACGTAGACATAAACGGCCCGCACTGAGCATTGCTTCAGTGCGGGCTTTGCTTTGGGAAAGTTCTTTCTAGAGCAGTTTTACAGACTCCAGAACAGAGCGGACTGCTTCGACGTTGTCGCCTTCTATGCGTGCAACTGGCAGCGGCATCTGATTGGTCTTAATAACGTTGAGCAGCTGCAAAGCGGTCTTGAATCCACCGATACCAGCACCAAAGCCGGAGACGCCGCTGGTGACGGTCACAATGTGCATCAGACGCGCGAGGCGATCTTGCTCAGCGCGAACGCCATTCCAATCGCCGCGCTGGAATGCATCCCACTGGCGAACATAAGCATCTGGGTCAACGTTACCGAGGCCTGGCACGCTGCCATCAGCGCCGGACAGGTAAGCGCCATCAACTACAACTTCGTGGCCAGTGAACAGACGCAGTGGGTGGCCAGCATCTTCATTTGCCTGAGCCAACCAGCGGAATGACACGTCATCACCGGAAGAGTCCTTAACACCAGCAATTACGCCTTCGGTACCAAGCTTCATCAGCAAATCAACCGGGAGCTTCACATTGACACAGACTGGGATGTCATAGGCAAACAGCGGCAAGTCGGTTGCGGCAGCGATTGCGCGGAAGTGTGCTTCGACAACTTCCATGCCTCCAAGCGCATAGAAAGGCGCAGTGGCAACCAAAGCGTCGACACCGGCTGCTTCAGCATCACGAACATGCTCCAGCACGCGTTCGGTCTGCATATCCACAACACCAGCGATGACCGGCAGGCGGCCATTGACAATACTCATGGTTGCTTCAAGAATTTCTTGGCGGCGCTCACGGGTGGAAAACGCAACCTCACCTGAGGATCCCAAGATGAAAAGGCCATGCACACCAGAAGCAATAAGACGCTCCACGTGTACTTCGTAGGATGCGCGGTCGAAGCTGCGGTCCTCGTTGAGCGGAACAATGACTGGTGGGACAACACCGGAAAGGTTTGCAATGGTCATGGGGATAACTCCTTTGAGTATTTAAATCAGAAATGAGTAGAAAGGAAATAGAGCATTCTGGAAGTAGCCAGCCTGCCTGCAATTCGGCAGCTGAATCAGCCAGCGGTTAAATCACCGAGGGTGCATTGCCCGCCCGGCAACGATGGACACTTCAGGAGTCGCATCACCACACTTGGCAAAGACAACCAGGTCAGCTTGGTCACCGACACGTAGCGTGCCGGTCTTGCCGGCGATCTTCGCTGCGTTGCCGGTGACAAACGCGCTGGCCTGCTCAATGGAAGCGCCACGGTTGACGCGTCTGGCAAATTGCTCCGCCAAAGTACTGGTACCACCGGCGATGGCACCACCATCGGTCAAGCGTGCAACGCCGTCGACAACGGTTACGCCCAAGGCACCAAGAACGTATTCGCCATCGGGCTTGCCGGCCGCGGCCATCGCATCAGTAATCGCAAATGCATTATGTGGTGCCGCGTTAAGGACCATGTCAACCGTGCCATCGTCCAAGTGCACGCCATCAGCAATGACTTCTAGTCCAATGTCGCGGTGGGCACCGGCGCTAATCAAGGCAGCGGCAGCACCGGGGTCACGGTGGTGAATCTGCGGCATGGCGTTGAACAAGTGCGTCGCGGTCACCGTCGCACCAATCGCGCGCCCGCGCTCAATCCCGTCGGCCATAGTGGCGAAGTCAGCATCGGTATGCCCCAGGGAGGCAACAATGCCGTGTTCCGCGCATAGTTTAAAAATCTCATCCGAGTTCGCCGTCTCCGGCGCGAAAGTAATGGACTTTAAATATCCCCGGCCAGCCGCGATAACCTCAGCAAACATGTGCGGGTCACCATCGATGATGTTGACCGGATTCTGTGCACCACACCGGCAGGCGGAAATGAAAGGGCCTTCCATGTGGATGCCATCGATAAGCCCTTGCTCTGCAAGCCCAGCCAAAAGCTCTGCCTGCGCAACGAGCTCCGCGCCCGGCGCGGACACCATCGATGCCCACAAGGTAGTGCTGCCACGCTCCCGGTGATACAAAGCTGCATCAGTGCATTCGCCTACCGTGCCGGTTGGAAATCCTCCGCCAGCACCACCGTGATTGTGCAGGTCAATGAAGCCTGGAACAATCACCGGACCGTCCCAAGACGCTGCGGTACCTTTATCACCGTCGTCTGCAATGTTGGCAATAACGCCATCGCGCACTGTCACCGTGGCTGGACGCGGGGTTGTCTCACCGTCATAGAACAAGCCGGAGATGTCGCCGGTGAATAATTCTGCCGGTGTCGAGCTTGGTGGTTGCACCGTCATAGCCTGTTTATCCTCATCTTTTTACGCCAACGTGCTTCACGCCCGCCGCCAACCTGTATGATGTCTTATAAGTAATGTAGCTCATAGTAGCAAAGTGGAGACTTCATGCCTAGCTTTTGCACAATCGCACTTGATATCGGCGGCACAAAGATTGCCTATGGTCTCATCCCCGACTCATCCCCGACCACGGTTCTAGCCTCGGGCCGCATTCCCACGCAGCCCGCTGATTCCACTGCACAGCAGCAAGTACAGCTGGCACTGCGCACGGCGTTGGAATCTGCTGCGGCGGAGGGATTACAAGCAGTGCGCGTGGGTATCGGTGCCCCCGGTGTGGTGGATACCGCAACGGGTTTAGTCACCTATGCCGGGCCCACCATGGCTGGTTGGCAAGGCACAGACTTATACGCATTGGTACAGCAGACAACGGGTCTTCCCGGTATTGCCACCAATGACGTCCGTGCACTGGGGCTGGGCGAATACACCCACGGCGGGCACGATGGTTTTTCCCGGGTGCTGTTTATCTCCATCGGCACTGGCCTGGGCGGTGCCGTGATTGATCGACGCACGCTGCTGGATTCCCCGCACGCAACGGCCGGTGAATTTTCGGAACTTGTCGCCGCTGATGTCTTCGGCTACGCCCAGCGGGCTGAGACCATCGCCTCCGGTTCGGGCCTGACCATCTACTACAACGATGTCGCTGCGGGCCAGGTCCCAAACGTCGGCGAGATTACGTGGCGCGATTTGCAGCCAACGGATATTCGCTTGGAAGATGTCGCGGCAAACGATGAACACTTCACCAAGATTCTTCAAGGCAACCTGACCGGACTGGGGCGAACCCTAGGCGCGATTGTGACTGCTTTTGATGTTGATGCACTGATCATCGGCGGTGGCATGGCCGCGCTCGGGGAAAGAGTTCTCACCCCTATCCGGGAAGGCCTCACGGTGGGAGCACTTGCCCCGAATCAGTCCACCCCGGTAGTCCGGGCGAATCTGGGTGACAATGCCCCGCTAATCGGTGCGGGCGTACTTGCCACGACGAACCTGGATTGAATCTTTGCAACAGTCGGCCATAGAGAACCAGAAACTATAAGAAACAATAAGGAAGAGAAGCCATGCAGATTACTTTCGAAGAACTTCGCCCACTGATTGAGGGACAGGTTATTGTCTCTGCCCAGGCACCAGACGGACATGCATTGCGCGATACTCACGCGCTCACCGCTATCGCGCGTGCTTGTGTGGATGGCGGGTCGCCGGCTATTCGCTGTGGTGGCTACGGCGGCGTGGAAGATATCGCGTCCATCAGCAATGCCGTTGACGTGCCAGTATTTGGCCTGACCAAAGAAGGCACCACGGGTGTGTATATCACTCCCACCAAGGAATCTGTGCGCGCGGTAGCGAAAGCTGGCGCTGCTGTTGTCTGCGCGGATGCCACGTTCCGTGAGCGCCCAGATGGCTGCACCGTGGCTGAGCTCATTGAGGTCGCTCATGAAGAAGGACTGATGTTCATGGCAGATTGCGCGACCCCCGAGCAAGCAAAGTCTGCGGCCGATGCCGGCGCGGACATCGTGTCCACCACCTTGGCTGGATACACCGAGGACCGCCCGAAGACGGACGGTCCTGATTTTGAGTGCCTTGCGCAGGCACGTGAGTTGATTGGCCCTGACGTATTCCTCATCGGCGAGGGCCGTTTCGCATCACCAGCGGATGCGCAGCGTGGCCTGAATTTGGGAGCCAACGCCATTATCATCGGCACCGCTATTACTGATCCAGGCTGGATAACCGCCCAATTTAAGGCCGCAATCCAGTCACGCTAACCAGGTCTATCCAGGTCTAGCCAGTTGGTTGCTTAAACGCGCACCATCGCTGGGTAGTCGGTGTAGCCCTTGGCGCCGCCGACGTAGAAGGTGTCCATGTCAGGCTCGTTGAGCTCAGCACCGGTTTCCCAGCGCTCAACCAAGTCAGGGTTAGCAATGAGCATGCGGCCCACCACAGCAGCGTCAGCGCCCAGGTCATCCACGATGTACTTAGCTTCATCCAGCTGGGTCACCACGGCGAAACCGGAGTTAAGCAGCAACGGCCAGCCGTGGTCCTGCTGGATTTGGCGGCGTAGTTCAGTTACGACTTCGCCTTCAGGGTCATTGGCTAAAACTGAGATGTACGCCAGCTTCAGGTCAGAGACTGCCTCAAACAGCGCTTGGTAGGTAGCGATGGTCTCCTGCACATCAGTTTCAGCAATGCCCTGAATGTTGTGCTGTGGGGAAATGCGTAATGCGGTGCGCTCAGCACCGATTTCCTCGGCCACTGCGCGAATTACTTCTGCCACAAGTCGTGCGCGGTTTTCTGGGCTACCGCCGTACTGGTCCTCACGGATGTTGGAGTTCGGCGCCAGGAACTCATGCAGCAGATAGCTGTTAGCGCCGTGGATTTCCACGCCGTCCAGACCAGCGTCCACTGCCCGGCGCGCGGCCTGGCGGAATTCGTCCACGATTCCAGGAATTTCTTCCGGGGTCAGTGCTTCCGGCACTACGCCTTCGGTCTTGCCGCTAAAGCCACGCACGTCACCGCCGGTTGGCAGTGCGCTTGGCGCCTTGACTGGCGCATCGCGCAAAAGGTCCGGGTGGGAGGTGCGCCCACCGTGCATAACCTGGGCAAAGATTACGCCGCCGCGGGCATGGACGGCCTCAGCAACAGGCTTCCAGGCTTCAGTGTGTCCATCGGTCGCAAGTCCTGCCTGGCCTGGGAAGGAACGGCTGCTGTAGGCCGGAAAGACACCTTCGGTGACTACCAGACCAGCGGTGGCACGCTGGGAGTAGTACTCCACGTGCAGCTTCGTGGGCGTTCCATCTTCGCCAGCGCGCTGGCGGGTCAACGGCGCCATGGTGACGCGGTTCGCCAACGTGTGCTTTCCAATCTGCACGGGTTCAAAAAGCTTGGTCATTATTTCCTCCTGGCTGAAATTAGTACACCCGCTTCAACCCACGCCCCCTGCGCTATATTCCAGAAGAAACTAATTCCTCCGTAGTCTCCTTGCTCACAGGGCGTTTCACCAACTCCTCCGCCGTAATGGTGAAGTAGATTTGGAACCTACAAACAAACGCGGAGTTAGCTTTAAATTCTCATTGCCTGAAGTGAAAGGATTTCCACCCACCATGGCACTTCCCTCCCCCGCTCAAGATTCCTACGCTCTCATCACGGGCGCTAGCCAGGGAATCGGTGAAGCTATGGCGCGCGATCTTGCCAAGCTGGGCCACAATGTCATTCTCGTTGCCCGCAGACAAGAGGTTTTGCAGTCGCTTGCCGACGAGCTCGTGGGCAACCAGGGCATCGACGCCCTAGCTTGGCCAGCGGACCTGTCCAAGAAGGAAGATGTGGACGAGGTCATTTCTAAGATGGCTAAGACCAGGATCCACATCATTATCAACTCCGCCGGCATCGCCAGCTTCGGCAAATTCATGGACCAGGACTGGGAGTATGAAACCAACCAGTTCCAGCTCAACGCCACGGCCGTACACCGCTTGACCCGAGCCGCGCTGGAGCAGATGCTGCCCCGACGCTCCGGCGCTATTTGTAACGTTGGCTCCGCCGCCGGCAACGTCCCAATTCCTTATAACGCCACCTATGTCTTCACCAAGGCCGGCGTCAACGCATTTACCGAAGCCCTGCACTACGAACTTAAAAAGACCGGCGTCACCTGCACCCTGCTAGCACCCGGCCCCGTGCGCGCCGCAGTCATACCCGAATCCGAGCAGTCCATCGTGGACAAAGTCGTTCCCGACTTCCTTTGGACCACCTACGAATCCTGCTCTGAAGAAACGCTCAAAGCCATGACCAAAAATCAACGCCGCGTCGTGCCGGGCCCACTCTCCAAAGCCATGAACACGCTTTCCCAAATCCTGCCCACCCCAGTCACCGCACCACTGATTGGGAAGTTCTATTCCAAGATGGGGTGAAAAACTTCGCACGCTCGCTTTTCACGGGATTAGGCGGAGAGTTTTCACCAGAAAGTGAAAGCATGCAAAAGGCTCGTTATGAATCAACGTTCATAACGAGCCTTCTGGTTTCAGCGGGTTTGCTAGTCACCCAGCTTACTAGCTACTCATTAACTGGAGCGGTGGTTGGGTTAGCTGGAGCGTTGCCGTACAGCTCTGGCTTTTGCAGCTTGCGCTGCTCCCAGAAGGTAGCGTTCTTGATACCAAGAGCTTCTGGATCGAACTGTGGATCCTTGCCAGCCTTCTTCTGCTCGTAGTAGTCCTTCATAGCCTTGAGAGCTGGGACCTGGAGGAACAGAATACCGATGATGTTAAGCCATGCGGTCGCACCCACGCCGATGTCGCCCAGTGCCCAAGCAGCACCAGAAGCAGAGGTTGCGCCAACAATAACGGAGATAATAACCAGAACACGCAGTCCCCAGATGATGCCGCGACGAACGGTGGAGTTTGGAATCCAGCGGTTGAAGTACGCCAGGTTGGTCTCAGCCATGTAGTAGTAGGCCAGAACCGTGGTGAAGGCGAAGAACATAATTGCCAGCGCCACGAAGCTTGGACCGAAGCCGGAGAAGTGAACATCCATGCCCCCCTGGACGAAGCCAGGACCAACAGCGGTGTCGGACGGAAGTAATGGACCTTCGTATACTACGGCCCCGTCTTCGGATCCGCCCTCGAACACGCGGTACATGTCGGTGGAGATGATGATGAATGCGGTTGCGGAGCACACGAACAGAGTGTCAACGTAGACAGCGAATGCCTGAACAAAGCCCTGCTTTGCTGGGTGGGAAACCTCAGCCGCAGCAGCGTGCTGTGGGCCGGTACCCTGGCCAGATTCGTTGGAGTAGATACCACGACGAACGCCCCACATGATTGCAACACCAAGCATGCCGGCGAAACCAGCGTTGAGGTTAAATGCAGAGGTGAAGATGAGACTGAATACCTCAGGAATGTCCTGGTAATTGATGAACAGGATGATGATGGCGATGATGATGTAGATAACCGCCATGAATGGAACAACCATGGACGCGAAGGATGCAATTCGCTTCACGCCACCGATAACGATGACAGTCAGAACAACAGCCAGAACGACACCGGTGATGGTGGTAGATACACCCCATGCATTTTCAACAGCGTTGGAAACGCCGTTTGCCTGGATGCCTGGCAGGAAGTAAGCGGTTGCCAGAATCATTGCGACTGCGAAGACAATGCCGTAGATAAGCATGAATGGAGCAGCCTTGGTGTGCGCGTATGCCTTTTCGATGTAGTACGCAGGGCCACCACGGTACTCACCGGTGTCCTTGTCCTGCTCTTTGTAAATCTGAGCAAGAGTACATTCGATGAATGAGGTTGCGGAGCCGAGCAGTGCCACGGTCCACATCCAGAAGACAGCTCCTGGGCCGCCGAAAGCAATTGCGGTGGCAACACCAGCGATGTTGCCAACACCAACGCGTCCGGCCAGGGACATCATCAGGGATTCGAAGGAAGAGACGCCGTTTTCAGACTTTTCGCCGCGGACAAGCTGCTTGAGCATGTCTGGAATGCCGCGAATCTGGATGAACTTGGTGACAATGGTGAAGTAGACGCCGGCCGCCAGGCACAGGAAAACCAATGCTGGTGACCAGATAACGCCGTTTAGCCAATCGAAGAAGGCTGCCATGTGGGCTCCTTTTGTTTGAGATTATTCGCACACACCCAACGCGAAGGTTCGTGTCAGATGAGGAGAATTTTGCCCTAATTCCCTCGCGAAAGTGAAGTTAATCACCACTTTTCTTATAAAACTATTTTGGTCACTTTTTCTATCGATCTATAGAATTAGTGCCCACCTGTATTATTAGACAAAGTTTCGCCCTTGTCAACGTTTTATTAACCACCCCTATCCGGGGGCTGGAAATTCCAAGAAACAGCAGGGGTTAAGATGGTTGCTATGTCTTCTACGCACACTCCCGCGAAACATGACCGCCTCGTATGGATTGACCTTGAAATGACAGGCCTCGATCCAAAGCGCCATGTCATTGTGGAAATCGCCGCGATCATCACGGATGCAGATCTCAATATCGTCGGCGAAGGGCTCGACATTGTCGTTCACGCCACTGAGAAAGAGCTGGCAGAAATGGATGACTTTGTTACCAACATGCACAATTCCTCTGGCCTAACCGAGGAAATCAAAGCCTCGTCCACAACACTGGCGGAGGCCGAAACCGCGGTTCTGGAACTCATCGAAAAGCACTGCGACCCTGAACACCCAGCTCCGCTGGCCGGCAATTCCATTGCCACTGACCGCGCTTTTATCCGTGAATACATGCCGCGCCTGGACGCAGCCCTGCATTACCGCATGGTGGATGTCTCCACCATCAAGGAACTTGCACGCCGCTGGCACCCACGCGCATACTTCAACCAACCCGAGAAGGGCATGGCCCACCGCGCACTCGCCGACATCGTGGAATCCATCCGCGAATTGGACTACTACCGCCGCTCCGTATTCCGCTCAGATGAAGGCCCAACCTCCACTGAAGCAACCGAAGCAGCCAAGGAATCAAACGCTTCCTACCAGGCGTTTTTGTAAATTCGGATAAGTGGGTTAGTCTTTAATACGCTGCTTTAGAGCGGCAATGGTGGCTGTAGTTCAGCTGGTAGAGCACCAGGTTGTGATCCTGGGTGTCGCG
>OMJG01000624.1_pt1 | contig 25240 bp, 22 predicted proteins | sample 1646431 | NCBI WGS metagenome assembly OMJG01 (sample SAMN03771674, study PRJEB25209) | food metagenome | isolation source: Cotija cheese | place: Mexico:Jalisco,Michoacan | collected 2011-12-12
GGACAGCTTTTCCGGTGAAGTATCACCGAATTGCTGTCCTTTTAGTGCAGTTATCTCCGTGAGGGACCTTTGCCCGTCAGAATTCGTGCGCCCAGTTGGGCTGTGTCCTGTGAAAATGTGCGTACTCGGGTATTCTCAGCACAAGAATCTGCGATACTCGGCAAATGATGCCGTCTCTGCGAGACCCGATGTTGACATGATGCGCTTTTCGTAGAACTCTAGGTGGAATACGGGTTTTTGGGAGTGGGGGACGGGATGCTGCTGGAGCAATTTGATACGGACAGGTGCGCGATAATCGAACCTAGACATTCGGATGCGGACATTCCCGCAGACGGATTGCCTGAAACCTGTATCTGTCCTTTCGACCAGAGTATTCTCGACGACATGCTGGCCAACGGGCAACTTACGGAAATCGGTGCCATACTCTCTGTCAACGGACGTGAACCTCTGTACTCCTTCGCCTATGAGGGTCACGTTTTCGCTGTGATATTGGCCCGGCTCGGTGCGCCATCGGTCGTCGGAACCTTCGAAGAACTCCACCATTTCGGTGTTAAGAGCGTGGTGGTGTTCGGTCCTTGCGGCGTGATCAACACCGAGCAGGCTCCTGACCGTCTGGTAATCCCCACAGCAGCTCTTCGTGATGAGGGCACGAGCTATCATTATGCGCCTGCCGCGGATGTCATTTCGGCACAGCAGCACAGCATCGCACTGATGGAAGAAGTATTCGAAGACAGCGGCCTCTCCTATGAGGAAGGTACGACATGGACTACTGACGCCTTCTTCCGTGAAACCAGAGAGAAAACCAAACGCCGGGCACAGCAGGGGGCTCGTTTCGTTGATATGGAGGCCAGTGCCTTAATGGCATGGAGCCAGTTCAGAGCCGTGGACCTGTATCAGTTTTTCTATACGGCGGACTGCATCGACCAGGAAGGGTGGATGCAGCGTAAAGAGCAGAGAGTGGCGCCACTCAATGACTTTTTTGATGTCGCGCTGAGCATCGCTGTGAGAGCCTCCCAGCGTTCATAGACCCGACCGATTTGGGATGCGCTTATACGTACACCTGAGCGTGCAATGCGCTGCATGGTGAGCGCTGATTTCGGTATGTCATTTGGCTGGATGTCGCTCTCGACTCAACGGGACCATGAGCGCTTGAACGTCATAGACTCGACGGCATTACAAATAGCCGAGGAATGATGATGCCACGACAATAGCCGCCGCGACGATTGCGAGAACGACGACCAGCAAATCCAGATGCTCGCGCCTCTTCCTTCTGCGTTCCGCAAGAGGGCACGCCTCTCCGAAGGGGTGCACGGGCACCTTGCAGTCTGAATCGTATTGGCACATGTTGCACAGTATAGTTCGCGTTCATCAGCGGTCATGGGCTTACCCTCAGGGCAGACTGCGGATAGTTGAATAGTTGCATAGTCACCGTCCGCCAGCGCAGGTCGGTCATGCCCGTCCGGTGGAACGGGGACTCAAAGCCGTCGTTCGTAGACGAAGAAGCCGAGGTCTGCGGAATATAGAGCGTTCCGCAGACCTCGGCTTCTCGGTAATCAGAAGTCCGGACGATTACTGACGTGGGCCTTCAAATGGTGGATTGAATCCCTGCTCGGGCTGATTCGGCTGTGCTGACTGTCCCGATTGACCTTGTTGGCTCTCGGGTGCATCGGGATATTGCGCGGGAGCTTCGTAAGGCTGGCCGGGGTTCGAGGCGTAGGTGTTGTCGGTCGATGGGGCCTGCGGGTATGCCTGCTGTTGTTCGGCTGGCTGCTGGCTCGTTTGCGGCGTGTAAGGCTGTGCCTGCTGCTGCTCTGCCTGGGCATAAGGCTGCTGCGTCGGGTACTGCTGCTGCATCTGCTGCGCGTTCATAGGTGCTGCCGGAGCCATGGGATTCATCGCAGGCACCTGCGCACGGTCGAAGCGTGCGCCCGCCGGGTCAGTGGACATGCACATCAGAACGACATAGACGATGAAGCCCGCGAGGATGAGCAGGACTGCGAAGAGGATGGCAATTACGCCGCTTCCAGCTGCCGCCGCTGCGGAGCGGCTGCCGCCGACCGAAGCGAGACCGAAGAAGAACGTTCCTATTCCTCCGACAATGGCGATAATCACACCCACAACCATCAGGCCGTAGGGCAGTAGCAGCAACAGACCGGGCTTGTTGGTGTCATGAAGACGACGTACGCCTATGGAGATTGTAGGAATCAACACGGCGATGGACCATGCGCTAGACAGAAAGCCGATGAAGCCGTTGCCGTTGGTGAGGTTGCTGAGAAGTGAAAATGCCATATTCACCAGTACCAGAAACAGCATGGCCCACCAGAACTCGCTTTTGGATGCGCGTCCTGAGAACACGACGTATTTCTTGAAGAAGCGTTCGATGGCTTTGCCGAAGTCGATGCCATACCAAGGTTGGTCGATGGGGGTTTCGAATACTTGCGGTTGTGGGGCAGGCGCGTAGGGCATACCCGGCATCTGTGGTTGTGACATGTGTTCTCTCTCTCCTCGTTTGAAAAGCAAACACCTTAGATTTTACAGGCATCTGTGCCGGCCCGCACCCGGTCGTCCGTACAATGCGGTTTGCCCTAGGTGTGCCGAGCGCTGTCAAACCCCGTTAATCCCCTGATATCGCTGGTGTCGAGGGTGTTCACATCTTGGAAGGCAATGAACAATCGTGGCTCGGATCTGGTGCCGGCCGTTGCAAAATTACGGGATATCGGTCAGATGCTTCCGCGGCTCCCGTCGGAAAACTCCACATCGATTGTGGATGTGGTGAGTCCGGGGACCAGATGAGACGTGTCTTTTCGGTCGTGAGCGGCAAGAGCGGAAGGATTCAGGGGAGAGCAGCTGATGGTGTGTGCATGGGTCCCGGTACTGACTGTGGTGATGATTGCATCGACCGTATAGATGCCGCTCAGACCCTGTGGCGTGGGTGGTTGCGGAAAGCTCACTGAGACCAAACCGGCATAGTGGTGTTTCATGGCGCCGCCGCAAGTGGTTTCTATCTCCTGCGCTGCCGTTTGGCGTTGCTCTGTGAAGCGCATCGTGCCGAACCACAGACAGCCGGATGCGAGCAAGGGGAGCAACGAAACACAGGCTGAAAGTAGGTATGGGTTGTGTTGAACCGGGCAACTCTGCATGGGATTGTTCTTAGTGTTGGAGGAGGAGGGAATGCGACATGCTGCTGATATCGGTTGTGCTTTGCAGAAGCACTGCGAGGAAGTCAAGACAAGACAATCCCTTCGCCGCCTTGCTGGGCTGGCGAAGGGATGAGAGGTCACTGCTCCGATGACGTATCGTGTGATGCTCCGCCGTTCTGTGCGCCCTTCGCATCGGATGCTGTGGCGTTTTTGTTGTTGGAGGTGCCTGCATTCGAAGTTCCCCGTTTCGCTCCTCGGGTTGTGCCCTGGGTTTTAGACTTTGTCTGCTTCGCCGTTCCGGTGTTCTTCTTGGCGGCCGCATCGGTGGATGTCTTGGTTGAGGAAGATTGCCCGGAGCGTGTGCCGGAGGTGGAGGATGAGCTTTTGGCAGATGAAGTCCGCTTCCGAGCGGCGGGTTTGCGCGTGGATGAGGACTTGGTGCCTTTGGTGGTGCCTGCTGTCGTGCCTGACTTTGTTGCTTTGCTGCGGGTTGATGCCGTGCGTGAAGCGGTTTTGGACCTTGTGGTGCCGGAGGCAGAGGATTTGGAACCGCGCCGAGCAGTGGTCTTGGCAGCTGCCCCGGATTTCGGCTTGCCTGTGGTGGCGCGCGATGCCGAGGACTTCGATGTGGAGGATTTCGATGTTGAAGACTTTGATGAAGCAGACTTTGACGGGGCGGACTTTGATGTAGCGGACTTTGATGAAGCAGACTTTGATGTAGCGGACTTTGATGAAGCAGACTTGGCTGCTGTGGATGTGGATGTCGATGGGGACGTCGGTGTCTGAGTTGCTGCACGCGTCTTCGCGCGTGCAGTTCTCCTGTTTCTGGCCGCACGTGTCGCCTTTTTGGCATCCTGCAGTTTCTCCGCCACGCTTGTCGCTGCATCGGAGAGCTTCTCGATTACCGTTACGGTCGCGTCTCCCGCTATATCCGTGAGTTTCTCAGCGGCTATGTTCGCGGTTTTTACGGCGTCGTCCAACAATGTCATAACGGCCTCCTCTTTGAAAACAGTAATGTCAGTCACACTACATCGCCCGGGGCCTCGATTCTCTCAGCGTAAAACTTAGTGTTGTTGATTTATTGCTGGTGAACACGAATCGCTCACCCATGGTGATGTGACGGGCCGGATACGAATCTCACGGTATGCGCGTCGTACCATACTGGAGATATGAAGAAGTTCAAGGAAAGATTCGACGTTTTCAGTGATGCGGTGTTTGCCATCATTCTGACGATTATGGTGCTCGAAGTTCCCGTTGAGGTCGTTGACGGGACTTTGGACTACTCGCAGCTGGCGCAGAACATCGGTGTGTACGTGGTGAGCTTCTGCTTCGTTGCGGATTGCTGGTACAAGCATGCTCTGATTTTCAACGAGGTCGACGAGGTCTCCCACCGGATAATCATCCGCGATTTCATACTGGTGCTTGCGGTATCCCTGATTCCCGCCTTTACCAAACTGATGATTTCGGATATCACGCAGACCACGGTCATGATGTGCGGCGTGGCATATCTTGTGGTCACCTTGCTGGAGATTCTCATTGCCCGGTCGATTCTGCCCGGCAAATACAGTGACCCCGAACGCATGAAGGGTGTGTACACCTATATCTTCGGCAGAATGAATCTGAGCAGCATCATCCTGATTGTCGTATTCATCGGTGTGGCGTATTTCAGTCCAGTGGCTGGTTTGGTGCTGTTCATCATCATTCCGGTGCGGTCGTTCATGTCGAATGCGTCGAAGCAGCAGAATCTGGCGGATATCTCGCAATTGGATGAGGCGGGTGTCAGCAGCTTCATGAAGCTTTCGGAAAAAGACCGCAGAAAGTTTCTGGCACTGCTGCGTAGCTACATCCACGAGGTACGTCGCGCGCAGAATACCGAGGACAAACAGCAGGCATGGCGTCATTTCGTGTCCGGTGTGCAACGTTCCTTCGGCATCAGCGAACAGCAGGTTTCGGAATGGTTCCGGGATGCCGCGGAGCATCGGGCATTCCCTCGACAGACAGACCAGGATGGTCGTGGTCAGGAGCGGTCACGAGTTCCTGAGAATCGTCCGGACGCGGATGGCGCCATTGTGCAGGATTCGGCTCACCACAGTGATGCCGCAGGACGGGGCATGCCTGGAACCAGTGCGGACAGGAACGGCAGAAGACGAGTAAACAAGGCGGGGGACCGGCGCTATGCACATGGTCGTCGCTTAGGCCGTAGGTAAGGGCGCTCGCGCATGGTGGATTATTATGCAGTGTTGAAACAGCAGTCTTGTTAGAGTAGCGCCGAAAGAGTGGCGTTGATGCAGCGCCAGGTTGGCACGGCAAGGTCAGCAGAACAATGGACGACAGGAGCGATTCGGTGGAGGACAAGCAAGAGATGAAGGCTGCTGCCGGGCGGAGCGCAGCGCAGGGTGGTCCACTCGACAGTCTCGTAGCGGAACAAGGAACGGCCGAACACATCGAGCGAGGTGAAGAGCTTGCGGAAGGCTTGCCGATGGGTGAGGCACCAAAGGGCGTGATTGGCCAGGATGAGGCCACACCCTTGGTCAGCATCATCGTGCCCGTATACAACGTCGAGGAATTCCTCGACAAGAGCATACGGTCCGCCCTTACCCAGACCTACCGCCATATTGAGCTCATTCTGGTGGATGACGAATCACCTGACGACTGCCCGAAAATATGCGACCGTTGGGCGGAGCAGGATGGCCGCGTGCAGGTGATTCACCAATCCAACGGAGGGGTGTCCGCCGCTCGGAACGCCGGTTTGCAGGAAGCTCGGGGGGAGTACATCTACTTTATGGACCCGGATGACGAGATTGAAGAGAATCTTGTGGAACGGTGTCTGAGCGCGATGGACAACACGGGAGCTGACCTGGTGATGTTCCAGTTCGATACGATCGGGGAATCCGGAGCTCAGCTCGAATCGTCATACAAGCACAACGATTATGACGAATCGAAGCTGCTCACCCCTCAGGAAGCGATAAAGCTGCAGATCCAGTCGGAGATAAACGGTTATTTCTGGGCTTTTCTGGCTCCTCGTGCGACATACGTCAATCAGAATTTCTCGTTCCCGGTTGGGCGGAAAATCGAGGACATGGCACGGATATGCAATATCATCGGCGAGTCGAAGCGCATTCTGCGCATACCCGATGTCCTCTACCATTACCGGCTACGCAGCGGTTCCGCCATGGGAATCATATCGGCCTCCAACACCAGCGATTGGTTCCAGGCTGCCGAGGACCGCGAGGACTACATTCGCGAACGCTACCCGGAGTTGAAATCCTATGTCGCTTTGCAGACCTTGAACGTGCTTGGCAATACGGATTTTGAAACCATTCGCCAGAACATCGTGTACGGGCTCAATATCGACCCGGAATCTCGTACGAAAATCAAAAATCGAGTGCAGGCCTTCCTGGATGATCTCGAGGGCGCCGACCTCTCCGAGAAGGTGAAGGCCTTCGTGGACATCTTCAAAAGCGATAAGGAAGACGCCACCGATTCGGGTCTTGCCACCGGTCAGGCCGCGTCCAGATAGGAGGCGCACTCCGAATGCCGTGGTGATACCTGCATCAACCGTGCAGCTGAACGTCGATTTTTCGCTCAATCTGCTGCACTGTTGATGCAGGTATCGCATTGCGAAGAGACTCAGGGCCGGGAATGTCGCTATATGGATTGCTTATGGCACGTTCAATCGTGTGGCGCGGTCAGGAATCCCGACCCGGCCGGCACCGTAGGAGCTTTTGAATCGGGAACCCAAGCCCGCAGTAGGCGCGACGGGAACGGTGAGATCTCGCGGGGAGGCGGAACATCGGCGGCGTGCTGTGGCCGCGGTGACCGTTTGCTGGCGTGTCGTGACATCGCTTCGAATTGGGATGGTAGTAAACCGGCCCTAATATGCTGGTGATGAATGCCAAGCCGGGTCGAATGACGTTGCCCCGCGCTGCTCTGTGAGAAGTCCGGTGCAAGGGAACGACTTTCGTGTGCAATAGTGCGGGTGACGGGTCGTGGTTGACGCGCCGCAGTCTCGATGCGCAACCGGCGAGGGGAACTATCCGGGAAGGTAAGCAATGAAATACGCGGTTATAGGTGCCGGTGGCATGGGCGTGCAATACGGGGTGCTGCTTCAGGAATTCGCAGGCAAGGATGTGGATTTCATAGACACATGGCAGGAGAACGTGGAGCAGATACGCGCTCAGCATGGTGTGTATGTATCCCAGGACGAGCAGGACCGCCATCTCGTTCCTATCCATATCTACTACCCGGAGGAATACGACGGCGACCCCGATGTGTGGATTATCTTCCTCAAGCAGATGCAGCTCGACGAGGTGCTTAAGCGTTGCTCGGGACTCTTCCGCAGCCACCAATACGTGTTCTCCGCAATGAACGGGTACGGGCATTTCGAGAAGATTGCCCAATACGTGGACCCCTCGCATATCTTCGGGGGAACGGCATTGATCGGCGCCGAAGTGTACGGTCCCGGCGACATGAATTTCACCGGGGGTGCCGATGCTAAAGCCATGAATATGTGCTCCTACCGCGAGGAGAACTCCGACAAGGACTCTGCCGAGGTGGAGCAGGAGATTTTCCGTGACTTCACCGCGGCGACGTTGAATCCGACCATCGTCAATAACTTCATGGGCATGTGCATGGCGAAAATCGTCTTCAACTCGGTGTTGAACACATTGTGCACGATGTACCAGATTCGCTTCGGCGAGTTCATGCGGCACCCGGGGGCGCGATGGATGACCGAGCAGCTTGTCGATGAAGCATACACCGCGGCGGAACAGGCCGGGTTGACCCTGTTGGGTACCCGGGAATCCGAGGTGGAGACCATCTGCCATACCGCCGGAATCGCACATCCGCTGCACTACCCGTCGATGTATCAGGACCTCACCAAAGGCCGTCCGACGGAAGTCGACTACATCAACGGATACATCGCGAAGATAGGTCGTGAACACGGGTATGAATGCCTCCTGCACGAGTTTGCCACACAAGAGCTGCACCTGGCGGAGCTGGCCTTCGGCATCCATCACCCCGAGTTCGCCCGGACGGCACAGGCATCGGCACAGGCAGCGAGGAATTAACGGTCCCCGGGGCGAGAGACCTTCACCGCGCTCGCGTCGATTGGCTCGGAACAGGCCTAGGAGTCGTGTAACCCTCGAAAGAGCGTGAAGGTCTATGCACCCAGTGCAATTCACCCCAGTGCAATTCACCCCAGTGCAATTCAACCAAGTGCAATTCACCCAATGGCAATCGCATCCCAAAGGATGCAGGGAACGGACTGAGCGAAACATTCCTCAGCAAAGGAGATATCCATGGTTACTTCATCATTGACGGATACGGTATCCGGTCATCGACCGGTGTCCGTAGGCATCGTCGGACTCGGACATGTCGGACCGCATGTGGCCAACAGTCTGATTCTGCAAGGTATCGCCGATGAACTGCTTCTATGCGACACCAACGAGGACAAACTCGCGGCCGAAGTGCAGGACCTCAATGATTCCACGGTGTTCGCTCCGCACCGTGTGGTGGTCCGCAACTGCCATGCGGACTATGAGCGGCTTGCTGCATGCGATGTCATCGTGAATTCCAGCGGGCAGGTGACGCTTTCGGCAATCAGCAGAACAGGTGAATTGTTCAAGGCCATCGACGACGTGCGCTCATATGTCGGCAGAATCGCCGAGGCGGGCTTCACCGGATTCTGGGTGAACGTCGCGAACCCCTGCGATGTGGTGACCCGTGAGATTCACAGGCTTTCAGGGCTCCCGGCAAGTCACGTGATGGGCACGGGAACGGTTCTCGACTCGGCAAGGCTCAGAACCGTGATTTCATTGCGTACCGGCCTCGCACCCGAGTCGATACAGGCGTACATGATCGGAGAGCATGGCAACACCCAGATCGCCGCATGGTCGTCCATCAGCATCGCCGGAACGTTGCTCAGCACTCTCAAGTCCCGAAAACCCTACGACCTCGACGCCGCAGAGGTCGAATCGACGGCACGCGAAGGAGGATATGTCTCCTATCACGGCAAACAGTGCACCGAGTATGCCATAGGCAATGCAGCCACGCGCATCGTCCGGGCGATCGTGCACGACGAGCACGTGGTGCTCTCCGCCTCAGTGCAGCTCAATGGCGAATATGGTGAGACCGGGCTATACATCTCCGTCCCTTGCGTGATAGACGCGAACGGTGCAGGGGATATTTTCGAACTGAAGCTCAGCGCCGCCGAAAGCGAAGGATTCAAAGCATCCTGCAGTACGGTGAAGAGCAACTACGCCAAGCTCGCGCCTATGCCGGTCGAGGCCGCAAGGAAGACCCCGGTCGTCATCCCTCGGCATCGCGGGGACGACCGTTTCGAGTAATGACGGGACGCGTCAGATAATCAGGCGTTATCAATTCAACTTAAGAGAGCCTATAAGTTTTACCGTGAGGCGCGCCATGTCCTTCTGCCCGAGGGTTTACTAGCATGGCATTCGTTCATCAAATTTCGACCGTACTGGATGTCGGCGGAATATGAGTTGTGAAAGAGAGAGACCATGAAGAAGAAGATACTGGCCGGAGCGCTCGCGATTATCACGGCACTGAGCCTTGCGGCATGTGGCGGCAGCGGTTCGTCCGCCGAAAAACACGACTACGTTGTGGGCGTGGCGAGCGACCAGCAGAAGGAAATCTGGGAGTACGTCGGCGACCAGGTCAAGAAGGAAGGCATCACCATAGATGTGAAGCTGTTCTCGGGTTATACCGAGGAAAACCCCGCTCTGGTCGATGGCAGTCTGGATTTGAACAGTTTCCAGCATGTGGCCTATCTCAATAACTTCAACAAGGAGAACAACGCCGATCTGGTGCCCATCGGTTACACGCTGATTTCGCCATTCGGTCTCTATTCGGACAAAATCAAGGACTACAACGACCTCAAGGACGGGGATACCGTCGCCATCCCCAACGATGTGACCAACGGAGGCCGTGCTCTGCAGTTGCTAGACGCGATCGGCGTAATCAAACTCAAGTCCGATGCTCCTGATTCACCGACCACCAAGGATATTGACAGCTACGTCAAGAAGATCACCATCAAGGAGCTGCAGGCGGATCAGATTGCCGCGGCATTGCCGGATGTGACCGCCGCCACGATCAACACCAATTACGTTACGGACCAGTTGCACACCACGCCGAAGGATTCGGCCATCTATATCGATACCGATCACATCGACAAGGTGAACGACATCTACAAGAACGTCATCGCTGTTCGTAAAGAGGACAAGGACAAGGCGGACTTCAAGAAGATCGTCAAGGCGTACCAGACCGATGCGGTGGCTGAACTGATTAAGAAGACGAACGATATTCCTGCCTGGTGATTGATGGGCACCACAGGTGCGTAGTCCAAGGGGAGTCCGGTTGCCGGGCTCCCCTTTGGCAGCATTGCCGGTACCTTGGTAACGGTGAATACCGAATCGTGCCGGCCCGGAGGGGTGTGCCGGGGTTTGACACGAATCAACGTGAGTGAGGTGGAAGTGATAGAGCTACAAGACATTCTGGTGTCCTTCGAACAGAAGAGCCAGCCTGTGGTTGCCGTAGACCATGTCTCTTTGAGTGTGCCGGAAGGTTCGATCTATGGCATCGTCGGGTTTTCGGGAGCGGGCAAGTCAACCCTGGTGAGAGTCATCAACCTGCTGCAGCGGCCCAATGAGGGTTCCGTGGTGGTCGACGGCGTGGATCTGCTGAGCCTGCCCACCAGGAAGCTGCGCGAGGCTCGCAAGAACATCGGTATGATCTTCCAGCACTTCAACCTGATGGAATCGCGCACGGTGTTCGACAATGTGGCCTTCGCACTCAAGGGCAGTGGATTGGGCAAGCAGGAACGTCGCAAGAAGATCGAGCATCTGCTTGACCTGGTGGGCATCCTGGGCAAACAGGATTCCTATCCCCACCAGCTGTCCGGCGGGCAGAAGCAGCGTGTCGCCATCGCCCGAGCCCTGGCCAATGACCCGAAGATACTGCTGTGCGACGAGGCTACAAGCGCCTTGGACCCTAAAACGACGCTTGCGGTGCTGAAACTGCTTAAGGAGATCAACCATCGCCTCGGCATCACCATCGTGCTCATCACCCATGAGATGCAGGTCGTCAAGGAGATTTGCGACACCGTTGCGGTAATGGACCGCGGACGCATCATCGAACGCGGTGGCGTGGCGGAGATTTTCAGCAATCCCCAAAAGACCTTGACGGCGGATTTCATACGAACCGCCACCCACATCGAGCAGGCCGAGCAGACCATCATGGAATATGCGAAGGGTCGGGACGTGTACGAACTGAAGTTCTCCGGCGAACGGGCGTCCGAACCGGTCATCGTGGAGCTGTACAAACGCTTCGGACTGACGGCCAATGTGCTGTACGGCAATGTCGAGTATCTGCAGAACACTCCGTTGGGAACGATGCTGGTGAGCTTCGACGGCACGGATCGCATTGCGGAAGCCAAGGAATTTCTGCGTGGTGAGGGCATCTCCATGCAGCAAGTGAATACGGGGGAGCGTGAATCATGATCGAACATCTACTGCCATACGCGAGTCAGATGGGTGACGATTTCGTACAGGCTACGATAGAAACCGTCATCATGACCGCGGTGGCCATGGTTATCGCGGGTGTGATCGGCTTGCTGCTCGGTATCGTGCTGCTCATCACCGGGGAGCATGGTCTGCGGCCCAACAAGGTCATCTATTGGACGCTGGATCAGATCGTCAATATCGGCCGTTCCATACCCTTCATCATCCTGCTGGCGATTATCATGCCTTTCACCCGTTTTCTCGTCGGTACCAGCATCGGTACTACGGCTGTGACCGTGCCCATCGTGGTCGGTACCATCCCCTTCTTCGCCCGACAGGTGCAGAATGCCCTGCTTGAAGTCGATCCGGGTGTCGTCGAGGCCGCGAAGGCCATGGGAACCAGCGATGTGGGAATCATCTACAGGGTGTATCTGCGTGAGGGGCTGGTGTCGCTCATCAGAGCCGCAAGCTTCACCGTCATCAATCTCATCGGTCTTACTGCCATGGCGGGAATCGTAGGTGGTGGCGGCCTTGGTGCCACGGCCTTGCAGCAGGGATATCAGCGTGGTCGTACCGACGTCACCTTCGTATCCATGGTGCTGATCCTGATCATCGTGTTCATCACGCAGATTATCGGCAACATCGCCGTTCGCATCGCGGCACACGGTCGGAGCTGATGCTCTTCTGGCCCGTGTCCCATCGTTCCTATTCGATGCCCTCGGCGATGACGTGGTAGCTTTCGATGAGTTCCGGCAGATGCATGGCGGCGTTCGCCGGACTGGTCGAGGGGAGCCGCGTCATCGTGATTTCGATGCCTGCGGCAATCAGTGCGGGCTCGGAGTATCTGCGGAACAATGCGGCTGCCGTGCCTCCCGTGGTGAAGATACGGCGGATGGGGGCATGAGTGAGTATCGTGCTCAAGTCAGTGGGTACCGGGTTGCGGATACTCGAATCGCTGGCCCCGATAATGTCGCAGGACTCCAGCACATCCCACAGGGCCAGATGATGCCGTACAGCGAAGTCGGCGCGTTCGGCGGCGGTGGCGGAGGCCAGTGCGGATGAGCCTACGGTGAAGTCCGGTTTTTCGGATTCGGCGAATACCGCTTCCAGAACCGGCCAGAAGCGGTTCCGCGGATGCATGTAATAGAACCCGGCTTCGCGTGATTTGGGACTGGGCATCGAACCCAACAGCAGCACTCGGGATTCCGTGTCCCACACCGGCCCGAACCCGTGTTCGACGTGTATGCGTTTGCCCATATCTTCTCCTTCGTGCCGAAATACAGCTACGAATGCCGTTTGTGTAGGGATTGCTGCTGATCCTTTGAGTGATTATCGCAAAGAATGGCGAAATTTCAATGAAGCACAGCACACCATACTCGCGCTTTCGATGAAAATCCCTACACAATCGCAGAGGGAATCAACGCAGCAGCCGATATTGCTTCTGTGGACGGGGTTGTTCGTTGACGGATTCCACCAGACCCTTGTTCAGCAGCGCCCGCAGCCCGGTGGCCACGGCGATGGGCGAGAGTCGCAATTCGAACATGATGTCTCTGACGCTTGCCGACGGTCGTCGCTCGAGCAGTGCGACGATGCGCTGGGCGTAGTTCCTGTCCGCCACATCGTCGAAGGCCCTGCGGCGGTTGATGGTCAGTGTGAAGCTGTCGACGGTGTGATCGATGTCTGCGGGCTCCATGCCCTGCGCTCTGAGAGTCGCCGCAATCTGTTGGTATCCCGAGCCCCCGTTGTCGATCACGTACCCACCGTCGGGGTAAGGGGTGGCCTCCAGCATCGCGACCAGGAACTGGTTTCTGGTAGATGGGCTTACCGGATTGCCGAGCGTGGTGTGCGTCACCGTCCCGAATAGGCCACCGGGATTGATGACCTCGATGCGATTGGTGAACACGTTCACACGCACTTGCGTTCCCCGCGCATTCGGAGAATAATCCCGGTGCATCAGGGCATTGGCGATGGCCTCACGCAGTACCGACCGTGGGTAATCCGGTGGGCGCACACTCGAGCCGCTGGGGTCATCATCCGCTGGTCCGGCCGTCCACGTCATCAGGGACTCAACGGCATCATCGATCATCACAGGAATCGGACCGGTGAGGCTTTCCGCGGTCACCAGATGACCACCTTGGGCGAATACGTCCGCACGGCTCGTTCCGGGAAACACGGCGATGGTCACATTGAGTCTGGGGTAGAACTGCTGGGGGTATCGGCCCAATGCCAACAGCGCACCGAGGGTCGGCCTCAGTTGCGAGAAGGAAGGGTCTATATCCTCAGCGTCTTCGGATTCGGTGCTGTCCCGTACCAGAATCCTCAGCTCGCGCAGCATCTCGGCATCGCTGTGACCGGCGAAGACATGCGGATGGGACTCGCGCTGCCGTTCAAGCAGGCCGTGGACCAGTGCGGGATTCAAATCGTCTATGCCCGCATCGGCGACCATTTCGGCATCGTATGAAGGCTGTGCATGCTCCTCCATCAGTCGTTCGACTTCATATCCGGTCATTCTTCGGTCACCGTCGCCTGTGCGTATGAACGACCCGCCGTATGCGCCGAGTGCCGTGACGAAGCACGGTTTGTCACGTGGCAGCATCTCGTCGATCTGCGCGAATACCAGATTGCTGCCTTCAAAGGGGCAGGTCATGATCATCGGACGAACCACCGGCGTCATCTTCTCGCAAGCCTGGCTCAAGGCCTCCTGCATCGAACGAGCGTTGAAGCCCTCGACAGGCGTGAAGCCGGCTCTTTCGGAGAGACCGAGAATGATGTATCCGCCGGAGCCGTTGGAGAATGCGGAAAGCGTGTCTGTGATGCTGCTAGAAAGCTTGCGCTTGCTTTCCTTGACTTCGCACAGCTGCGTGTCATTGCCGATGATGCGCATGAGTTCGATCAGTTCGGTCATCGTCGCGGTGTAATCGTCGTTCTGCATCGTGCCCCACCTCTTTGCGCTTGAGACCAGACTAACGCAAATACGCCCATAGCAAGGATAAGGGGAACTTGCTGCCTTAGAGTTGTGGCTATGGGATCAATACGAGAGAAGATTGATAGGGCCGTCACGTGGTGGAAGGGCTCATTGCCGGGGCGTGTGCTCGAGCGGTACGGCAACCACAACGGTTCTATTCTGGCCGGTGGGTTGGCTTTCGGACTGTTGTTCGCCTTTTTCGCCGGTGTATGGACCCTGTTCAGCGCCTTCGGCCTGTTCTTTTCCAATAACACCGCTTTCCGGGATGGTCTTATCGAAGCGCTCGGTCGCATCGTGCCAGGGCTTATTGGTGGTTCGGGTGACGGCATCATCTCGCAATCCACACTCAACGGCATTTCGACGACATTCACCATAACGGGTGTGATCACCTTCGTGACCTTCTTCTGGAAGATTATTTCGTGGCTGGGGTCCCTGCGCAATGCCGTGCAGACGGTGGTGGAGACGGACGACGATGACGCCAATGCCGTCAAATCCAAAGGTCTGGACGCTCTGGCCGTGCTGCTGGTGGCGATATTGTTCGTGCTGACCGGTGTCGCCACAGGTATTTCGGGTGGTGCGATGCGGATGATTCTCAATCTCCTGGGCATATCCAGCGGTTTCTGGGGATTTTCGGCCCTTGTCGACCTGGCAGGATTCGCCGTGACCTTCGTGCTGAACGTCTTCCTGTTTCTGGTGCTGCTGAGAATGGTGTCTCAGATAGACGCCAGGAAACCCGTGATAATCACCTCTTTGGTCGGTGCCGTGGCTCTGTCGTTCATTCAGATGCTCGGAGCGCGGCTGATAACGGGAGCGTCCTCCAACCCTTTGCTGGCGCCCTTCGCAGCCATCATCGGCGTGCTGCTCTGGTTCAACCTGATAGCGCAGGTACTGATGTATGCGGCCGCGCTGCTCGGTGAACTGCTGCCCGCCGGAAATTCCGCCGATAACGGAAAGTCCGACGCGAAACACGACGGGTCTGCCGCGAAGACCTCGGCGCGGCATGACGGCGCGGCTCATGGCCCTTCGCCGGAATCCTTGGCCATAGCGTCGGGTAAGACAGGCGATTAGCATGGCAACATCAGAACAGGCTTCAGATTCGGCAGCTTCTACAAGTTCGGCAGATACGGAAGGTGGGCTCAGGCATGGCAGGTGAAGATGTGGCGGGTGAAGATGTGGCGGACCTCGGAACGACGGCGCAGGAAACGGCATCGGATGTCTCCGGCGTAAGGTCGACTGTCCGCATCAAACGTGCCTATGAGCAGGCGCAGGAATCCGATGGGTACAGGGTTCTGGTGGACAGGCTCTGGCCGCGCGGGGTATCCAAGGAACGCGCGGCCCTTGACGAGTGGATGAAAACCATCGCCCCGACCCCTGAACTGCGCAAGTGGTGGGGGCACGATGCCGAGCGCATGAGTGAATTCGCTCATCGGTACTGCGCCGAATTGGACGGCAACCCCGCGGTCGATGAGCTGTCCGGCATCATTGCGCGGCATCCCACAGTGACCTTGGTGTACGCCGCCAAAGACCCGAAGGTCAATCATGCCGAGATATTGCGTGAGTACATGGCTGAGCATATGCATGAGGACGTGAACGGGCAGGCCGTGAAATAACCGCCGCCGTCACAACGGATGAGTATGCGCAGGCGAATACAATGGTCTGATGGTGGGCATGCTCGGCTGCACCTTTCAAGAAGACAAGAGAGCCAAGAGGGCCAAGAAAGAAAGAGGGCATCGTGGTGATGAAGAGGGTGCTGTGGTGATTCTGATGATTCGCATGGCTTCGGGCAAAGTCATCATGAACGGTATTGCTCGGGGCCTATAGTTCCGTTCCTTTCCATGCCTCACCGGTTCGAGGCAGGTCCTTCCTGACCTGCTCCTTCCGTGGGATTTTCGGTGTGATGGCTTTGCTTCTTTGAACATCAAAAAGGTATTTCAAAGAAAGCGAACGTCGCGATGTCACTATTCTCTTCCTTGGGCAAACACGCCCGAAAAACCAGGAATCATTCCATCGGAATGCAGGGATTCCTGGTGCTGTGGTCAACACAGTCCTTGTCCCAGCTGGGCAGCCAGATGACCTCCTTCGCATTGCTCATCTGGGTCTATCAACAATCCAATTCCGCACTTGCCAGCGCATTGCTGGCGGCATGCACCTATGCGCCCTACATCTGTTCCGGTGTGTTGATGAGCGCAGTGGTGGACCGTTGCAACGTCAAGGTCGTCATGGTGCTGTGCGACGGCGCCTCTGCGCTGTGCACCGTTGCCATCGTCGTACTGTATGCCAAAGGGAGTCTTGAGCTTCCCTACCTGTATGCGTTGAGCGCCGTCTCGGGATTCATGGGGAGCCTGCAGCAGCCCGCGAGCGAGGTCGCCATCAGCGCGGTGACCACAACAGCCAATCGGCAACGTGCAGGAGGATTGCGTTCCCTGTCGTACGCGGTTAATACCATGCTGGTTCCGCTGTTGGCCACGGCACTGCTGTCCGCATGGGGTTTTCCAACCGTGGTTGTCGTCGATTTGACCAGTTTCGTCCTGGCCAGCGTATGCCTCATGACGGTCGTACGCATACCGGTCTTGAACATGGGCGGTACAGCAGAGGACCGCGAATCGTACGGTCAGGCTCTGCTGGGCGCGTGGACATGGCTTCGCGGTCACCACGATATCTTGAAGGCCTTGCTGTTCATGGCGGTCGTCAATCTCTTCGCGTCGATGGATGATGCGGCATTGACGCCGATGGTGCTTTCCCGCACCGGGAGCCAGCATTCCCTGGGCATCGTGAACGCCACGGCGGGTCTGGCGATGCTGGTTGGTGCAATCATCGTGACGCTGTCGCCGCGACCTGCCGACAGGATGCATACGATGATACTGAGTATGCTGTGTTCCTTCGGCACCGGCAATATGCTGCTGGCCCTGCCCCTGAGCCTGCCTTGGTGGTGCGTCGGCATAGCCTGCTGTTGGGTGGCCGTTCCCATCGAAATGACCAATCAGGACGCCATGATGAGGGATGCCGTTCCTTTGGGGATGCAAGGCCGTGTATATGCTTTTCGCAACGCTTTGCAGTATGCGACGATTCCTTGCGGCAGTGCGCTCGCGGGCTGGGTGATCGACCAGGTGTTCACGCCGATGGTGGGTCATGCACCTCGACACGGATGGGCGGTGCTGTTCACTGGCGGTGCAGGGGGCATTGAGGGTGCCGTCAATCTTGACGGCGGGCAGGCGAGGGGAGCGGGTGCGGGCATGATGCTGATGGTCGACGGGTTGCTCGGAGTGCTGCTATGTCTGTGTGCCTTGTTCGATCATCGTCGAGCAACGGGCACGGCTGCCCTGTAAGTATGTGTTCCTGCGAGCACGGTTCTGAGCACGGTTCTGTACGTACGGACCAGTGAGCATGGACCTGCGGTGGAAGATATTCATCCGATGTCACGCGCAGAGCAAAGCGGAGTCTGTGGTAAGAAGTGCCTTAGACGCGAGTGGGGTCTTCGATGGTGATGCGGAGCTGACTGGCGAACCATTGTTCGCCGTCGTGCGTGATTCTCAAGGCACGCTTCGGCGATGCCTTGGTGATGAGATGCCGTTCAAGGCAATATGTCAGAAGCGCGCTTCCGGCCTTGCCTCCGATGTGGAAGCGTCGCTCCGTCCAGTCCAGGCAGGCGACGATGCGCGGTGAACGTCCGGCGTCGGTCAAGGTGATGCCCGTGTCCTCGAACCACTGCGAGCCTCGGGAAGTCAGCCGCATCGAGTTGTCTTCGAGGTCCACCAGATGCATGTCGAGCATGGACTGCGCGATTTCCACACCGAGTCTGCCGGCCATGTGGTTGTAGCAGCTGCGCGCATACCGCAGGCGCTGATCGGCCCGGACCTGCCGGTATCCCACGGGGGATGAGGGTGCGGGTGAGACCGCATTGCCCAGAAATTCGATGATTCCGGCCATGCGTTCATCGGCCAGTCGAACATACTGGTGTCTGCCTTGCCGTATCCGTGATATCACACCCGCATCCTCCAGATGCTGCAGGCACGAGCTCATTGCCTGAGGGCTCGTCTCCGTATGCTTGGCGAGTTCTCCGGCGGTCCATGCGCAGCCATCCATCAGGGCTACGCACACCCGTGAGCGCGTAGGGTCCGCCAGTATCGAAGCCACCTGGCTGATGTCGCTGCCTGTATCCAATCCGCACATGCCATCCATGCTAGCCCCCACACCATTCCATCGGTATGGAAGCGCTACTCGTGCTGGAGCTGATTGTTTCGAATGCCAGGGGGGCTCCCTTGCGGCACTTCTGCCTGGGATATTATGTCTGGGGCTTGTCTGCTTTGACCTCCGAGGAGGCTTGCCATGCAAAGGCTCTGACGGTTGTTGTCGCCCAGATGCCGAGTGTCACGCATCCGATGGCCCCGACCAGAGAACACACTCCTGCGGCGTATCTGCTTCCCGTGTCGGTGAAGATGGCAAGCAGTCCGAGGAGCGCGACGAGAATCGTGGGGATGGCAACGAACGCCTGTATGGTCGTGTGGTACAGCATGCTGATGGGGATGTAATGCAGTCCTACGATGAGCAGCATGACCGGGGCGATGAACACATGGAGTTTGAAGCTGCCCAGTAATGCACCCGAGAGGCTGATGGCGACCGCCTGAAGTGCGAATACGACACTCCAGCGTTTGGATTTCAGTTTGTCCTGGATGCTGCCGTCGTCCTCGGGTATCGGTTTGAGCGACCGGTATCCCAGCACTGCACTGATATATATGTACCCGGCGATTGCCAGGAAAATCACTGACAGGACGATGGTCGCCCCGACCGGCAGCACATCATCTAGTATGAACCACACCAGCATGGATGCGGCCCAAACGATGGTGAAGAAGGCCAATAGGTACGCGGTGTTGTTCAGGTTCTTCATCGAGCCTTTGGTGTTCATCTGGTCCTGTCTTCCTGGGTGGGGATGGTCCGTAGCGTTGCATAAGCATCTCAATACTATACGGAACGACCAAAATAGAGAATGATGCTGATGAAATCCCTATGGTTTCAGGAGAGACAGTTACGTGCAGAGCCTCTTGTCCGTGCTTGTGCTCGGGGCTTTGACAACGAAGGGAATGGAGGATATTTCGATGACCATGGAATCATTGTGGTGCGAGAATTCCCGTATGAGCACAATCAAGAACGAATTGCACGACAGTGTACAGACGGGACCTTTGGACGAATCTCTGGACGAAGAGCAGGGCGGCGACCACATCGACATCACGCCGGGGATGCTGTACTACGGCAACACCGTCACCTTGCTGAGCACCCTCAATGCCGATGGTTCGACGAACCTCGCCCCCATGAGCAGTACCTGGGCGCTCGGCAACACCATAGTGCTCGGTATGGGGTTGGGCAGTCAGACCGCGCAGAACCTTGCCGAGAGGGATGAGGCGGTATTGAATCTGCCGGGGCCAGAGCTTTGGCGGCAGGTCGAGTCGTTGGGGGATATGACCGGTGTTCGGCATGCCCGGCGCCAGCATGGTCACGGCAGCATCGCGGTCAGCGATAAATTCGCGGCTGTGGGCTTGACACCCGAAAGGGCGGAATCGGTGCACTGCATGATGGTTGCGGAAGCCGGGCTTCAGCTGGAACTGCACATCGTCAGCTGCCGGCCCGACGTTCAGAATTCATTCGTCATCGCCCAGGCACAGGTCTTGCATGTTCACGCCGATCCTCGGATTGTGCTTCCCGGGACTTCGCATGTGGACCCGCGCAGATGGAAACCGCTCATCTATAATTTCCGGCATTATCACACCCTGACTGCTCAGGTGGGGGAGAGCGGCATCACCGAAACCCCTACGACTTTGGGTGCTCACATGAGATAACTGCACTAAAAGGACAGCTTTTTTGCGAATAATCGGATGATTTGCTGTCCTTTTAGTGCAGTTATCTCTGATGACGGTTCTTTCGTGACTCTGTGATATAGTTGCAGATTGTGTGTGCCGCTGGGTGCCTTATGTCACAGGTGCTGAGCAGCGGGATATCCCTTGATTCGATGAATGCGGGCAGCAATGCCATGCAGGAGAAGCGGGGGCCATCGGGCCGGTGGACTGTGGCTGATTCTCCGAATGTTCGGCGTGTCATGGCTGCAATGCGGCGGCTCCACGTAGACCGAAATACAATCATCTGAATCGGAGAGAATCAGTTGCCTACGATTGAACAGCTCGTCCGCAAGGGACGTTCCGCCAAGCCTCGCAAGTCGAAGACTTTGGCGCTGAAGGGTAGCCCGCTGCGTCGCGGCGTGTGCACCCGTGTTTACACCACAACCCCGAAGAAGCCGAACTCGGCATTGCGTAAGGTCGCCCGTGTGCGCCTGAGCTCGGGCGTTGAAGTCACCGCCTACATCCCCGGCGAAGGACACAACCTGCAGGAGCACTCCATCGTGCTCGTGCGCGGTGGTCGTGTCAAGGATCTTCCCGGTGTTCGTTACCACATCGTTCGTGGTGCACTGGATACCCAGGGAGTCAAGGATCGCAAGCAGGGACGTTCCCTGTACGGAGCAAAGAAGGCGAAGTAAGACATGTCACGCAAAGGACCCGCTAAGAAGCACCTGCTCCTGCCCGATCCAATCTACGGTTCGACGGTAGTGGCGCAGCTCATCAACAAGATTCTGCTCGACGGCAAGAAGTCGATCGCAGAGGACATCGTGTACACCGCGCTCGATCAGGTCAAGGAAAAGACCGATCAGGAGCCGGTTGCCGTACTCAAACGCGCTCTGGACAACATCCGTCCGAGCCTCGAGGTCCGTTCCCGCCGAGTCGGCGGAGCGACCTACCAGGTCCCGGTCGAGGTCAAGCCCGTTCGCGCCAACACTCTTTCACTGCGCTGGCTGACCGATTTCAGCCGTGCACGTCGTGAGAAGACCATGGCCGAGCGTCTCGCCAACGAGATTCTCGACGCATCCAACGGCTTGGGAGCTTCGGTGAAGCGCCGCGAGGATACTCACAAGATGGCAGAGGCCAACAAGGCCTTCGCACATTACCGCTGGTAATTGCAGAGATTAAGAGCTAAGGACAACCATGGCACAAGACGTGCTCACTGACCTCACGAAGGTCCGTAACATCGGCATCATGGCCCACATTGATGCCGGCAAGACAACCACTACCGAGCGAATCCTGTATTACACCGGCGTCAACTACAAAATCGGCGAGGTGCATGACGGCGCCGCGACGATGGACTGGATGGCACAGGAGCAGGAGCGAGGCATCACCATCACCTCGGCTGCCACCACATGCTTCTGGACCCGCCAGACCCATGACACCACAGACAAGTATCAGATCAACATCATCGATACCCCAGGGCACGTCGATTTCACCGCCGAGGTGGAGCGTTCCCTGCGTGTGCTCGATGGTGCCGTTGCCGTGTTCGACGGCAAGGAGGGCGTTGAGCCCCAGTCCGAGACCGTCTGGCGTCAGGCCGACAAGTACGGCGTTCCGCGCATCTGCTTCATCAACAAGATGGACAAGCTGGGCGCGAACTTCTACTATTCTGTGGATACCATCAAGGAGAAGCTTGGAGCCAAGCCGATCGTGATGCAGCTGCCGATCGGTGCCGAGAACGACTTCCACGGTGTCGTCGACCTGGTTCGCATGGTCGCTTACTACTGGGCGGACGAGGCCGATCTCGGCGCCAAGTACGAGACCATCGACATTCCCGATGACCTCAAGGAGAAGGCGGAGCAGTATCGTTCCGATCTGCTTGATGCCGTCGCCGAATCCGACGAGGCGCTTCTCGAGAAGTACCTTGGCGGCGAAGAGCTCACCGAGGACGAGATTCGCGGCGCTATCCGCAAGCTCACCGTGAACAAGGAAGCCTACCCGGTCTTCTGCGGTTCGGCATTCAAGGACAAGGGTGTTCAGCCTATGCTGGATGCCGTTGTCGACTACCTGCCGTCCCCTGAGGATGTTCCCGCCATCGACGGGTACAAGCCCGGCGATGAAAGCGTGGAGATCGAGCGTCATCCTGATACCAACGAGCCTTTCTCGGCTCTGGCCTTCAAGATCGCCACCCACCCCTTCTACGGCAAGCTCATCTATGTGCGTGTCTACTCCGGACAGGTCAAGCAGGGCGACAATGTCCTGGATTCGACCAAGGGCAAGAAGGAGCGCATCGGCAAGCTCTTCCAGATGCATTCAAACAAGGAGAATCCGGTTGACGCGGCCATCGCAGGCAACATCTACGCCTTCGTCGGTCTGAAGAACGTCACCACCGGAGATACCCTGTGCGATGAGAAGGAACCGGTCGTGCTCGAGTCGATGAGCTTCCCCGACCCCGTGATCGAGGTCGCCGTGGAGCCCAAGACCAAGGCCGATCAGGAGAAGATGGGCATCGCTCTTCAGAAGCTTTCCGAAGAGGACCCGACCTTCCAGGTCAAGACGGACGAAGAATCCGGCCAGACCCTGATCTCCGGCATGGGCGAGCTGCAGCTCGACATCCTCGTGGACCGCATGCGTCGTGAGTTCCACGTCGAGTGCAACGTCGGCAAGCCGCAGGTCGCCTACCGCGAGACCATCCGCAAGGCCGTCATGAACCAGGAGTACACGCATAAGAAGCAGACTGGTGGTTCAGGCCAGTTCGCAAAGGTGCTGATGAACTTCGAGCCGCTCGACACCACCGAAGGCGAGACCTACGAGTTCGAGAACAAGGTCACCGGCGGACACATCACCAAGGAATTCATTCCTTCGATCGATTCCGGTGTTCAGGAAGCCATGGAGTCCGGTATTCTCGCCGGCTTCCCCGTGGTCGGTGTCAAGGCGACCGTTACCGACGGTCAGACCCACGATGTCGATTCTTCGGAGATGGCCTTCAAGATCGCAGGTTCCATGTGCTTCAAGGAAGCCGCTCACAAAGCGCGTCCTGTGATTCTCGAGCCGATCATGGCCGTCGAGGTTCGTACTCCCGAAGAGTACATGGGCGAAGTGATGGGCGACCTGAATTCTCGTCGTGGCAGCATCCAGTCCATGACCGACGCCACCGGTGTCAAGGTCATTGACGCCAAGGTGCCGCTTTCCGAAATGTTTGGTTACATCGGCGATCTGCGTTCCAAGACGCAGGGCCGCGCGATGTTCACCATGCAGATGGACTCGTATGCAGAGGTGCCGAAGGCGGTCTCCGAGGAGATCATCAAGGCCCAGCGCGGAGAGTGATGACCAGGGGTAGCTGCCCAGCGCAGTAAACCCCGAATTCGCAACTCGCAGATTTGCCGTCTGTCCCCAGTCAGCAGTAGACTTTTTGACTGCTGACTGGGCGGAGGGCAGCAAGTGGCGAACAACCCAAATACCCAGTAATATGTAGCGAGTGCCTTGTGCGATGGTTTCGCACAGACAAACTACGAGATGTCCAGGAGGACAAACACATGGCAAAGGAAAAGTACGAACGTACTAAGCCGCACGTTAACATCGGTACCATTGGCCACGTCGATCACGGCAAGACGACCCTGACGGCTGCCATCTCCAAGGTTCTGCATCAGCAGTATCCAGATCTGAACCCTGAGTACGATTTCGACCAGATCGATTCGGCTCCTGAGGAGAAAGAGCGCGGTATTACCATTAACATCGCGCACATCGAGTACCAGACCGAAAAGCGTCACTACGCTCACGTCGATGCTCCTGGCCACGCTGATTACGTCAAGAACATGATCACCGGTGCCGCTCAGATGGACGGTGCAATCCTCGTGGTTGCCGCCACCGACGGCCCAATGGCTCAGACCCGTGAGCACGTCCTGCTCGCCAAGCAGGTCGGCGTTCCGAAGATCCTCGTCGCTCTGAACAAGTGCGACATGGTCGACGACGACGAGCTCATCGAGCTCGTCGAAGAAGAGGTCCGCGACCTTCTGGACGAGAACGGTTTCGACCGCGACTGCCCAGTCATCCGCACCTCCGCCTACGGCGCGCTGCATGACGATGCTCCTGACCACGAGAAGTGGGTCAAGACCGTTGAAGACCTGATGAAGGCCGTCGACGACTACATCCCGACTCCTGTCCATGATCTGGACAAGCCGTTCCTGATGCCAATCGAAGATGTCTTCACCATCTCCGGCCGTGGCACCGTGGTGACCGGTCGTGTGGAGCGCGGTAAGCTCGCAGTGAACAGCAACGTCGAGATCGTCGGTCTCCGCGACACTCAGACCACTACCTGCACCTCGATCGAGACCTTCCACAAGCAGATGGACGAGGCAGAGGCTGGCGACAACACCGGTCTGCTGCTCCGCGGCATCAACCGTGAGCAGGTCGAGCGTGGCCAGGTCGTGGCAGCTCCGAAGTCCGTCACTCCTCATATGAAGTTCGAGGGTGAGGTCTACGTGCTGACCAAGGATGAGGGTGGCCGTCATTCGCCGTTCTTCTCCAACTACCGTCCTCAGTTCTACTTCCGCACCACCGATGTCACTGGCGTGATTTCACTGCCAGAAGGTATCGAGATGGTTCAGCCTGGCGATCACGCAACCTTCACGGTTGAGTTGATTCAGCCAATCGCTATGGAAGAGGGTCTGACCTTCGCAGTTCGTGAAGGTGGACACACAGTCGGCTCAGGCCGTGTCACCAAGATCATCGAGTAATTTTCCTTTACTCAACAAAAGCCCGGGTTCGTCCCGGGCTTTTGCATATATGTGA
>OMJG01000625.1_pt1 | contig 25220 bp, 21 predicted proteins | sample 1646431 | NCBI WGS metagenome assembly OMJG01 (sample SAMN03771674, study PRJEB25209) | food metagenome | isolation source: Cotija cheese | place: Mexico:Jalisco,Michoacan | collected 2011-12-12
GTCGCCGCGATCGTGGCGACGAGACGCCGCCTCAGGCCTGCTCGATGCCGAGCCGCGCGAGCTCCTCCTCGACGATCTTCGGGTCGAGCTTGACGAAGATCGGCGACGGCTTGGACACCGGAGCGCCCGCGGCGATCTCCCGGTGCTCCCACGCGGGGACGTCCGTGTAGTCGCCGGTGATGATCGGGTAGGCGGGCCCGCCGTCGAGGTCCTCGACCTCGCGGATCTCGGGCATCGGCGCGATCACGCGATCACCGCCCAGGGCCTTCTCGACCTCGTTGGCGGCATGCGGCAGGAACGGCGCCATCATCGTGTTCAGATCCGTGACGGCCTGGGCCAGCACGTGCAGCACGGTGCCCAGGCGCTCGCGCTGGTCCCCGCCCTTCATGCGGAACGGCTCGGTGCGCGAGACGTAGGCGTTGGCCTCGCCCACCAGGCGCATGACCTCGGTGAGAGCCGCGCGCTGGCGGTGGGTCTCGATGAGGTGGCCGACGGTCGCGAAGCCCGCCTCGATCTGGCCGAGCAGCTCGCGGTCGACGTCCTCGAGCTCGCCGAGCGCGGGGATCTCGCCGAAGCTCTTGGCGATCATCGCGGCCGTGCGGTTGACCAGGTTGCCCCAGCCCGCCACGAGCTCGTTGTTGGTGCGCGCCACGAACTCGGCCCACGTGAAGTCGGCGTCCTGGTTCTCGGGGCCCGCGGCGGAGATGAAGTAGCGCAGGGCATCGGGCTGGTAGCGCTCGAGCACGTCGCGCACGTAGATGACGACGCCCTTGGACGAGGAGAACTTCTTGCCCTCCATCGTGAGGAACTCGCTCGAGACCACCTCGGTGGGCAGGTCGAGGGTGCCGAGCTGCTCGGAGGGCTGCCCGTCCCTGGCTCCCTCGCCGTTGACCCCCAGCAGGATGCCGGGCCAGATGACCGAGTGGAAGACGATGTTGTCCTTGCCCATGAAGTAGTAGGACTTCTCGTTCCCACCGGTCCAGAAGGCCTTCCACGCGTCGGGGTTCCCGGAGCGCCGGGCCCATTCGATGGAGGCCGACAGGTAACCGATCACGGCATCGAACCACACGTAGATGCTCTTCATGTGATCGGACTCCCAGCCCTCCACGGGCACCGGGATGCCCCAGTCCAGGTCGCGGGTGATGGCGCGGGGCCGCAGCTCCTCCAGCAGATTGTGGGAGAACTTCAGGACGTTGGGACGCCAGTCGTGGCGGGTGTCGATCCACTCGGTGAGGGCCTCGGCTAGCTCCGGAAGGTCGAGGAAGAAGTGCTCGGTCTGTCGGAACTCCGGGGTGGCGCCGGTGGTCTTCGACCGCGGGGAGATGAGGTCCGCCGGATCGAGCTGTCGACCGCAGTTGTCGCACTGGTCGCCGCGGGCGTCGTCATAGCCGCAGTGCGGGCAGGTGCCCTCGATGTAGCGGTCGGGCAGGGTGCGCCCGGTCGCGGGCTCGAAGGCCCCCATCTCGGCCTTCTTCACCAGGTAACCGTTGCGGTACAGGGTGCGGAAGACCTCCTGGACCACCTGGGCGTGGTTGTCGGTCATGGTGTGGGTGTAGAGGTCGTAGGACAGGCCCAACCCCTGCAGATCCTCTGCGATGATCCGGTGGTACTTCTCGGCGCACTCCTGGGCGGTCAACCCTTCCTGGTCGGCCTTCACCGAGATGGCGGTGCCGTGGCAGTCGGATCCGGAGACCATGAGCACGTTGTGACCCGACATTCGCATGAACCGGGCGAACACATCGGAGGGGACACCGAATCCGGACACATGGCCGATATGCCGGGGCCCATTCGCATAGGGCCACGCGACAGCGGCGAGAATGTTGGCACACATGGGTCCCACCTTATCGGTGGGACGCGGTTCTACCGGACCAGCGTCCCCTGGTGGAATCTCATCCGCCAGCCGTGGACGCCGCCGCGGGCCCAGATCGAGGCCCTCAGCACCACCCGTGATCCGGCCCTCTCCCGCCAGCGGAGCAGCACGCAGTCCCCCGACAGCCTCATGAGTCCGAGGGTCTCGAACTTGGGCCGCACCTCCAGGGGCGCCAGGTCTGCGAGCATCCGCCCCCGCGTCCACAGTCTCCCGCTGGATCCGTGCTCGACGAAGTCGGGGGCCAGCAGTTCGCCCATCAGGGCGGGATCGGAGCGCACCTCGTCGCTCAGCGCGAGCTTCTCCAGACGGGTGAGTTCGACCAGGAGCTCCTGGTCGGGGGTCAGCGGCGTCTCCGGCAGGTCGAAGAGACCGGCCTGGGCCCCGGCGGGCTGCGTGTCCCCTAACGGATCCGGGGCCTCCAGCGGCGAGTCCACGACGTCGACGGCCGTCCGGACATCCCCGCCGTCGCCGAATCCGGGCCCCTCGTCGACCGGGGTGCCGTCGCGGTAGGCGGTCGCCGCGGCCCGCGCACGGGTGTCGGCGGCCTCATTGAGCCGGTGGCCGGCATGGCCCTTGACCCACTCGAAGGCGACCGCGCGCCCGGCCAGCGCGACGTCGAGCTGCTCCAGGAGATCCCTGTTGAGGACCGGCTTGCCGTCGCGCTTCTTCCAGCCGCGCCTCTTCCAGCCGGGGATCCACTTGGTGCAGCAGTTGATGGCGTACTGGGAGTCGCACAGAACAGTGAGATCCTCCCCCGCATCCGCCGTGGACCTCAGCAGATCCAGCACGGCCATCAGCTCGCCCATGTTGTTGGTGCCCCGCGGCCATCCTCCGGCCGCCCACCGGCGGTCGTCGATGTACCAGGCCCAGCCCGCGGGCCCCGGGTTGTCGAGGGAGGACCCATCGGCGGCGGCTGTGATCATCGGATCTCCCGGTTCTGTCGTGACGACTTAGCGCAGTGCTGTCTCGGAACAGTGCTGCATCAGGACGGCTCTGCCTGAGGCCGGGTCAGCGGTCCCCCCTCAGGTCGTCGACGCCGAAGGCCTGGGGCAGCACCAGGTCCATCGACTGCACCCCGGCCGGCGTGGAGACCGCGAGCTCGGGGCCACCATGTTCCCACAACAGCTGGCGGCACCGCCCGCACGGCATGATCGTCGCACCCTCGGCGTCGACGCAGCAGAACGCCACCAGGCGCCCTCCGCCTCCGGCGACCAGGTCGCTGATGAGGCCGCACTCGGCGCACAGCGTCACCCCGTATCCGGCGTTCTCCACATTGCATCCGCAGACGATCCGGCCGTCGTCGACCAGTCCCGCGGCGCCGACCGGATAGTGCGAGTACGGGGCATAGGAGAGCCGGGTCATCCGAAGGGCCGCGACGTGCAGCTCCTGCCAGTCGATCTGTGCGTCCATCTCAGTCCTTGCCGGCCTCAGTCCTTGATGAAGGGGTCCCCGTCCGCGGCGGGGCCCCGCACCTTGCCGACCAGCCCGGCCACCGCCACGATGGTGGCGACATAGGGCAGCAGTAGAAGGAACTGGCTGGGCATCGGGGTGCCGAGCGGCCCGAGCTCGGTGGACAGCTGGGTCACGAAGCTGAAGAACAGCGCCATGACCGCCGCCAGCCCGGGCCTCCATCGGCCCATGATGAGCGCCGCCAGGGCGATGAAGCCGTTGCCGACGGTGATGTCCTTGGAGAAGGATCCCACCGTGCCGATGGTGAAGTAGGCGCCGCCCAGACCGGCCAGCAGGCCTCCGGCCAGCACGGCCGACCAGCGGATCCCGACCACCGAGATACCGACCGTGTCGGCGGCCTCTGGGTGTTCCCCGACGGAGCGGATGCGCAGCCCCCAGCTGGTGTGCCACAGCAGGAAGTAGACCAGCGGGATGCAGCAGATCGCGATGTAGACCAGGATCGTCTGGTCGAAGAGCACGGGCCCGAGGAAGGGGATCTTCGACAGCCCGGGGATGGCGATCGGATCCATGATCGGGGCGGTGTTGTAGTGCTCGGTGTCCTGACCCATCAGCTGGTTGTAGAGGAATCCGGTGAGTCCGGTGGCGAAGAGATTCACCACCACGCCCATGACCACCTCGTCGACCAGGTACTTGATGGTGAACAGGGCCAGCAGGGCGCCCATCAGCAGGCCTGCGATCATGCCGGCGACCATCGCCGCGGCGATGGAGTGGGTCATCGACCCGACCAGTGCCGCCGCGAAGGCTGCGCTGAGCATCTGCCCCTCGATGGCGACGTTGACCACCCCGGAGCGTTCGCACATCACGCCGCACAGGGCGCCGAGGATGAGCGGGGTGGCCAGTGAGATGGTGCCCTGGAACTGGCTGGAGACCTGGAAGGGAAGGGCGTGACCGGCCGCCGCCCAGGTGAGGAAGCCGATGATGATGGTGATCCCGGCCACCGTCCCGGCACTCGCCGAGATCGCTCTGCGGGAACGCCCGAGGAAGAAGGCGACGGCGGCGGCGGCGCACAGCAGGCCGCAGACCAGCACGGTCGGCATCCCCGGAATGGTCAACGTTCCAAGGGCCTGGCCCGCCAGGTTGTCGCCGAACCCGAAATGCGCCTTGCCGGTGGTCATCGAGACCAGCCACAGCAGGATCACGGCCATCAGACCGATGAGCACCGACGTCGACAGCCTGTGGGTGCGCGCCTCCCGCGACTCCAGGTAGGTCGGCGTCACCTCCTCGGCGGGGGGCTGGCGGACGTCGGGGGGCAGTTCGATGCCGGCCTCGGCGGGATCGGTCTCGGTCGGCCTGGGCAGGCGGACGTCGCGCGGCGTCATGCCAGCGCTCCCTTCTTCGAGTCGGAGCCCGCCGCGGTCCTGCGCCGCTTCTCCCGCGCCGTCTTGAGGAAGGGGAGCACGGTCTTGACCAGCATCGGGGCGGCCACGAACATCACGATGACGGCCTGGATCACGCTCACCAGGTCCAACGAGGTCTGCGCCAGGGCCTGCATTCTCAGTCCGCCCTGGCTCATGGCGCCCCAGAACAGGCCGGCGAGGACGGTCCCGAAGGGCCGCGAGCGGCCCAGCAGGGCGACGGTGATGGCGTCGAATCCGATCGAACCGACCAGGCCGATGGACAGCTGGGTCGGGGTGGCCCCCGAGATCGGCCCCAGGGCCACCTCGACGCCGGCGAATCCGGCCAGGGCGCCCGAGATGATCATCGTGACCGCCGTGATCGTGGCGACGTTCATGCCGGCGGTGGCCGAGGCGCGCGGGTTGGCGCCCACGGCCTTGATCTGGAAGCCCAGCCGGGTGCGGTCGAGCAGCCACCAGGTGCCCACCGCCAGCAGCAGGGCGATGAAGAATCCCAGATGCAGCTGCGAGCCGGCCAGCCGCGGGAAGGTCGCGTTCCAGTCGACCACCGGGGCGATCGGATCGGTGCGGCCGGGCATCTGGAATGCCTTGGTGGTGAGCAGCCAGGCCAGCAGGCCGGAGGCGACGTAATTGAGCATGATCGTGACGATCACCTCATTGGCGCCGGCCCGGGCCTTGAGGACGCCGGCGATGCCTCCCCACACCGCTCCGCCGAGCAGACCGGCGAGCATCGCCAGCACCAGATGCGGCACCAGCGGCAGAGAATGGAAGTTGAATCCGACCCAGGCCGCCATCGTCGCCCCGGCGATGGCCTGACCCTGGCCGCCGATGTTGAACAGTCCCGCCTTGAAGCCCAGTCCGATGGCCAGGCCGCCGCAGATCAGCGGGGCCGCCTGGGCGGTCGTGCCGGTGATCGCGCCCCACGATCCGAAGGCCCCCTGGAACAGCGCCGCATAGGCCTCCGACACCTTCGCCCAGGAGTCCCGCAGCGCATCGGGACGGGAGAACAGGTAGCTCCACTCCTTCGAGATGTCGGGGTCGGCGGCGACCATGACGATCGCGGAGACGATGAAGGCCAGCACGAAGGCGGCCACCGTCACCCAGACGTCATTCCACGGGAATCCGCGCCGGGCCTTCTCCTCCTGGACCGCGGCCGCCTCATGGCCGGTCACCGGCTCATCGGGGGAGATCTCCTCGATGATGGTCTCGTCGAGAGGCGCCGGGGATTCCTCGGACGCCGGGTCCGGGGATCCGGGCTCGTCAGTGCTGCTCATCGTCAGCACCCTCCTTCTTGTCATCGGTCCGCAGGCTCGCCACGGCCTCCTCGTGGCTGAATCCCGCCATCATGAGGCCCAGCACCTCGCGCGGAGTGCCGGCGTCGACGATGCCGACGATCCGGCCCCGGTACATCACGGCGATGCGATCGGCCAGGGCCTCGATCTCATCGAGCTCGGTGGAGACGATGAGCACCGCGGTGCCCTTGTCGCGCTCGGCGACCAGCCGGCCGTGCAGGAACTCCACGGCGCCGACGTCCACACCGCGGGTGGGCTGGGAGGCCACCAGCACCGACAGGGAACGCGAGAGCTCCCGCGCCAGGACGACCTTCTGCTGGTTGCCCCCCGACAGGGAGGAGACCGGCAGGTCCACCGACGGGGTGCGGATGTCGAACTCCTCAACCCGTTCCTTGGCATTGGTGTGGATCCGCGACAGGTTGAGGTTGCCGGCGCGGGTGTACTGCCCCAGATGGTTGATGACCAGGTTCTCGGCGACAGTGAACCCGCCGACGAAACCGTCGCGCTGCCGGTCCTCGGGCACGAATCCCAGACCGGCCGCGATGGTGTCCCCGGGGTCCATGTGCGCGGTCTGGCGACCGTCGATCCGGATGGCTCCCGAGGTGGGCCGCGACGTCCCCAGCAGGGCCTCCGCCAGTTCGGTCTGCCCATTGCCCTGGACGCCGGCGATGCAGAGGATCTCGCCCCCGTGCACCTCCAGGCTGACGTCGTCGACCATCACCGCACCGGTGGGGTCGGCCACCGTGAGGTGATCGATCTCCAGGCGCGGCTCGCCGATCTTCGCCGCCCCCTTGGAGACCCGCAGGCTCACCGCGCGGCCGACCATCAGCTCGGCCAGCCTGCCTTCGGGATCCTTCGGGGAGGCGGTGCCGACGACCTTGCCGCGGCGGATGACGGTGATGTCATCGGCGATCGCCTGAACCTCCCGGAGCTTGTGGGTGATGAAGACGATGGCGCGCCCCTCGTCACGCAGAGCGCGCATCACCGCCATGAGTTCGTCGATCTCCTGCGGGGTGAGCACCGCGGTGGGCTCGTCGAAGATGAGGTATTTGGCGTCGTTGGCCAGGGACTTGAGGATCTCGACGCGCTGCTGGACGCCGACCGGCAGATTCTCCACCACCGCGTCCGGCGTGACATCGAGGTGGTAGCGGTCCGACAGCTCGCGGACCCTCTGGCGCGCCCGGCGCATGTTCAGCACCCCGGCGCGGGAGGGCTCACGGCCCAGAATGATGTTCTCGGCGACGGTGAAGACGTCGACCAGCATGAAGTGCTGGTGCACCATCCCGATGCCGGCGGCCATCGCCTGTTTCGGATTACCGAAGTGCTGAGGCCGGCCGTCGATGTGGACGGTCCCCTCGTCGGCGTCCAGCAGCCCGTAGAGGATGTTCATCAGGGTGGACTTGCCGGCCCCGTTCTCCCCCAGCAGGCAGTGGATCCGCCCGGGCACGATGTCCAGGTCGATGTGATCGTTGGCGGTCAGGGTGCCGAACCGTTTGGTGATGCCGCGCAGGCTCAGCCCTTCGGCGACGGGAGCCGCGACCCCCGACTCCTGGGTGGTGGCGCTTGTCACGAGATTTCCTTCCACATCGACGTGCGACGCACAGACGCGGCGGGAGCCACGAGGACATCGTCCCCGGGCTCCCGCCATCTGATCACTTGGGCTGAGCAGTCGAGGTGATCTTGATCTTCCCGGACGCGATGTCGGCCTTGATCGCGTTCAGCTCCGACTTCAGATCGGCCGGGACCTTCGAGTCGAAGGTGTGGAACGGGGACAGCCCGGTGCCGCCGTCCTTGAGGGATCCGACGTAGGGATCGCCCGTGAAGTTGCCGTCCTTGGCGGCCTTGATGGCGTCGTAGACGGCGACGTCCATGCCCTTGTACACCGAGGTGATGATGCTGGAGCAGTAGGTCGGCTGGGTATCGCACCCGTCGGCGTCGACCCAGATCGCGTTGACCTTGCCGCCCGAGGACTTCACGACCTGCAGAGCGCCGTTGCCCGCGTTGCCGGCCACCGGCAGGACGATGTCAGCGCCCTGGTTGACCAGCGTCTGAGCCGTGGTCTTGCCGCCGGCCACGTTCTGGAACGGGTTCGGCTGCGGGACGAACTGGCCGTCCTGCTTCTTGGCGTCCCAGCCCAGCACCTGGACCGACTTCTTCTTCTGGGTGTTGTAGTAGTCGACGCCCTGGGCGAAGCCGTCCATGAAGATCGTCACGGTGGGGATCTTCTGGCCGCCGAAGGTGCCGACCTTGCCGGACTTCGTCATCGAAGCGGCGAGGTAGCCGGCCTCGAAGGAGGACTCGGCGGTGTTGAAGATCAGCGGCTTGAGGTTCTTCGGGGCGTTCGCGGGCTGGGAGTCGACGATCGCGAAGTTCACATCCGGGTTCGCCTTGGCCGCGGCGACGGTGGCGTTCTCCAGAAGGAAGCCGACCGAGACGATCATCGTGCACTTGGCGTCGATCATGGACTGGATGTTGACCGCGTAGTCCTTGTCATCCTTGGACTCGACCTTCGCGGTGCTCACCTTGAGGTCCGAGGCGGCCTTCGTCAGACCCGCCAGGGAGGTCTGGTTGAACGACTTGTCGGTGAATCCGGCGGAGTCCGAGACCATGCAGGCCTTGAAACTGCCGCTGCCTGCGGCCTGGGACGAGGAACCGGTGGCCGATGCGCTGGAGCCCCCGGACTCGTCGGGGGCCTGGGCACAGGCCGACAGGGACAGGGCCATGGCTGAGATGACAGCCGCGACCGCGGTGAGTGACTTCTTCACGGGATGCCTCCTGAAGCAGAACATCTGCTGGTCTGGATGTCCGCTCGAGGGGCGATCCTCGAGCCGGGCGGTCCACACTGTAGGCCCCTTCCACCCTCCGTAGCTCCCGGAACGTCGTATCCGGGGGAAGCCGTGACCAGATCGTCACATATTGGTGGTCAGACGCGCCTCAGAAGACCTGTCGGACGAGGGCCTCCGCGGCGTCCAGGATCGCGATCGTCTCCCGCTCCCAGTGGGGCTCCTGACCGCGGTACGGCCCGGTGGCCAGGGAGATGATGACGGCGGCCGCGCGCAGCCTCAGCTCGGTGGGATCGACCCGTTCGTCGAAGACCGGCACCCAGGTGCGGATCAGGTGATGCACCCGTGCCGCCTGCTGGGCGTCCATCCGCTGCACGGTGGACAGGTGGGCGACCATGCAGGCCAGGTCATCGGCGCGGCGTCCCGGCCCGATCGTGTCGACGTCGAGTACCCCGCAGACCCGGCCGTCGGCGACGTGCACCTGGCCCTCGTGGAAGTCGCCGTGGGTGGCCTCGTCACCGGGGGGCACCGGGGCGAGCCCCTGGACGATCATCGAGGACATCCACCCCAACCGCCCCGCCTGGGAGGGAAGGGCGGCCGAGACCATCTGGGAGTAGTGGTCGACCGCGTCGGTCCAGGGCGGGCGCCGCTCCAGCGCGGCGACCTCGGCCGGCATGGTGTCCAGGACGTCGATGAGGTCGTCGGCGGTGCAGGGCTCCACCGGGTCGAAGATCGCCTTCGCCAGCGGCCGGCCGGGCAGCTCGGCGAGGATGAGCAGGTTGTCGTCGGTGGTGCCGGCCACGATCGGCGACGGGACCCCGCCGCGCAGCAGGATCCGGTGCCGGGCGAGGATCTCGTCGAAGAGCCTGTCGCGCAGCACCTTGACGTAGAAGGTGCGCCGCGGATCGGTGACGTCGACCCTCAGCACCGCCCGCCGCCGCGGCCGGTAGCCGATCATGTGGAGGCTCACCTGGGCCGGGCTCACGGGGCGGCCCACCAGGCCGAGCCGTGTGATGAGATCGGCCATCCGCTCCGGGTAGGCGGCGGTGGCCAGACCGGGCAGGTCGGGATCATCGGGGTACAGCCACACAGCGACCTCGCGGTCCCCGTCGGCGAAGATCTCGGCCCTCGTGTCGCTGGTCACGGGCCCGGCGCTTCGCGCGCTCACCCCCAGCAGTTCCGGGCGGGTGCCGTAGGGCCACCGGACCACGGCCTGGTAGGTGGCCGTGGTGGAGCGGCCGGGGTTGGCGTCGACGTGATCCAGCCGCCAGCTCTCCAGCTGTCCCCCGGCATGGTCGACGGCGGCGCGCAGAAGGTTCTCCACGGCCGGCCCGGTGAGCAGCTGCGACCCGTCCGGGTCGGGGCCGCGCATCCCGGTCGTGGTCACGGCCGTCGCTCCGACCCGTCGTCGACCGATGGGGCCGGCGTCGCCTCGATGCGGCGCAGATCCAACCAGGAGGCGCGCCGACCGTCGACCTCGGTGACTGTCATCTCCACATTCGGCTCCGGTTCCTCGTCCTGCTGCTCGGCCATCGCGTCCGCGCTCTCCAGATGCACGCTGATCTTCGCACCTTTGACCGGGACCTGGCCGGATTGGGACATGAAGTATCCCGCGACCGTGTCGTAGGGGCCCTCCGGCAGCACCAGCCCGACCCGGTCGCCGAACTCCTCCAGCGTCATGAGACCGTCGATGTCGCGCAGTCGGGCGTGCAGCGCGTCGGTCGGAGCGACGGTGTCGTACTCGTCGGTGATGTCGCCGACGATCTCCTCCACGAGGTCCTCCATGGTGACGATGCCCGCCGTGCCGCCGTACTCGTCCAGCACCATCGCGAGATTGGCCTGGCGCCGACGGAGCTCCGACAGGGCCTTGAGCAGGAGCACGGAATCGGGCAGGGACACCACCGGGCGGACCAGCTGGACGACCTTGGCGTGCCGCTCGGCAGGATCGAGGACCAGCAGGTCGCGCACATGGATGAACCCGGCGATCTGGTCGACCGACCCGTCGGTGACCGGATATCGCGAGTGGGAGCCGTCGCGGACCACGGCGGCGGCCTGTGCGGCGGTCATCGAGCCGTTCAGGAAATCGACCTCGGTGCGCGGCACCATCACCTCGCGCAGCGATTTCTCACCGGCGTCGAAGACCTCGTCGAGGATCCGGCGCTCCTCCTTGCCGAGGCTCGCCGAGGAGACCACCATCGATCTGAGCTCCTCCTCGGTGACCTCCTGACGCGCCGCCCCGGGGTCGCCGCCCAGGACACGCACGGCAAGATCGGTGGAGAAGCCGAGAAACCGGATGAGCGGTTTGAACACGACGGAGATGGCGCTGGTGAACGGGCCCAGCACAAGGGAGAACCCCTCGGCCCGCTGCATCGCCAGGCGCTTGGCGGTGAGCTCTCCCAGCACGATGGAGAAGTAGGAGATCACCACCGTGATGAGGACCAGGGAGACCGGGGCGGCGACGGACGGGGGCAGCCCCCACCCGATGAGCACCGGATCCAGGTGGGTCGACAGGGTGGCACCGCCGAAGGCCGAGGCCAGGAAGCCGGACACGGTGACGCCGATCTGAACCGATGACAGGAACCGGTTGGGGTCGTCGACCAGTCTCTGGATGGCACGGCCTCGGGCGCCGTGGGTGGCCACGAGTCGTTGGACCTGTGCCTCGCGCAGCGTGACCAGCGACATCTCCGCCGCCGAGAACACCCCGCCGATGAGGATGAAGAGGAGAACCAGGGCGGAATTCGACAACACCTCAGTCACCGGCCGACCACCTCACCTCGGGGCGCGGACTGTCGCCCTCCGAATCGGGACGCGGCTCACCTCGGACTCTTCCCACGCCATCAAGAGTAGAGATACCCGGGCAGGCGGCCAACACGACGTCTTCACCAACCAGTTGCCTCATCCACCCCCATCCGTCCTCCCTGTCCTTCCTGCCCTCCCCCACCGCCTCCGCCGGTCCCAATGTGGCGCCCACCGGCCGGCCCCGACCCGAACACGCACCGAGCCCCGTCCTGCGCCACATTGGGGACGCGGCGGGCCGGCCAGGCTCGTGTCGTCGACACCCGAACCGGGTTTTCCACAGGCCCCGGAGTCGGCAGAAGTTGTCCACAGATCTGCTCCGGAACGACAGATCGCCCACCTCGCCACCGATAACTGGGGTATGAGGATCATCGATCACATTCCGCCGGCCGATCGCCGCGGCGGAGTCATCACCACCGCAGCACTGCACCGCAACGGATTCGGCAAGGTGGCCATCCGTCGCGCCGTGAACCGCGGCAGCCTCACGCGCATCCGCCGCGGATGGTACCGGCTCGCCCAGGCACAGGAGTCGGTGGTGAGTGCGGTACGCGGCGGTGGCGTCATGTCATGCTGCTCGGCGCTGGCCTTCCACGGCGTCTGGGTACTCACCGACCATCACCACGTCCGGACCTCACGTCACGCGAGCGAGCGGCTCCACCGGCGTACCTGCTGCCATCACCGGCGGCGCCGGGCCCCGAGCAGAGCGGTCGACGATGTCGACGTCGCCCTCGATGTGGCGATGGACTGCCTGCCCGATGATGAGCTGCTGATCGTCATGGAGTCCGTCGTCGACAAGGGCCTGCTCAGCCTCGACGAGGTCGGGGCGATGGCGGCCGGTCACGGCAGGCGCGTCACACGACTCGCGATGCGGATGGCCCCGGCCCAGTCAGGCACCGAGACGATCCTTCGGCTCGCCGTCTCGGCCCTTCGTCGAGCGGTGCGCTGTCAGGTCCCGATCCCAGGCATCGGTCGCGTCGACCTGCTGGCCGACGGATGGCTGATCCTCGAGTGCGACTCGCAGCGCTGGCACCTCGACCCGAAGGCGTGGGCCGACGACCGCCGCAGGGACCGCAAAGCCGCTGCCGAGGGGTTCCGGGTCATCCGGCTCACCTACGACGACGTCGTGCTCCACCTGCCCGAGACGATCCAGGACATCATGGCGGCCATCGGGCACCCCCCTGGCCGAGCGACCCGCCGAAGGCTCGCCACACTGCTGGGGACCGCCTGAACGCGGGCCCCGATCACCGGCTCGGCGAGTCCCCGCTGGCGGTGCGCGACAGGACCCGGTCGACGACGGCGTTGAAGGTCGCACTGGGTCTCATCGCCGAGGCGGCCCGGGCGTCATCGACGTGGTAATAGCCGCCCAGATCGACACCTGCGCCCTGCACCCCGACGAGTTCGGCGACGATCGCCGCCTCGTCGTCGGCGAGCGCCTCGGCCGTCCGGGCGAACCTGGACGCCAGCTGAGCGTCATCGGTCTGGGTGGCCAGCGCCTGGGCCCAGTAGAGGGCCAGGTAGAACTGAGACCCTCGGTTGTCGAGTTTGCCGATGGCTCGCGCCGGAGACCGGTCGTTCTCCAGGTAGGCCCCGATCGCCGCGTCCAGTGTGCCGGCGAGCACACCGGCCTTCGCGGAGCCCTCCTCCCCGTGCTGGGCGATGTGCTCCAGGCAGGCCTGCAGGGCGCAGAACTCGCCCAACGAGTCCCATCGCAGGTAGTCCTGCTCGATGAACTGGGCCACGTGCTTCGGCGCCGACCCCCCGGCGCCGGTCTCGAAGAGGCCGCCACCGGCCAGCAGCGGCACGATCGAGAGCATTTTGGCGCTGGTGCCGATCTCGAGGATCGGGAACAGGTCGGTGAGGTAGTCGCGCAGCACGTTGCCGGTCACCGAGATGGTGTCGTGACCCTCGCGGACCCGGCCCAGGGTGAATCTCATCGCGTCGGCCGGAGCGAGGATGCGGATGTCCAGGCCCGTGGTGTCGTGGGCGGGCAGGTAGGCCTTGACCTTGGCGATCACCTGGCGGTCGTGGGCGCGCTCGGCGTCGAGCCAGAAGACGGCCGGCGCCCCGGTGACCCGGGCCCGCTCCACGGCCAGCCTCACCCAGTCGCGGATGGCGACGTCGCGGACCCGGCTCATCCGCCAGATGTCGCCGGCCTCGACCCGGGCACTGGACCGGACCGCGTCCCCGCTGCGCACCTCGACGCGACCGGCGGAGCCGATGATGAATGTGGTGGGGTGCGAGCCGTACTCCTCGGCCTTCTGGGCCATCAGGCCCACATTCGGCACATCGCCCATGGTCGCCGGATCCAGCGCCCCGTTGACACGGCAGTCGTCCAAGATCGCGGCGTAGGCGGTCGCGTAGCTGCGGTCCGGGATGACGGCCAGGGTCTCCTGCTGCTGCCCCTGGGCGTTCCACATCCGTCCCGAGTCGCGCACCACATTGGGCATCGACGCGTCGATGATGACGTTGTTTCCGGCGTGCAGGTTGGTTATGCCCTTGTCGGAGTCCACCATCGCGAGTGCCGGACGGGCGGCGAAGCACGCGTCGATGGCTGACCGGATCGCCTCGGCACGATCAGCCGGCAACGACTCCAGTCGGGAGTACAGATCTCCCAGGCCCAGGTCGGGGTTGACGCCGGCCGCCTCCAGATCCTCCCCGAACTCGGCGAAGACATCGGCCAGGAAGGTCTTGACGGCATGCCCGAACAGGACCGGATCGGAGACCTTCATCATGGTCGCCTTGAGGTGGAGGGACCACAGCAGCCCCTCGCTCCGCGCGGTCTCCAGGGAGTCGGCGTAGAAACTGTCGAGGGCTGCGGCCGACATGAAGGTGGTGTCGACGATCTCCCCGTCGAGCACCTCCAGACCGCTCGCGAGCACCGTCGTCGTCCCGTCCTCGGCGACATGGACGATGTCGAGGGTCTCCCCGCCGGAGACGTAGGACTCCTCGTGACCGAAGAAGTCTCCCGAGTCCATATGGGCCACCCGGGCCCTCACCTGCGGACTCCAGGGGCCCAGGCGATGCGGGTGGGCCTTGGCGTAGGCCTTCACCGCGGCGGGGGCGCGGCGGTCGGAGTTGCCCTGTCGGAGGACCGGATTGACCGCCGACCCGAGCACCGCCGCGTATCGGGCGACGATCTCGCGATCCTCCTCGGTGGCGATCCTGGCGGGATACTCGGGGATGTCGAAGCCCTGGGCGCGCAGCTCGGCGATGGCGGCCTTGAGCTGGGGCACGGAGGCCGAGATGTTGGGGAGCTTGATGATGCAGGCCTGCGGGTCGCCGGTGAGACGTCCCAGTTCGGCGAGGTTGTCGTCGACCCTCTGGTCCGCGGCCAGCCGCTCGGGGAACTGCGCGAGTATCCGGGCCGCCAACGAGATGTCGGAGGTGGTGATGTCGACGCCGGTGCCTGTCAGGAACCCCCGGATGATCGGTAGCAGCGAATAGGACGCCAGCGCGGGCGCCTCATCAACCTTCGTCCAGACGATGGTGGGCATGACCAGTGCACTCCTTGTCCTCAGGGGGTCTCCGACGCCCGGAGACGCACCGGAAGCCTACCCGAGCGGGCCCCGACGGCAGTCCGGTTCCCGGACGCGGTCCACGGGGTGGACGGCCTGGCCCCGCGACATCCGGTCGCCGGGCGCTACTGTGAGCCCCGTGTCGAACCCCGTGATCCCTCCACCTCGTACCAGTGACGACGAACTGGTCGTCACCTGGCAGTGCCCCGACCGCCCTGGAATCGTCCACGCTGTCACCGGTGCCTGCGTGAGCGCCGGCGGCAACCTCACCGAGCTTCAGCAGTTCTCGAGCACCGACACCGGGCGGTTCTTCATGCGGCTGCAGGTCCGAGACATGACCTCGGCTCAGGACCTCACCGCCGCACTGCGCGGTATCGCCCCGGCCTTCGGCGCCACCGTCCACGTCGACCGTCTGGGGCGCCCCGTCAGGACCATGATCCTGGTCTCGAAGGCACCGCACTGCCTGTCGCACCTGTTGTTCAACCGGTCGGCCGGCCGGTTGCCGATCGACGTCGTGTCGGTGATGTCCAATCATCCGGATCTGGCGGATCTGGCAGCATTCCACGGGGTGGAACTCGAGCACCGGAAGGTGGACAGATCCACCAAGGAGGAGTTCGAGACCGCGATCCTGGACAAGGTGTCCGAGAAACAGGTCGAACTGGTGGTCCTGGCCCGGTACATGCAGATCCTCTCGCCCCACATGTGCGAGGAGTTGGCCGGTCGCTGCATCAACATCCACCATTCATTCCTGCCCGGTTTCAAGGGCGCGAACCCGTACCGCCAGGCCCACGAGCGCGGCGTCAAGCTCATCGGCGCGACCGCCCACTTCGTCACCAGCGACCTGGATGAGGGACCGATCATCGAGCAGAACGTCCAGCGGGTCGACCATGCGCAGACAGTGGCCCAGCTGACCGGCATCGGTCAGGACACCGAGTCGACGACCTTGGCCGAGGCCGTCCGACTGTTCTGCGAGCACCGGACCTTCGTCGACGGCAAGCGCACCGTGATCTTCCGCTGACAAACGTTCGCCCGTCGTGCCGCCGACGGGAGGATGTGCAGGCTCCCGGGGTCCCCCGCACCGCGAAGGCGGGCCACTACTAGAGTGGTCAGGACAACGTGTCATCGAGGACTTCTGAGGAGATTTTCCATGAGCACTGCTCCCGTCAAGATTGCTGTGACCGGCGCCGCCGGTCAGATCTGTTACAGCCTGTTGTTCCGCATCGCCAGTGGTTCGCTGCTCGGCAGCACCCCCATCGAGCTGCGTCTGCTGGAGATCACCCCCGCTCTCAAGGCTCTCGAGGGTGTCGTCATGGAGCTCGATGACGGTGCCTTCCCGAACCTCGTCAACATCGAGATCGGCGATGACCCCAAGAAGGTCTTCGACGGCGTCAACGCCGCCTTCCTGGTCGGCGCCATGCCCCGCAAGGCCGGCATGGAGCGCTCCGATCTGCTGAGCAAGAACGGCGCGATCTTCACCGCTCAGGGCAAGGCCCTCAATGACGTCGCCGCCGACGACGTCAAGGTCCTGGTGACCGGCAACCCGGCCAACACCAACGCCCTGATCGCGGCCACCAACGCCGTGGACATCCCGAACGACCACTTCGCCGCCCTGACCCGTCTGGACCACAACCGCGCCAAGACCCAGCTGGCCCGCAAGGTCGGCGCCGGCGTGGCCGACGTCAAGCACATGACCATCTGGGGCAACCACTCCTCCACCCAGTACCCCGACGTCTTCCACGCCGAGGTCGCGGGCAAGAGCGCTGCCGATCTGGTCGACGAGGCCTGGGTCGAGAACGAGTTCATCCCGACTGTCGCCAAGCGCGGCGCCGCTATCATCGCCGCCCGCGGTTCCTCTTCTGCCGCCTCGGCCGCCAACGCGACCGTCGAGTGCATGCACGACTGGCTTGGCAGCACCCCCGAGGGCGACTGGGTCTCGATGGCAGTTCCGTCCGACGGCTCCTACGGGGTGCCCGAGGGCCTCATCTCGTCCTTCCCGGTCACCGTCTCCGACGGCAAGGTCGAGATCGTCCAGGGCCTGGACATCGACTCCTTCTCCCGCGGCAAGATCGACGCCTCCGCAGCTGAGCTGCAGGATGAGCGCGACGCCGTCAAGGAGCTCGGCCTCATCTGAGTTCATCTCTGAGACTCTTCGGGGGAGCGGCCGCGGGCCGCTCCCCCGAACTGCGTCCTGGCGCCCCCGTCGGGTGCCGTGGACCCATGGTCCCCCGTCACGCCTGCGCGACTGTTCCCTCCTCCAGACCCGTCTCCCCTCCTCCCGGTCCCGTCATGCCCGCGCGACGGTTCCCTCCTCCAGACCCGTCTCCCCTCCTCCCGGTTCCCAATGTGGCGCCCAGCGGCGCGGGGATCCCGAAGCCGGGGCCGGCGCCGCTCAGCGCCACATTGGGAACCGCGGCGAGGCGGTCAGTCGAGCCGGTGACGATGGTCCGAGATTCGGCGACCGGCAACCCGGTGCACAAATGGTCAGACCATGGCCATTCGTGCAGGCACCCGGTGCGACGGCGCACCTGCTGCCAGATACCGCACGAATGCTGGCCCGGGAGAGCATCCGATCCGTACCGTTCCTGTCACCGGGCATCGCTGGCCCGGCGCCACCGGAAGGGCGGGGCACCGACCGCCCGAGTTCCCCCTCCAGTGGCCGGACCGCACCCGACAACGATGCGCACCGATGAGGAGCACGACATGACAACCTCCACCGCCTCCCCGATCACCGACGCCCCCGTCGCCGGCCCCGACGACCGCCAGCTCGGAGCCTTCGACGAGGTGGCAGACGCCGTCCAGGCGGCCCAGACCGCCTTCGATACCTACCTCGACTGCACCCTCGCCCAACGGCGGGCCTTCATCGCCGCCATTCGCGAGGAGTCGACCCGCGAGGAGAACCTGCGGTACATGGCCTACGAGGCGGTCGCAGAGACGAAGATGGGCAATGCCGAGCACAAGGTGCTCAAGAACAAGTACGCCGCCACCCTCACTCCGGGGGTCGAGGACCTCCTCATGGAGGCCTATCAGTCCGACACCGGCATGACCACGATGGAGTACGCCCCCTACGGCGTCATCGGGGCCATCACGCCGACCACGAACCCCACCGAGACGATCATCTCCAACGGCATCAGCATGCTGGCGGCAGGCAACGCGGTGGTGTTCAGCCCCCATCCCCGCGCCCGCCGTCTCAGCGTCTGGCTGGTGGACAGGCTCAACCGGGCACTGATCGCCGCCGGGGCCCCCGAGAACCTCATGACCATCATCCGCAAACCCTCGATGGACGCCACCGCCCAACTCATGGCCTCACCCCAGGTGCAGATGCTCGTGGCCACCGGCGGCCCCCAGATCGTCAACATGGTGCTGTCCAGCGGCAAGAAGGCGATCGGGGCCGGTTCCGGCAACCCTCCGGTCGTCGTCGACGAGACCGCCGACATTCCCAAGGCCGCCCGGGACATCGTCAACGGCGCCAGTTTCGACAACAATCTGCCCTGCACCGCCGAGAAGGAGGTGGTCGCGGTGTCGCCGGTGGTTCCAGAGTTGGTGGAACGGATGGTCCATGAGGGGGCGCAGCTGGTGAACGACCCTGAGATCCTCGAGAGGCTGCGGGATCTCCTGATGAGCCCCGACAGGGAGCACCCCCGTCCCTCATGGGTCGGTCAGGACGCCGGGACCATCCTCCAGGCGGTAGGCGTGACGCCGGATCCCGGCACCCGACTCATCATCACCGAGACCTCCGCAGACGACCCGCTGGTCCAGGTGGAGATGCTCATGCCGGTGCTGCCGATCGTCGCCACCACGGACGCCTCCCAGGCCATCGACCTCGCGATCGACCTGGAGCACGGCCACCACCACACGGCGATCATGCATTCCCGTGACGTGTCACGACTCGAGTCGATGGCACGCCGCAGCCGCACCACGATCTTCGTGAAGAACGGCCCGTCCTACTCCGGGATCGGGATCGAGGGAGAGGGATTCGCCACCTTCACCATCGCAGGCCCCACCGGAGAGGGGCTCACGTCGGCCCGCAGCTTCGCGCGGCGTCGACGCTGCGTCCTCAACGCCTCGATGTGACCGACAGGACAACCTCCAGCTGACATGCATCAGGGCGCCCGTTCCCCGGCCCGGGAGGGGCGCCCTGATCCTGCGTTCCCAATGTGGCGCTGAGCGGCGACGACACCCGGATCGGCGGTCGCCCGCCGCTCAGCGCCACATTGGGAATCGGGCGGACGCATGCCGACGCGCACGGGAATGTCCGAGAGCGGGAGCCGGACCTCAGGCGGGCCTCGAATGCGGGACGAACATCACCAGCGTCGCTATCAGGATCCCCAGCCCGAGAAGTATGACGCAGTCGATCCACTTGGCCCGTACCGCCAGCAGACCCGCCCACCGCTCGGGCAGCACCAGACGGAGGATTCCGGCGACGAGAACAGCCACTGCGAAGGCCATCGACCCCTTCCGCCAGTGCCCGGTCATCATGATCCCCACTGAGCCCGCCAGCCCCAGCAGACAGACCAGCAGCGCCCATGGGGAGCGCATGTGCTCCCGGTATGCCGGCGAGGGAGAGGTCACCGCGCAAGCTCCTCGGCGCGGTCGACGACGTTGGACAACAGCATCGCGCGGGTCATCGGACCCACCCCGCCCGGATTCGGGGACACCCATGCGGCCTTGTCCCAGACGTCGGCGGCGAAGTCTCCGAGGATCTTGCCCTCCGCAGAGCGCGAGACCCCGACGTCGATGAGCACGGCCCCGTCCTTGATCATGGAGGCGTCGATGAGTCCGGGCACTCCGGCGGCGCCCACGACGATGTCGGCGGTGCGGGTGTGCGCCGCCAGGTCACGGGTCCCGGTGTGGCACAGGGTCACGGTGCAGTTCTCGGTGCGCCGGGTGAGCAGCAGTCCGAGGGGTCGGCCGACGGTGGTTCCGCGGCCCACCACGCAGACCTCCTTGCCGGGAAGCTCGATGCCGTGCCGGGTGAGCAGTTCCACGATCCCCCGCGGTGTGCACGGCAGCGGGGCGGGCTTGTTGAGCACCAGGTAGCCCAGCGAGACCGGCGCCAACCCGTCGGCGTCCTTCATCGGATCGATGAGCCCCAGCGCCCAGTTCTGATCGATGTGACGCGGCAGCGGCAGCTGCACGATGTAGCCGGTGCACGCCGGATTCTCATTGAGGCCGTGGATCTCGGCCTCCAGCGTCTCGGCGCTCACGTCGGCGGGAAGATCGACACGGATCGACTCGATACCCACCTGAGCGCAGTCGCGGTGCTTGCCCCGGACGTACTGGTGGGAGGCCGGGTCGTCGCCGACCAGCACCGTCCCGAGTCCCGGTACCACACCGCGTTCCCGCAGCGCCGCCACCCTGTCGGCCAGCTCGGCCTTGATGGTGGCCGCTGTCGCCTTGCCGTCGAGCCTCTGTGCACTCATCGCTCTCCTGTCCGCGATCGATCCCGGCGCTCGTACCGGACGCCGTCCCCATCCTGCCATGGACGGCCCCGAGGGTCAGGACGGTCCGCGCCTCAGCGGCCCAGCACCTCGACGGCGACATCGATCCTCGACTCCTCCAGCACTGCGGGAAGGCACAGCAGGTCGTCGGGCCAGTTCAGCCCGACGGGCAGATGGTCGGGCCGGTCCCAGTGGATCGGGCCCACGATGCCGTGCCCGAACAGCTCGTCGGCCATCGCCCCTGCGCGCGGGCTGCGAATCACCAGCGGGCACGCCGCCCCGGGATTCACGACGTCGAGTCCGGGGACGCGGTCCAGGATCTGTCGGCGGGTCTCGCCGATTCTGCCCGCGAACTCTTCGACGGCGAACCCTGACATCGCGGCCAGGGCGTCGGGGTGCGGCGGTACCGGCGTCCACGCCTCGTCGGCGAGATCCTCCGCGGCCTCGAAGGATTCGACGCCGGGCGCCTCCAGGAACCGCTCCCGGGCGGCGGTGAGACGATCGTCGAGCCAGGCCCGGGGCCCCCGGAGGCCGGCCTCGGGCAGTCCACGGATCCAGGCGACCTCCGGGACGGCCAGCAGCTTGCGGGTGCTCACCACCTCGATCCGCCCGGGATCCGCCTCACCCGCCAGGAATGAGTGCGTGCGATCCACCACCACGGGGACGCAGCGACCGGAGGCCTCCACGAGCACCGCGTCGAGCTCGGCCCCGGCCCGCACCCCGAATGTCTCGCAGTGCAGCACGACCGGGATCTCGCCGCCGTCGAGGCAGGTCCCGAGACGCCCGGAGAGTTCTCCCGGGGACAACAGCAGGTCCGGGCCGACCGGCACCCGGATCACAGCCATGCCCTCCAGCTCCCACGGCGTCACCATCGTCTGGCAGCTGAAGGCCGGCACCAGAACGGTGCGCCGGCCGGCGTCCCGAAGACCGCGGGCCGCCAGGCCCAGTGCCTGGCGGCCCAGCGCCACCGGAGTCGCGTCCGAGGGCATCTTCACCGGATCAGTGGAAGAAGTGACGCGTTCCGGTGAAGTACAGCGCGATACCGGCCGCCTTGCACACCTCGACGGTCTGCTCGTCGCGGATCGATCCGCCGGGTTCGACGATCGCCCTGATGCCGCCGTCGGCGAGCACCTGCGGCCCGTCCCCGAAGGGGAAGAAGGCGTCGGAGGCCGCCACCGATCCGGCGGCCCGGTCCCCGGCGCGCTCGACGGCCAGCTTGCATGAGTCCACCCGGTTGACCTGCCCCATGCCGACGCCGACCGAGGCCCCGTCGTGGGCCAGCAGGATGGCGTTGGACTTGACCGAGCGGCAGGCCTTCCAGGCGAAGTCGAGGTCCTTGAGGGTCTCGGCGTCGACGGCCTGCCCGGCCGCCAGGGTCCAGTTCGCCGGGTCGTCGCCCTCGGCCTGGAAGAGGTCGCGCTCCATCGAGAGCAGTCCGCCGTCGATCTCGCGGAGCTCATGCCCCGACAGGTCGGGGGCGGGTGCCACCAGCAGCCGGATGTTCTTCTTGCGCGACAGGATCTCCAGGGCGCCGTCCTCGTAGTCCGGGGCGACGACGACCTCGGTGAAGATGTCCTTGACCTGCTCGGCCATCTCGACGCTGACCGGTCGGTTGGTGGCGATGACCCCGCCGAAGGCGCTCAGCGGATCGCAGGCGTGGGCCTTGCGGTGGGCCTCGGCGATGTCGGTGCCCACCGCGATACCGCACGGGTTGGAGTGCTTGATGACGGCAACGCACGGGTCGTCGAAATCGAAGGCGGCACGCCTGGCGGAGTTCGTGTCGACGTAGTTGTTGTAGCTCATCGCCTTGCCGTGCAGCTGCTCGGCGCCGGCCAGCCCGGGGCCCTGCGGGGTGAGGTAGACCGCGGCCGCCTGATGGGAGTTCTCGCCGTAGCGCAGCTTCTCCTTGAGCTCCCCTGTGGTGCCGACGAAGGTGGGGACGCCGTCGACGGCGACGCCGTCCTGGGAGCCGAACCAGCCGGCCACCGCGACGTCGTAGGCGGCGGTGTGGGCGAAGGCCTTCGCCGCCAGGACCCGGCGCTCGGGCTCGGTGTAGCCGCCGGCCGACAGTGCCTCGGCCAGGCCCTCGTACTGCGACGGGGAGGTGAGGACCGCGACGCTGGCGTGGTTCTTCGCGGCGGCGCGCACCATCGAGGGCCCGCCGATGTCGATCTTCTCGATGCACTCGTCGAAGCCGGCGCCCGAGGCGACGGTCTCGCTGAACGGGTAGAGGTTGCAGACGACCAGGTCGAAGGGCTCGACGCCCAGCTCCTCGAGCTGGGCACGGTGGGAGGCGAGACGGCGGTCGGCGAGGATCCCGGCGTGCACCCTGGGGTGGAGGGTCTTGACCCGGCCGTCGAGGCACTCGGGGAATCCGGTGAGGTCGCTCACCTCGGTGACCTCCAGTCCGGACGCGGCCAGCGCCTTGGCGGTCGATCCGGTGGAGACGACGGCCACACCGGCCGCGCCGAGGATGGCGGCGAGGCGGTCGAGGCCGGCCTTGTCGTAGACGGAGACGAGTGCTCGGCGAATGGGTTGACGTTCGGTCACTTGAGATCCCTTCACGGTGGATGAGGCTGTCATGTGCACGACGGCCGGACCATGAGGTCCGGCCGTCGCGGGGTCAGTGTGTGGTGGGGAGGGTCGCCGCGAGGTGCCCGACCACCTCGACGAGCATCTGGCGCTCCACCACCTTGATGCGTTCGTGGAGGGTCTCCACGGTGTCGTCGTCCAGGACGTCGACGGCTCGCTGGGCGAGGATCCTCCCGGTGTCGACGCCGGCGTCGACCATGAAGACTGTCGCGCCGGTGATCTTGACGCCGTGGGCCAGGGCGTCGCGGGGGCCGTGGGTTCCGGGGAAGGAGGGCAGCAGCGCCGGATGGGAGTTGATGGTGCGGCCGCCGAAGCGCTCCAGGAAGGCCGGTCCGAGCAGTTTCATGAATCCGGCGCAGACGACGAGGTCGGGCTCGTGGGCTGCGACGGCCTCGGTGAGTCTGCGATCCCAGGCCGCCCGATCGCCGCCCCGCTCCAGTGGAACGGTGAAGGTGGGGACGTCGGCCCGGCGCGCCCGCTCCAGGCCGGTGATTCCCTGGCGGTCGGCGCCCACGGCGACGATGCGGTACCGGGAGTTCCCAGGTGCGGCGTCGAGCAGGGCCTGCAGCAGGGTTCCGCTTCCGGAGACGAGCACCACGACACGTTGGGTCACGGCCTCACTGTACAGACACCGGTGAGGCCGTGATGTCGTCGTGAGACGCCCCGGCCGGCTCAACAGCCGGCCCCCCGGATCGCCGCGAGGGTGGCGACCGCCGCCTGAGCGGCCTCGAATCCCTTGTCCTCGCGGGAGCCCTCGAGCCCGGCCCGATCGAGGGCCTGGGCCTCGTCGTCGCAGGTGAGAAGGCCGAAGCCGATCGGGGTCCCGGTGGTGACCGTCACCTGTGTGATGCCGGAGGTGGCGGCCTCGCAGACGTAGTCGAAGTGCGGGGTGCCGCCGCGGATCACCACGCCCAGTGCGACCAGGATGTCGAAGCGGCCGGCCAGCCTGGCGCAGGCTACGGGCAGTTCGAAGGAGCCGGGCACCCGGACCAGCTGGGAGTCGGTGACGCCGGCGTCGGCCAGGCCGCGCAGCGCCCCGTCAACCAGGCCGTCCATGACCAACGAGTGCCACTGGGAGGCGATGACGGCGGCGCGCAGTCCGGAGCCGTCGGTGTGCAGATCGGGGGCGGCGGCCCCCGTGGTGCTGGTCCTGGCGCTCATGCGATTCCCTCCTCGTCGTCTCCGGCGGTGCTGATTCCGGCGGTGGTATCCCTGGCATCCAGGGATCCGGTCTCGTCGAGATCGATGAGATGACCCATCCGGTCGCGCTTGGTGCGCAGGTAGGCGATGTCCTCGGGGCGCGGCGGGATGCGCAGCGGTCGGGGCTCCACTTCGATGCCGCCCTGGCGCAGGGCCGAGATCTTGGCCGGATTGTTGGTGAGCAGACGTACTGAGTCGACGCCGAGCCCGGCCAGGATGGCCACGGCCGCACCGTACTCGCGGGCGTCGACGGGCAATCCGAGCGAGGTCTGGGCGTCGACGGTGTCCAGACCGCCGTCCTGGGCGTGGTAGGCGTCGATCTTGTTGATGAGCCCGACTCCCCGACCCTCATGGCCGCGCAGCATGATGACCGCGCCGCCGTGCCCGGCGACCTGATCCATGGAGCGGCTCAGCTGCTCTCCGCAGTCGCAGCGCAGCGATCCCAGGGCGTCTCCGGTGAGGCACTCCGAGTGCACCCGCACCCAGGGCGCCCCGCCGTCGTCGGCGGCGATCCCGGCGCTCGGAACCAGCAGCACGTGCTCGGCGCCCGTGAGGTGGTCGTGGTATCCGGTGACCCTGAATGCGCCGTGGCGGGTCGGCAGGACAGCCTCCTCCCCCGCCGTGACACGCGTGCCGGATGCGGTCCGGAGATCGTCGTGGGCGCGACGCCATGCGGCCAGCTGCTCGATGGTGATGACGCACAGCCCCTCCTCGGCGCCCAGCGCGAGCACCTCGGGGGTCCGCAGACAGGCCCCGGCGTCATCGACGATCTCGCCGATCAGCCCGACGGGCTCCAGCCCGGCCAGCCGGGCGAGGTCCACCGCGGCCTCGGTGTGGCCCCGGCGTTCCAGCACCCCGCCCCACCGTTTTACCGACTTGATAAGGTGTATTGATATAAGCTGCTAAGTT
>OMJG01000626.1_pt1 | contig 25192 bp, 21 predicted proteins | sample 1646431 | NCBI WGS metagenome assembly OMJG01 (sample SAMN03771674, study PRJEB25209) | food metagenome | isolation source: Cotija cheese | place: Mexico:Jalisco,Michoacan | collected 2011-12-12
TGAGGCCGGCACCTGGTTCGATGCCAATGATCTGATTCTCCAGCTCACTCGCGTGCTCGGGAATGTCCTCAATCGATTCAATATCCGAGTATTCAGGGACTGCTAAGAAATTCCGGGCGTCGTCGTAATAAGTACTCAGATCCTCGAGGGAGTCGCTATATTCCTCCCAATAGGATTCCTGAGTTCGATCGATCCAGCCAGAGCCAAACAGGTCAATCTGACCCTGCGCTAAGCCGCTGTACAGAAGCGCGTTATCGCCCAACTCCTGAATCTCAACGTCGTACCCACCCTCTTCCAGCACTGACTTGTAGAGGTAGGCCGAGGCGGTCTGATCGGACCAGCCAGGCACAGCACCAATGGTGATTGACCCCTTGCCATCACCTCCGTCACTGCCACATCCGGACAGTACGAGGGCACTCACAGCAAGAGCTGAAGCAACTTTGGCAGGACTCACGGGATTCTTTTTTCGCATGAACTTTCCGTCGGTTAGCTATCTTGGACGCCACAAAACCTTTCCAGCATCCATTCAGCATTTCAAAAAAAGTTCGCCCTTAGGGCAAGTTTAATTGGTCCACTTGAGCTGGATTTGCACCTCGGTGCCGGGGTCGCGCTGGCGGAAATTCACCTCGCCGCCGCAACCGCGAATCCGCCCGATGATGGAATCACGAACCCCGTGCCGATCGGCCGGAATCGCCGCTAGATCAAAGCCTTCTCCGTGGTCCCGCACTGATACATCGGCTCCCGCTCCGGAGAGCTCGGCGTACAAAGTAACCGGCGCCTGCCCGTGGCGCACGGCGTTCGCCAGCGCCTCCTTGACCGCCCCAAGCAGCATCTCACTCGCGCCGCCGCCATCGGCTTCGCCCACCACAACCGTTTCGATGGGCACCCCGTATAGATCCTCGATCTGCCCAGCGGCGTCCCGGATGGCCTCCGCAAGGCTCAGGCTTCCCTGCTCTGCTCCGGCCAGATCGCTATAGAGCCAAGACCGAAGCTGCCGCTCCTGCACGCGCGCGAGGCGCCCAACAGCCTCGGGGTCAGCCGCCTGATTGCGAATAAGCGTGAGGGTTTGGAGTACGGAATCGTGAAGGTGGGCCGCCATTTGCGCACGCTCGGATTCTCGAGCGCTCTTTTTTTCGGCCTCCTGGACCTCGCGCACAAGCCGCTGGATCACTGGCCACAGTGCCAGCCCTGCAACCGCTAGGATCCCAACTCCGAGAACAACAGAACTAATCACGCGTCCCATCGGTTGATCCCGCACGGTAAGGACCAGCACGCCGATCACGAGGAGCGCGATGCCGCCCCCCAGCCGCGCCAGCGCCTGATTGGTGCTGAGTTCGGCGGAAAGATTGGACCACGCGAGCCCAGCCCCGGCCACGATACACACAATGCCGAGGACCGTTCCCCACGCAATATTGAGTGCCCCGCCCAACAGCACTAGGCCTGCAGCTGCCACGGCAATCCCCGCGTACAGCAGCAGCTTCTGCCGCCTCCCCAATTCCTTCCGGGGAACGGGTGCGAGCTTCACAGAAGCGGGCCGCTCACTGGAGGCCGGAACGGTAATGAAGAGCCACAGATACAGGACGATTCCGGCACCAAAAACTAGCACGGAGAGCGCAACGACCATCCGGACTGTCTTGACCGGCACGTCAAGATGATCGGCGATTCCCTGGCATACACCGAAGATCACTCGCCCGCTTTTGGGCCGGCGTAACGGGTATCGCTGCGCGCGTTCTGTCTGACTGCTTCCTTCCATACCTTGATCCTGTCACGCCCACGCCCTACCCTCCTACAGATTCAGGGTTTATTCAGGGTGATCCCCAATACCGGCCCAGCCGGCCAGCGCGCAGACTAGAAGCATGAAAGATACATCCTTCTTTGGACAGATCCGATCTCTGGGCGTTGAGCGCAATGCGGACGCCCCGATCGGCGGCGTTTCCAGCGGGCTCGCTCGCAAGTGGAACGTTGATCCGCTCCTAGTCCGTGCAGGCTTCATCGCGCTCACCTTCGCGGGTGGCGCCGGCGCCATGCTCTATGCACTGGCCTGGGCCTTCCTCCCGGACGAGCGCACCGGCCAGATCCACGCGCAGGAAGTCACCCGCGGCAACGTCACCGGCGGCCTCGTGGGTGCCGCCGCGCTTCTCCTGACCGCCATCGTAGTATTTACTGGTCTCAGCTTCACCAGCACGCTTGGCCTTATTGTCACCGTTATTATCGGTGCCGTTTGTTACAACGCCTTCCGGCGCAATAGGGAGATTGATAACCACGACGACGTAACGCCTCCAACCACCGTCATGCCTGCTACAGAGACCACCTCAGGGCGAGCAGAGAATTATCCTTCCCAAGAGAATCTGCAAAAGAACCGCGAGCGCGACGAGGCCCGGCACCAGCGTGAGGAGATGCGGGCACGCCGCCGCCTTTCGGGGCGGTCCGTTGCCGCGGTTCTAGCGGTTGCGCTGCTTTCAATCGCGGGCTTCCTGTTATTGCTTGAAGTCACGGATTCCAGTGTGCATCAGCTTCCTGCCACAATCGCTTTCACCTCGCTGGCCCTCGGAGCCATCGTGCTGGTGATCGGTATCTTCGGCAGGCGCGGCGGGGTTCTCTCCTTCTTCGCGCTGATCGCCGCGATGCTAGCCGTCCCGGTCATGCTGATCAACACCACGGTGTACTCGAATGAGACCACGATGAGTGACAAGAGCTGGAAGCCAACGTCCGTTTCCGATATCGGCACTGGATATTCGGTGACGATGGGGACCTCCAAGGTTGACTTTTCCAACCTAGATGTAGGTGATTCGACCGAGCCGATCAACGTGAGTGCCTCGATGGCTGACCTCCACCTTCAATTTGCAGAAGACCAAAAGGTCGCCATCAACACGAATATCAGGATGTCCTCGATCCAGACCGAGCTACCTTACACGGACGGCGGGGACCCACCGTTTGAGCTTTACTACGAGACGGACCCTGAGTGGGGTGACGACGTTGATACCGACGAATGGGAGGAGCGCTGGGAAGACCACTCAAATACCTACGCCTACCGTGATTCCTTCGAGGGCAGCGATTCGCGAACCATCTTCCTCGGTGGAATCACCAACGTCAACGATGCAGATATCGTCATTGACCTTCAAAGCTCCATGTCCAGCATCACGATAAGACAACAAGTTGCGGGTTATCCGGACGATGACGCGTCCTCCACCGCAACACCCGAACCAACAACTACTCCAGGAGAGTAAGAAACCATGAAGAATTACCGTCCCGTTTTTGGCACGATCTTTATCGGCCTGATCGCTCTTCTGGTGGGAGGAGCCGGGCTCCTTTCCTCCTACGGCCATAACATCTTTTTCTCGCCGGCTTTCAGCCTGACGTGGATTGTGGTGGGCCTGCTGCTTGTCACGGCCGTACTGCTGCTAACCGCCGCATTCTGGCCTAGAAAGAAGGAAATGCCCGCATACACGTCTAACGCATACACGGGCACTACCAGCACTATGCCAGAACGCCAGTTCGTCCCTCTCACGGCCCAAGATGCCGCAGTTGGAGCTTCCTCCGCCGGGGGCCGGGTCGTAGCAGATCTTCGGTGGCTGGAGCCCGGCGATGAAACAACCTTCGTGCCGCTAGAGGCAACCGGAGGGGACATCGCCCTCCTCATGAATGCAGATCTGCCCATCGCCATCCGGCTTGCCCTTGGAAGCGGGTCAGTTGCGGTTGACGTTGGGCTTGGCCTGCACGAGGTGGGCCAGCCCTCCCTGACGGATTACTCGTTTGCCACCTATGGCAGCAAATCCATTCTGCTGGGTCGCGGTATTGGGGAGATAGGTGAGGCGAAAATCGTCGTCGACGTTAAATCCCCATCCGCGAACCTGCGCATCGATTCCAACTAGGGGGCTAATCCTCCCAAATCGTCCGCAGCGTATGGACTCGCAACCCGGAGATGGCCGCAATCCCGTTTTCCGAGCATAGCTCGATGGAACGGGGGCCATCTGCCGGGAACGAGAACGAGGTGAGTGCGGTGGCGCCATCGTTTGCGAACACCTCAATCGAACCGCGATCCACGAAAATGCGCAGGCGAAGCTTATCCCCACTCACGGCGGCGGCACGGTAGCCCTTCGCTCCTGCGTAGCTCAGGCGGGAATCGATTCCCACCCGGCCGGCCAGAGCGTCATAGTAGACGTAGGTGTGATGGCCATCGGAGGTCTTGTGAACCTGAAGGCCCACGCGATCGGCCGTGGTAGTGGCAAGGTCAAGCTCCAGCTCGATCTCCACCGTGCTCGCATCTTCGGCCAGCGTCAGGGCCTCATTGTGGCCAACCGTGAGATCACCAAGCTCTTCAGTCCCGGCGCGTAGCTTCTTCACCTCGTCGATAGGGCGCGCCACTAAGTTACCGTCCTCTTCCAAAGTGAGCTCGCGCGGCAGGGTGAGCTGGCCGGACCATCCGTCGGATGCTTGAGAGGCCACCGGCTCCTCGAAGCTCCCCATCCACCCGTACTGGATGCGCCGGCCGTCAGGAGCCTCGAAGGTCTGTGGGGCGTAGAAGTTATGCCCCCAGTCTTCAAGCACATAATCTTTCGTCTGAACGAAAGCCTCCCCGGGTGCCCACGTGCCCACAACGTATCCCGCGTTGTGGCCATTCCGGTTGGCGTAGCCCGCCGGCTTCGGACCCATCGGGCAGTATGTCAGCACCCACTTGTCCCCGAGGGGGAAGAAGTCCGGGCATTCGAGCATGAAGGCGTCCGGATCGGGATCCTCAAACAGAATGGAATCGAACTCCCAATCCTCCATATCTGTGGAGGTGTAGAGCCATACCTGCCCGCGGTTATCCGCCGAGCAAGCGCCGAACACCATGTACCAAGTATCACCAATCTGCCACACCTTGGGATCACGGAAATGCGGGAGTTCGGCCGGGCCCTCCACAACAACTCCATGCTTTTCGAAGTTGATGCCGTCCGTTGAGGTTGCCATGCACTGGACCTGATCGTTGCCGTCATCCTCGTTCACGCCGTTCGCCCACCGGTGGCCGGTGTAGTAAACGTAGAGGGTTTCACCATCCGGGGAGGGGACGGCCGAACCGGAGAACACTCCGTCGCGATCTGCCTCGATGGACGGGGCGAAGGCGATCGGCTCGCGCTTCCACGTCACCATGTCCGTTGAGGAGACATGGCCCCAGTGCATCGGACCCCACTGGGTGGAATATGGGTGGTGCTGGAAGTACACCTGATACCGGTCCTTGAAGAAGGACAGGCCGTTGGGGTCATTGATCCAGCCGGCGGGTGCGGCGATGTGGAAGGTGGGGTACCACCGATCATTGCGGGTTTCGCGGAGGGCGGCAACCGCTGCTTCGGCTCTGGCTAGTTGTTCTTTCATGTCACTCTCTCCTTTGGGATGTGGCGTGTTGTATCTGACGTTACTTAGTTTCGGTGGGATCTTCTGGAGTGGCCGGAACGGAAGGAGCCACAGGTGCCGTGATGTCCGAAGGAGCCTCTACTTTGGGCTTCCTCGTCTCGCGGATGAACGGATCCCCGAGGACCTGCTGATCGTCTTTCTTTAGCGTGAAGAAGGCGAATACCGCTGAGCATGCAACCACGGCGGAGATCACGAAGAAGGTGAAGCGGTATCCCTGGGAATCGTTGAGGGCTCCGAGCACTGGGGAGAGCACCACGTTGCCAAGCTGGGATGCTATCTGGAAGCCCACCATGTAGAGCGTTGCGGACATCGCGGGATTGAAGTGCAGGGTGAAGTAGCGCATCACGGGCAGGATGCACAGTGGGACCTCAAGGGCGTGGAACATCTTGACGAAGGAGATGACGATCGGGTCTGCGAACACCGCGCAACCCAAGATCCGCAGTGTCATCACAGCGAAACCACACAGGAGCGTGTTCCGGACGCCGATCTTGCGCATGATGATGGGGACAACACCCATCATCGCCGCCTCGCAGAAGACCTGCACGGAGTTGAGCACGCCGTAAGTGCGCTCACCAGCTTCCTTTGAATCGAACAGCCCGGTGTAGAAATCCGGGAACATCTGCTGATCGAACACCGTATAGAAAGTCCATGTGAAGAACACAATCACAATCACGAGCCAGAGCGCCGGCATCTTTAGGAGCCCTACCATTTCGCCAATACTCGGGGTTGTGGCTTCTTCCACTACTTGCTCGGCCGAATCCTTTCCTTCTGGTGCGGGCGCCTTCCAGAACACCACGATGAGGAGGTTCAAAAGCCCCATGGCCGAACCCAGCCAGAAGTTGATCTTGGGATCGATAGTGAAGAGGAATCCCGCCATGAGGGCAACAATTGCATATCCGAACGATCCCCACATGCGGGCCTGGCCATACTCGAAGTTGTAGAGGCGGGAGAAGCGCTCGGCCAGGGCCTCAAGTAGGCCCACACCGGCCATGAATCCGGCGGATAAAACAATCGCCCCGAGCACCGCGCCGAACATGAAGTTGCTGTGCAGAAGCGGCTCATACACAAAGATAACGAAGGGGCCTACCAGCGCGGAGATCGCCGCGATGAAGATCTGGATTGTGCGCTTGTAACCAAGCTTGTCCTGAAACGTTCCATACAGGAACATGAGGATCAAGGTTGCCAGCGAGTTCATGGAGTAGACGGTTCCAACTTGCGTGTTGGTAAACCCCAAGCCTCCCTCGGCGATGTCTTTCTTCAGCCACAGCTGGAAGAAGGACCACCAGATCCCCCATGACATGAAGAACAGTAAAAGATTTACGGAGCTTTGCAGGTACCCCGTGTTCTTGAACGATTTCGTGAAGCTGGCCATCGTGGGCAGTTCCTTCCTTGGGCAGTGGCAGCACATCCGGTGGGCCGCCATGGGCACTCATCGATCTCGCATTCGTTGCTTAATCGATTAAGCATGACTTAAACCTATGTCCACGCGGCGAAATGATCAAGGTTTTCGAGGGGGATTACTTGTGAGGTGCGTCACTTGTGCGAGTGTGGTGGTTTCGTCCTTCTAATGAAGGATCCGGGCCACCTCAGATATCGTGCCCGAAATGGACGGATAGATGGTGAAAGCGGAGGAAAGCTGGTCAACCGTCATCCGGGAGTGCACAGCCAAGGTGAGGGGAAAGATGAGATCGGAGGCATGTGGGCCCACGATCACTCCACCAATCACGATTCCCGATCGTGAGGAGATGATCTTGACGAATCCATCCTCCACGCTCTGCATCTTGGCGCGTGGGTTGCGGGCCAGCGGGAGTTTCGCCACGTTGATCTTGCGACCCGTGGAACGAGCCTCTTCTTCGGATATACCCACTGCCGCGACTTCCGGTGAGGTGAACACTGCGCGAGCAACAGTGTCTGTTTTCAAAGGATCCAGCGAATCCCCGAGCGCATGCCACATGGCGATCCGCCCCTGCTGGGCAGCCACGGAGGCCAGGGGCAAAACTCCAGTGCAATCTCCGGCTGCGTACACCCGATAACTAGTGGTTCGCGAGACACGATCAACCCTGATGTGCCCGGACTCAGTTGTCTCAACGCCGGATTCGACGAGCCCCAACCCCGCGGTATTTGGAACAGCCCCAACGGCCATCAGGCAGTGGGAGCCGTAGATAACGCGGCCGTCTCCTAAAGTGACGGCCACTCCTTCCGGGCCCGCCAGCACTGCCTCGGCGCGTGAACGGCGCTCAATGGCCATTCCGCGCTCCACAAATACACGCTCGATGATCTCCGCGGCGTCCGAATCCTCCCCCGGAAGAATCCGGTCCCGCGAGGAAACGAGGGTTACCTTCGCCCCGAGTCCGCGATAGGCGCCGGCAAATTCGGCACCGGTGACTCCAGAACCAACCACGACCAAGTGCTCCGGCAACTCATCCAACCCATAGAGCTGTGCCCACGTGAGGATCCGCTTGCCATCCGGCTTGGCGGCAGGAAGCTCTCGCGGGCTAGCACCCGTGGCGATCAGAACGATATCCGCGGTCAGTTCGAGGTCAAGATCCTCCGGTTCGGCGAGGCGGACGGTGATCTGGCGGCGCCCGCGATCATCGAGGCCGGGCTTCAAACTGGCCCACCCATTGATCACCTGGACCCCGAGCGTCTCCAGAGAGACCTGAATATCGCCCGACTGCGAGCGCGCGAGGTGGCGAACGCGCTCATTGACTCGCGCCATGTCGATAGAGACACCGGAGGTGGCAATACCTAGATCATCCGCCTCGGCCGTTTCCTGAGCCTGTTCGGCCGTGGCGATCAGCGTCTTGGATGGCACCACGTCCGTCAGCACTGCCGAACCGCCAAGCCCACGGGCCTCTATCAGCGTAACCTGAGCGCCCATCCGGGCCGCTACCGTTGCCGCCTCGTAGCCGCCGGGCCCTCCACCAATGATCGCTACTTGTGCTCCTGTGCGGACGGGAGACGCATTGTCGTGGCCAGCAGGGCCAGGATTCTGTGCTGACATAACGCCATCCTATCCTGCTATCTGGCGGACTGATTCCCTTTCAACAAGAGGCATCGGTACCAGTACCGTCTCAGGCTCCAGAGCCGTTCTGTTCGTGATGGCATCGGCGAGTAGCTGCATCCCAATCTCCCCCATCTCTTGGTACGGGAGCCTCATGGTGGTGAGCTGAGGATGTACGTAAGTGGCCAGCAACTCGTCGTCGAAAGACATAATCGAAAGATCATCCGGAACGGAGAGCCCACGAACTTGCGCCGCTTGAAGGGCACCGAAGGCCACGCGATCATTGGCGGCGATCAGTCCGGTAATCTCCGACGAATCGAGGATTCTCAGGGTTCCCTCGTAGCCAAACTCTGGTTCCCACCCGGAGCCGTGCACCTCCTGCGTCAGCGAAAGCCCGGCCTCCTCCAGAACCTCGTCAATTCCGCGCATGCGTTCGGGAATGGTGGCCGAAAACGTGGGATCCTGATGATCGCTAGACCGCCCGATCATGGCGATCTTCTTGTGGCCATGCTGAATCAGGTAGTTCGCGGCGTCGCGTCCGGCTTGATATTCGTCTGGGAGCACTGCGGGCATTCCGGGCGCCGTCCCATTGATCAGAACGATGGGTACGCGAATATCGAGGGCTGGAAGCTCAATCTGATGCGCGCGCATCTGCCCAAAGATGAGGCCATCTATTCTCCGCTCGAGCAGTGCTTTAACCGCGCGGTCCTGCTTAGCCGAATCGGTCTCTGCTTCAGCCATCATGACGGCGAAACCGCGGCGGGCCGATTCGTCCAGCAAGCCGCGAATCATCGCGGAAGCATAGCGCGTGAGCGTCACCTCATCGGAAACAAAGCCTATGGCGTCCGTGCGCCCCGTTCGCAGGCCGCGAGCGTTAACGTCTGGCGTATACCCAAGCTCTGCGGCCGCGGCCCGAACTCTCTCAGCCGTCCGCTCCGGAATGCGGGACTCTGGGCGTTCATTCAGCGCCATGCTGACTGTAGCGGCGGACAGTCCGGTGTGGCGCGCGATGTCCGCGAGGGTTACCCGTTTTGCCACGTTGATCTCCCAATCTTCACGGATCACAGTCTAACGGGAGCGAGTTGCCCACTTCACCATCGGAGAACTCATTCCACAATAGTGGGCAGGCGGGAGACAATGGGCCTATGTCGCAATTCATGGACTGGGTTCTGGATGTTGCCGCCTCCCACCCTGATTTAGAGGGCGCGTTTGTTGACGCGGACGGGGAGTGGCTCGATGTTTTGTTGGCCGATGGGCGCGCATTCCGCTTCCGCCCTAGCCAGATGATCGATGAATCCAAGCCCGAGGAAACTAGGCGTAGCCTCCTGAATAAGCTGTTGAAGATCGGCGTACAACAGGCCGATAGTGCGGTGGCCGAAGGCGAGGGCGGTGCGGGTGCCAGCACGCCTGCACGTGAATCTAGCGATCCCGGCGATACTGGCGATGCTAATGCTTCCGGCGATTCGGTGGAGCTTGCCGATGCCGAGCCACAGGATCAAAGCGCACGCCCCTCCCTGAGCTCCGTGTTTGATGCAATCATGGGGGCGCTCACCTCGCAGAATCCGCTGACGGCTGGACTGGGCGCAGGCCCCGAAAGCAAAGAGGACTCGCTCGTGGTTGGCGACGACGAAGAGGAGCACGACGGCCAGATCCGCCGCCTCCCGATCGTGCGCCCCGCGGACTACTTCCTACCCTCCCATGACCGCGAGCGCGACGATTCCATGGTGTACATCCCGCTGACGGAGTTCATTGGCGTGGGCTTAGCCGAGGATCATCCCGATACCATCCAGCCCCTGTTCTTCTCCGATCTTGCCGAGCGCGCCATCGCACCCGAACTTGGTCCGCTGTTCGTTGACGCCGTGGAGGAGCTTCGCCAACTGAACTTCAGCGAGGGCCAGGCAGGCATCGAGCTGGGGATCGCGGATCTGGCGGGAGCCCGCGTCTTCTGGCTTACCTCTCCGAACAATTATCAGAGTTCGTGGTTCGCCGATCTGGACATGGCCCAGACTATCTCCGACTCCCTCGTTCAGGAGTACCCGGATTCGCTCCCCCTCTTCATCCCAGCGAGCCGCACGTCATTTTTTGCCGTGATGGCCGATGATCCACGCCTCCCGAAGTTGATGGAGAAACTTCGTGGGCATGAGAACGACGACGACGCCCTCTATCCCCTCCCCCATACCGTTGCCTCAGACGGGTGGAAGGAATGGATCCCGATGTCCGATCATCCCGCGTCAAAGGTGCTGGAGGAGCTTCGGACCACCTACCGCAAGCGGATGTATGACTGTCAGGCCAAGGAGATCGCGGCGTGGGAGGGTGCCCAGCTGGAGCTCAAGCCGTATAGCGTTCACCGGCTCCGTTCGGGGCGCTGCGTCTCCAACTGCCAGTATTCGACCCGTGATCAATCGGCCTCGCTTCCGCAAACCGACTTCATCACCTTCGTGCGTAAAGGCACCGGGCTACCGTGGGACGAGGACGAGGGCGAAACCGTGACGATCCGTTTCCACGTCGCCCGAGATGTGTGGCCCGATGGTTTCCAGAAGGCGGAGGGAGTGTGGCCACCGCGCTGGGACGTGACGGGCTTCCCCACACCCGATCAGCTCGAGGAGCTGCAGGAGGCCGCAAACCGCAACTTCTAAGGGCTCTGTGATGGAGTGTACGCTGCAAGGTCTTGGAAGCTAGGCCCTACGTCCCTACGATTGTAAGTGTCCAAGAAACATTGGACAGCACACGGATGTGTAGGAACATCCCGGTGCTCCTACATGTCCTCAACATAGGAATAAAGGAGCACAATAATGACTGCTATTGCAGATACCACAGTTCGCACACCGTCCCTAGCTCGGACCGCTACGGCAGAGTCCAAGGGGAGCCTTCGCCTCGGCGTTGTCCTCGGCCTCATCACCCTGTTCTTCTTGGTTGCCTTCGCTGGCGCCATTGCAGAAGCTTCAGGCGTTGTGATTGCCTCTGGCGTTATGACGGCCGTCCTCGTGTTGGCCCTAGTTGTGGGCACCGTGAAGGATGCTATCGAATCACCTGCTGCCTAGTTCTAGGAACGGCTAAAACCGGATTGTGAGTTAACGGCAACTAACACGATCCATACAGATAATTAGGGCGGTACAGAGAAGTACCGCCCACTTTTATGTCCTTTTAGGCCCCATGTTTCCCAAGCGCCGGCTAATCCCGGCAAACAGCCGCGATCTCCCCGATATCGCTAGGATTCACGCGGCAGCATCCGCCGATCATGCGGGCCCCAGCTGCAACAAAATCTGGCACAAAGTCAGCTAGCGGCAGCGCATCCTCGCTCCCTCGCCAGCGCCGCGCCTCATGATCCCATGCCTCCCCGCTGTTGGGATAGACGGCCGTTGGGATGTCACTGACCTCCCTGACCGCCCACAACGCCGCGAGCGCGTCCGCCGCCCCGCAGCAGTTGACGCCCAGAGCCCGAATCGCGGGGGTCCTCTGAACGATCGACACGGCTTCACCAATCTCCGTACCGTCACGCATGCGGCCATCGGCCACGGTGATGCTGAGGACCGCGGGCATCGCGACCCGTTCGAGCTCCCCAGCCAGAGCCTCAACCTCGCGAATGCTGGGCACGGTCTCGGCCAAGAGAAAATCTGCCCCTGCGCTAGCCAGCACCTCGACCCGCCTCCGGTGCCATTGCCCAAGCTGGGCAACGGTTAACCCATAGGCTCCGTCGTATTCGGTTCCCTTCCCAGGCCCTGCACCATACGGCCCGATCGAGGCGGCGATCCATCGGCCTCCATCACTTCCTTCGGCGGCCGCGTCCCGCGCCACCTGCACGCTTTGCTGAAGCAACCGCTCCGCCTCGCCATCAGTCCCGCCAGCCTGCCGCAAGCCGTCGAACGTCACCTGATAGGAGCATGTAGTGGCAACATCGGCGCCGGCCCGGAAGAAATCAGCGTGAGCCGCGCGCACTTCGTCCGGTTTCTCGCGCAGGATTCTGGCGGACCACAGGGCGTCAGTTACGTCGTTGCCTCGCGCCGCCAAATGCGTGCCGAGTCCGCCGTCGAGCACCAAAACCCCGGGCGCACCCAGAAATGAATCAAGACGTGTTGTCATGTCCTCGAGAATACATTCCCACTATCTGGTTCATCGTGGCCATCCGCATTGTCCTTCGCTATGTTAAAGCCACTTACACGCTTGGATTAAGGACAATCGTGACTGCTGACCAGATTCAAACTGAAGACAGCCCCTCCGGACTCCGCCGGACGATGGAGTCCCGCCACCTCGTGATGATCGCGCTAGGCGGCGTCATTGGTTCGGGCCTGTTCGTCTCGTCCGGATACACGATCTCTCAGGCGGGTCCACTGGGAGCGGTGATCGCGTACGGGATCGGCGCCATCGTGGCCTATCTGGTTATGAGCTGCCTTGGCGAACTGGCCGTGGTGTATCCGGTGGCCGGCGGGTTTCACGTGTATGCCACGCGCAACCTCGGGCCGGCGTGGGGATTTGCCACGGCTTGGTTGTACTGGATGTGCTGGGCTGTTGCGCTCGGAAGCGAATTCACCGCCTCGGGAATCCTGATGCAGCGATGGTTCCCCTCAGTCCCTGTGTGGGTGTGGTGCCTGGTATTCGCTGCCGTTCTATTCACCGTGAACGCCATTTCGTCACGTGTGTTTGGCGAGACGGAGTTCTGGCTCTCGCTCATAAAGGTGGTCGCGGTACTAGCCCTCATCATTGTGGGAGGAGCCGCCATCATCGGAATCAATCCCCTCACGGACTCTGGCGCGCTCGGCCTTTCAAACTTCAACACGTCTGAAGGTTTCTTCCCCACGGGTCTCGGCGGAGTATTCACCACGATCCTCGCGGTGTTCTACGCCTTCAGCGGTACGGAGCTCATCGGGGTCGCGGCCGGCGAGGCAAAGAACCCCGAAAAGGTGATCCCCAGGGCCATCCATACCGCGGTGATTCGCCTGACCGTGTTCTTCATCGGCGCGATCTTCGTTATTTCAGCGATCATTTCCTACGAAACTGCGGGAACAGACGAGAGCCCGTTCGTCACTGTATTCGACGTTGTGGGCCTACCTGCTGCCGCGGACATCACGAACTCCGTGATCATCACCGCGTTACTTTCCGCAGGCAACTCCGGCTTGTTCTCCTGCGCCCGCATGCTTCATTGCCTTGCAGCAGAAGGTCGGGCCTCTAAGATCCTCGCCCACACAGCCCGACGTGGCACTGTCGATTTCTCTGCTGTGCGGGATGGCATCCCAGCTTTCTAGCGTGATCGCTCCCTAGTAGCCTGTTCCTCGCGCTCGTCTCCGTTGCTGGGTTTGCCGTGTTGGTGGTGTGGATCACCGTCGTGGCCTCCCATATTGCTTTCCGCCGCTACGTCCAGGGCGGCGGAGACATCAAAGATCTGGCCCATCACTCGCCGCTGTTCCTGAGCGCCCCAGTTGTAGCACTGATCACCTTAGCGATACCCCTTTATCGGGGTGGCATTCGACCCTGCCCAGAATGCCGCGATCTGGCTCGGCTGCTTCCGGCGGAAGCACAGACCGGGCGTACTCCGCCCTAATCCACGTCAGAAAGCGGAAAGCCTGAGACCGTTCGCCGCTGAACTGATCTCAGGCTTCCCTATCGGGGCGAATCCACCAATGTGCCCCGCTCACTGGTGCCTATGACACCACGTCTTGATCCTGGCGGCTGAAGTTCACCTGCTTGCTGCCAACTCGCTCCCCGACTAAGCGCTGCCGCCGAAAGATCCACCGGCGCTGCACGGAGAAGCTCAGCACGAAGCAGGAGACATCCATGATCACCTTGGCGATCCACGGAGCCAGCCCGATGAGTGTCAGGATCTCTACACCCACGATCGTGATGGATAGCAACGCCACGGCCAGAGCCACGTACTGAACGGCCTGCCGCTTGATGCGGTCACGGGACGTATCCCCGAACACTCGGCTCTTGTTCGCGAGAAAGTTGACCACGCCTGAGGCAACCCGCGACGCAACCACCGCGAAGGCCAGCCCAACGGGTCCAGACAGCCCGAGCACGCTCGCCAGCACCACGAACACGAACATTTCCAACGCCCAGCATCCGAACCCCACTGCGCCAAAGGACAGCAGCGGCCGGAACACCCGCGCGGAGTCCGTGACTGGCCGGAAGTGGGAACCAGCATTCCCATCCTCATATACGGTATCGATCTGAACTTGGATGATCTCCTGCCCAGAATCGGCCGTGGCCAGCAGCGCGTTGAGCTCCCACTCGAAGCGATCTCCCGGCACCGCCAAAAGCCGCCCCAGCTGTCCCGGCCCGTATGCCCGCAGCCCGGTCTGAGTATCACGAATCTTCACACCAGTTGCCAGCCGGAAGAACGCCGCCGTGGCCCAGTTCCCGAACCGCGAGCGCACCGGCACCTTCCCCACAAACTCCCGAACGCCCAGCACAACGGCCTCGGGGTGGGCCCTAGCAGCCTCCCCCACCTTTGCGATGTCCTCGGGGCGATGCTGCCCGTCTGAATCGGCGCACACCACAACCTCGTCTGACGCATGCTGCATGCACCACTCGAATCCGGTGCGCAGCGCGTAGCCTTTCCCTCGGTTAATGCCGTATCCGATCACGGTCACGTTCCTGCGGTCCAGCGCATTAAAGACCGTTTGGTATTCGGGACCTGATCCGTCGTCGACAATCAAAATACGGCAGGCCGGCAACTCGGTCTGGAGCGATTCAATCAGCTCCACAAGCGCAAGAGTTGGTTCAAGAGTAGGAATTAGAATAATCATGAGAGATCCTCAATGTAGAGAATGTCCGAGGTTCCGCGTTCGCTGCCGTTGGACGGCTGGTTGACAACCTCGCCGTTGAAATACATGGTTGATGAGCCACCGCCGTCTAGGTTGTAAGCCGTTTCGCATCCGAGTGAGACCATGAGTTCGGCCGCTTCCGTCATGGTGACTCCGCGCGAGTAGCCATCGTCCCTTCCATCGACGACGACGAATACCAACGTTCCGTCCGACTTCACACCTACGAGGGTGCGCGGCTGCTCTCCCTGAATCGAGTGATTACCGAAGTTCGTATCGATCTCAATATCGTCAATACCGTCGATGACAGAGCCGTTTTCCACAATGGCCGGGCCGAAGGAGAGGGTGTTCCACACGCCGTCCTCTACAAGTTCATCCGCGGTTGTGGCCGTTTCGTCATAAAGCTCCACAGTTCCGTCTTCGTAGAAGGCGAGACCTTCGCGGGCGCCCTCGTCGCGATACACAACGCCGTTGCGGATCACGATTCCGGTGTCACGGAAGCCGTAGTAATCGCCGTTAATGGCGAAGACGGCATCGTTGTCCTCTGCGATGTTTGAGGTGGTGTCGGTGATGGACTGGCCGAACTGATCGTTGGCGAAGGCTGATCGCAGTGCTGTGGCATCCGTTAGATCCACGGTCGCAACGTAGTAGGTGACGGTATCCTCACCCGATCCTGTGGTCTGTTGCTCCCCGGTGATCGATGCGTTTTCGCCTTCATATGTGGAATCGGTGACGGTTGCCGTGCCGTCGCTCGCGTACTCCGTGACAGTTGAGCCTTGCTCAGCTTCGTATTCGCTCGCACTTGCGATTTGGACGTGATCTATCACGAAGCGATCAAGCGCCCAGCCGCCTACGCCTGCCACGGCAAGGGAAACGGCAAGGCTACTGCCGATGATTGCCCGGCGTACTTTCTTGTTCTTGTTCATGCTTCGAGTGTGAGGCGCGAACGTTGTGTGGGCGTGAGGCGAACTTATGAAGAACCTATGAAAAGAAGTCTTAACATCCACCTGTTACAAACACAGTTTCAACACAGGTTTCGCTTTCAGGCTAGAGCCATACGACGAAAGGAAAACCTCCCATGAACTGGATACTCATCGCAGCCGATGTTGTCCTCATCAGCATTCTCGTACTCGGCTTTTACCGGGCCCGGCATGGCCGTAAAGATCTTGTCATCTCGTTTATCGGCGCGAACATCGGCGTCCTGATTGTGGCAGGTGCCCTGTCAAGCGCCTCCACCTCGTCCTCTCTGGGAGTCGGGCTGGGACTGTTCGGCGTTCTCTCCATCATCCGCCTGCGCTCCACCGAACTTGAGCAGTACGACGTTGCCTACTTCTTCTCATCTCTAGCAATGGGATTGCTCGCGGGGTTGGGCGTTGGCGAACCGGTGCTCACTGTTGCTCTCATGTCGCTACCTGTTGTGGCCCTTGCGATCATCGATCACCCCCGGTTCCTCGGTGCGTCTAGGCACCAACGCATGATCTTGGACCACGCCTATCCGTTAGAAAGCGAGCTCAAGCTTCAATTGGAGCGCTCTCTCATGGCCGAAGTTGTTGACGTTTCGATCGTTATGACGGACATGGTTCAAGATAAGACCATCGTGGACGTCACCTACAAAGTAGATGGGCGCCAGAAAAACAGTGGGCTCGGAAAGAAACAGCGGTCTGCCCACGTCAAGCCCGGCGAAGACCGCCTAGGCATTGAAGATCCCGCCTCCCCGTGGACTCTTCAGGCCGAGGAATCCTCAATCATGGTGGACGAACGATGAGTGAACTAGCAACAACTCTGCCGTCCATTTCTCTCAGTGACATGAACAGGCAAGCGGCGCTACAAACCCGGTTAGACCGCAAGTATGTGCTCACGGCGGACCAAACCGCAGATCTCGTGGCGTGGATCGGTCAGGAACATCCGGACACTCAGGTGCTGGAAGTAGAGGGCGAGCGTGCCAGCCTCTATGACTCGATGTATTACGACACGGAGAATCTCACCTGCTTCCGAATGGCGCTCCAGCAGAACAGGCACCGCTTCAAGGTTCGTACACGCTGTTACGTGGATTCGGGAGATAGCTTCCTCGAGACCAAGACGAAGTCCAACCAAGGCAAAACGGTGAAGAACCGCATCCCGTGGAGCGAGGAATGGACTATTGACGATGAAACACCCTGCGATTTCCTCGCAGAATCTCTTGCTGATACACCATTCGCGGTGAATCACGACGATCTTGGCCAGCCCGTGGCGGGACCGGAGCTTGTTCCAGCGCTGCGAACCGTATACTTCCGCACTACTCTGCTGTTGCCGAGCGATCACGCCCGCATCACCCTTGATCAGAAGCTGCGCTGGCAGGATCCCTCGGGGTCTTGGATTGAGGCGCTGAGCGGCGTGATCCTAGAAACCAAGACCTCAGGCAGCCCATCAGCCGTGGACCACTTCCTGTGGGACCGGCGGCAGCGCCCGATCCCCTCATCGAAGTACTCCATCGGCATCTCTCTCACGCATAACGCACTACCCACGCAACGCTGGACACGCGCAATCAAGCAACTCAACGCTCAAGAAATACGCAAAGGACGTCATTGTGACCTTGTCAAATAGGTTCTCAGAGGGCAAGTGGACCTCCCACAACTCAAAGAACACCGCAGCTTTCGTTACCCTAGCGCTAGCCAGCGCGGTAACCCTGAGCGCCTGCAGCTCCGATTCAGACGAGGCCTCGGCCGATGAAACGGCAACGGAATCAACCGCAGTGGCCATCACGGATGTGAGCAATCTCGAAGACGCCACACACTACAGCGAATCGGACGCGGATTTCGAGGAGGCGGACGTCACCGAGATCGCCTTAGATGGCGATACCGCGAGCGCCTCTGGCGCCAATTCCGATGGCGTGGCCGTTGAGGAAGCTGACGGCGAGGCCGTTATTACCGTGACGGGCGGCGGAACCTACCGCTTCTCGGGAGAGCTTTCCGGTCATGTTGTGATCACGGCCGATTCCGAAGAGGACGTCCAGGTTATCCTGAACGGCGCCACCATCACGTCTGATACGGATGCCGCCGTTTCGATTACAGAGGCCGATGAGGCCACCGTGATCGTGGCAGACGGGACGGAAAACACGCTCACCGATGGCTCAACCCGCGATGAGGATGTAGACGACGTAGCCAACGCCGCGCTCTACTCCAAGGCCGACCTCACGATCACCGGCATGGGCCAGCTGACCGTGGACGGCACCTATGAGGACGGAATCCACTCGAAGGACGGCCTGGTCATCACTGGGCCGAACGTCACGGTGGAGGCTGCGGACGACGGAATCATCGGCAAGGACTATCTGGTCCTAGTGGATGGCACCGTGGACATCACGTCCGTGGATACCGGATTCGGCTCAGATAATGAGGACGATGCCGATCGCGGATGGCTCTCAATCCTCGGTGGATCTATCACAGTAGACACAGGGGATGATGCCATTAAGGCCGAAAACGCCCTAGCTATCGCAGAGGGAACCGTTCTGGTTACCGCCTCAGAAGAGGCCATTGAGGCCGCCAACATCGAGATCCTCGGCGGGGATATTGACCTTACTTCTGCCGATGACGCCATCAACGCCTCCGGCGGCTACGGCACCGAATCATCGGATACGGACGATGATCCTCAGGGCGACATGGGCGGCCAGCCACCCCAGAACGGCGAGAGGCCCACTGACATGCCAACCGATATGACCCAGGGCGGAGACGGTCAAGCACCCCAAGGTGGTGGCGGCATGGATCAGGCTGGCAACCAGTCCGTCACGATTTCGGGTGGAACGATCGTCATGGATGCCGAAGGTGACGGCCTCGATTCGAATGGGTCTATCACGATGACGGGCGGAGACGTAACGGTCAATGGGCCAGTCAACGGAGGGAACGGGGCGATCGATTTCGCGGGAACATTCGATATCAGCGGCGGCACGCTCCTCGCAATCGGAAGCTCGGGAATGGCCGAGGCCCCAGATACGGATTCGGATCAGGCTTCCCTGAGCATCACGCTCTCCGAGACGGTCAATTCCGGAGCAACCCTCGCGGTTGCGGATGCGGACGGCAACATTGTCACAACGTTCACCACGATCAAGGAAATCCAGTCGGTGGTCTTCTCCTCCGCGGACGTCACGTCCGGCACCGAGTACACGGTATATCAGGTAGAGGATGGCGCAACAGACGTATCGGATGGCACCGAGCTGGGTACGGGCACGGCCGGCGAGTACACCAACGCAATGCAGCCTAACTGACGAAAGATTGAGAGGCACCCCCTATGGCGGCGCATAATATAGTCATGGCGGATTCACCTGATCAAAGTTCTGCGCTGTCACTGGGGGTGGGACCCGAGCTCATCAAGCTTCGCGATAAGCTCCCCCAGCTCCAACATGCAGACGGCACCCCGTTGCACGCGCTAGTGGTTGACGATGAGCCAACTCTCGCCGATCTTGTGGCGATGGGCCTAACGATCTGCGGTTGGGAGGTTACGGTAGCAAACGAGGGGCGGAGCGCCGTTGAGCAGGCGCGCAGCACGAACCCAGACGTCCTAGTACTGGACTGGATGCTTCCAGGGATGGACGGCCTTGAAGTTCTCTCCAAGATCCGCGCCTTCGATTCAGAGGTCCCCGCGCTCTTCCTCACGGCGAAGGATTCGGTTGAGAACCGCATCGAGGGACTGACGGCGGGCGGAGACGATTACCTGACGAAGCCCTTCGCCATGGAAGAGCTGCTGATCCGCCTACACCGGTTAGTCCAGCGCTCGGGTGTAATCGCGCAAGATTCGAGCGAGCTCACCGTCGGCGATCTCCGAATGAACACGAGAACGCATGAGGTCGCCCGCGCCGGCGAGGAGATCGATCTGACTGCTACCCAGTTCGAGCTACTGCGCTACCTCATGGAAAACGCACGGGCTGTCCTGTCCAAGAACCAGATCCTCGATCACGTATGGGGCTTCGATTTTGGTGGTCACTCCAACATCGTGGAGCTTTACATTTCCTACCTGCGAAAGAAGATTGATGTGGGCCGTGAACCGATGATTCACACGGTTCGGGGCGTGGGCTATGTCATCCGCCCCGTCTAGCCCGCCCGTGGTCAAGCGAAAGACGTCGCTTGCCACCCGCACGATGGTGGGTGTGGTCTCGCTGGTCGCGGTTGTACTCGTAGCGCTCGCTGCCACCACCTACGTGATTGCTGGGCGCGTTGTTGATTCCGAACTCGAGGATAACCTTGAGCAGGTTTGGCAGCGCACGAACGGCTTTCTGGTTGAGGAAAAGCCCGAGACGAACGCACCTCCCGTCGATCCAGACGATTTCGACGATCTTTTTGACGACGACGACGTCATCACTCCCACTCCCACCGCACCCATAGACCCCATGGACCGTGATCCCCTGGAAACTCCCGGCCTGCCGATCGGCACCATTGTGTATGTAGCGGGTGAGGACTCGGTTCAATCCGGCATCGTGAATTCGGAAGGAACAACCGAGGAGCTGGACGATGATGATGCGGAAACGATCAAAGCCGCCGTCTCGGGCGGAAACTCACGAACCGATCGATCAGGCCACACGTTCACGCGTCTAGACCTAGCCGGCGCCGAGTATCTCGTTCAGTTCAATACGCTCAATGCCCCTGGCGAAACCGAGGTTTCGGGCAGCGACTCAACCACACTTGTTACTGCAATCCCCGCAACCGACGCTAATCAGACGAAGGCAAACCTCCTAGTCATCGAAGCTACCGGTGCCGCCATCGCTCTGGTGATCGTGGGATTCGGTGTGTGGTGGTGGGTACGCAGATCGATGCTCCCGCTTGGGAACGTCTCCGGCGTTGCCGCGCGGGTTTCCCGCGTACCGATGGAATCAGGCTCAGTGGATCTAACGCGATACCGAGTGCCGAACGATCTGGCGCAACCAACTGACGAGGTAGGCGATGTTGGCTTCGCCCTCAACCAGCTCATCGATTCCGTTGACTCAGCTTTGGCCGAGCGCACGGCGTCAGAGAATCAACTACGCCAGTTTGTGGCCGACGCATCGCACGAACTTCGGACTCCGCTCGCTGCCGTGCGCGGCTACTCAGAAATGATGGTCCTCACCGAGCCCCTCACGGAGAACGGGCGCACGCTTCTAGGCCGTGTACAGGCCCAATCTGAGCGTATGAGTGAGCTGGTTGAGCAGCTGCTCTTCCTTGCGCGCATGGATGCGGCCGAGGCTCAGGCGCACTCCCAACTCCAGACTGAGCCCGCCCAGGTCTCACAGGTGGACCTCGGCGAGCTCCTCATGGATGCCGTCTCCGATGCACACGCTGCAGGACGCGATCACCACTGGGAGGTGCAGGTGCCGGATGAGCCAGTCTCAATCACTTCAGAAAACCCAGAACAGCTCTCGCGGCTCATGACAAACCTGCTCTCGAACGCGCGCAAGCACACCCCGGAGGGCACGAACGTAAGCACGAAACTATTGAGCGAAGAGGGCCAAGCAGTGCTGACGATCGCGGACGATGGGCCGGGAATTGCGCCGGAGCTAGTCACTAAGGTGTTCGATCGGTTCGTGCGCGGAAGTGATGCGCGTGCCCCATCCGAAGGATCAACGGGTTTGGGACTCTCGATCGCACGCTCGGTGGCCGAAGCGCATGGCGGAAGCATCACGGTGGACTCGGCGCCGGGCAGCACAGTGTTCACCGTCAAGCTGCCTCTGGCGTAACCAGATCGCATTCAGTACCCGGCATCTCCTGCACAGTTGAGGTCTTTTGAACGCAGTGTTCCCACGTTTGCGTTAATTCGCAGAATCCACGCGGCCCCACTCGCCGGCGTAGAAGCGGCCGAGCGTCTCCGCCTTGAACTCCGCGTATGTGCCGTCCTGCATGGCACGGCGAATGCTGGCTACCAGTTGCACGGTGTAATACTCATTGTGGATGGTGGCCAGTGTAGAGCTGATCATTTCCTTTGCCTTGAAGGCGTGATGTAGGTATGCACGCGAGTAGTGCGTGCAGGTATAGCACGCGCACCCTGGCACGAGCGGTCCGAAATCACGCTTGAACTGCTGGCGCGTCACGTTGAAGCGCCCATCTGGCGAGTAGATGGCGGCGTTGCGGGCCACGCGTGAGGGATTCACACAATCAAAGGTGTCCGCACCGGCCTCCACGGCCGCGAAGAAATCGTCCGGCTCCGAGATACCGAGCAGGTGGCGCGCACGATCCTCAGGGAGCTCCTCGCTCACCCATCCAACGATGGTTCCGAGGTTCTCTTTCTCAAGTGCACCGCCGATTCCGAAGCCGTCGAACCGTTGGCCGTTCACCTCCATGGCCCCTAAGTCGCGGGCGGCCTTACGGCGTAGATCCTCGTACTGAGCACCCTGAATCACACCGAAAAGCTGCTGATACGGCTTGTTGCTGCGCGCCTCGGTAAGCTCGCGGTGGGCAACGAGGCAGCGTTCGGCCCACAGTCGGGTGCGCTCCAGTGCCTCCTCCTGATAGCCGCGCGAGTTGAGCAGCGTCGTGAGCTCATCGAACGCGAACATAATGTCCGCGCCCAGCTCATGCTGGATCTTCATGGAGACTTCTGGCGTGAAGCGGTGCATAGAGCCGTCGAGGTGGGATCGGAAGGATACGCCGTCGTCGTCAACGTTAGCGAGCCTCTCCTTCGAAGGCGCGACGTCCAAATCACTCTTGCCCTTCCCGGAAAACTCCTCGGACAAGACCTTCTTGAAGCCCGAGCCGAGTGAAAGTACTTGGAAGCCGCCGGAATCCGTGTACGTGGGTCCGGGCCAATTCATAAACGTTGAAAGCCCACCAGCCCCATCCACGATGTCCGAACCCGGCTGGAGGTAGAGGTGATACGCGTTGGCCAGAACAGCCTGCGCACCGATGCTCGCCACCGATTCTGGCAGCACTGCTTTGACCGTTGCCTTCGTACCCACCGGGATGAACGCTGGGGTCTCAATGTCCCCGTGCGGTGTGTGGATGATGCCCGTGCGGCCGAGGCCATTTTCGAGGCGGGTCTGAAGCGTGAAGCCAGTATTTTCCATTACTTACTTTCTAAGTACAGCGGTTCGCGGGCCTTGAGCCAGCCAACCACAGCATAGGTGACGGGCAGGAGAATCGCTTCCACGGCCATCTTATAAATGAAGCCCACGACAGTCAGGTTGAGGATGGTTTCTAGTGGCATGTCACCTGCAAGGATGAGACCGCCCCATGCAACGGCGCAGAACACCACGGTATCCACAGCCTCGCCTACCAGAGTTGAGCCCATCAGCCGCGCCCACAGGTGCTTTTCGCCCCAGCGTTTCTTGATGCGTACCAACACATAGGAGTTCAGGAGCTGGCCGCACAGGAATCCAAGCGTCGAGGCCGCAACGAAACGCGGGACCACACCCACCACCGCGGCGAACGCTTCTTGGTCCGCGTAGTCCGAGTTCGGTGGAAGGGCCACGACGATCGCGAACACAACCGAGGCGAGGATCTGGACTAGAAAGCCCGTGACGATGACGCGACGGGCGCGGCGGAATCCATATACCTCGGAAAGGACGTCACCCAGAATATAAGTCAGAGGGAACAAGATCGCGCCACCATCAAACACGAGCTTGATCGGGCCGATGTTCGCACCGATGAGTTTCGTGGCGGCAATGTTGGATACCAAGAGGAACGCAACGAATAAGACGGCAATAATGTCGTAATATCCGTGGATCGTGGCAGACTTTTGGGTGGTTTCAGTAGTTTCGCGCATACGGCTTCCTGTCAATACGTGTATCTCCAGTTCGCCCGGCGCTGCCACCACCAGGACCTGCGGCATCGCCAAGCTGTAGCAAAGTGCGATGCCCAGAGACCGCCGATCACTCGGCAATCCGAGGGAAAGTATAGCGGATTGTTGCTAAATAGCACGCTCTCTAGAACTGTATGCGAATCACCGGCTGGCCATCTGCATCGCTGACGGCTTGGCTGATTTGGAGTTCCTCGCCCTCGCGATAGCCGATTGTTTGGCCGGGCATGAGGAATGAATCCGAGCTAATGATGTAGTCCGAGATGTTCGCGAGCATCGCGAACACATCCTCTTCACTGTGCGTCGAGTCAATCACCTCAAGGTCTAAGTGACCGAAGAGTGGGAGACCGAGCGTGCGGCCATGCACCAGATCCGGATGGAAAATGCGTACGGCCACCCAGAGTGGAAGGGGCGCTTGCCCCTCGGTGAGCGAATTGGCAAGCTCCGTGACCATGTCGGGTGGCTGCACAACGCCCAACTCGTTGCGGAACACGCCAATGGCTGCCTGCTCGCGCACCAAGGCGTCCATTACCTCCGTCATGACGATATGGGCACTCACCATGCGCTTCCTGCGCTTGGCCTCGGGAAGATCGGATGGACTTTGTGGCTCGGCTACCGGTGCTTCCTTCAGCGGCGCGTAGCAACTGACCGCCACATAGAAGTTGTGATTAGGGAGGTGCCCTCCCTCGACGGGGAGCTGGCCGCGTTCGGGAGTGATCATGACAAGCACTTCGTCCACCATGAACTGCATAATCCGGCCAGCCGGACTCCCCTCCCCGAGTGCACCCTCGGGGACCTCATGCCACTCAGGTTCGATTTTCTCACTCCACAGTTCACCGATTCGTGCCACTGCCGCATCAACGTCGATGGGCGCCGTATACAGTACAGCGGTGGAGAGGAACTCCGGGGCCATAGGGTGCAATGCCGAAAGTGGGAGCTGCTCGCTCATTCATTCTCCTCAATAAAAACACTGGGTGGTGCGAGACGACAGCAGCATTCTCGCACCACCCAGCTAGTAGGCAAAGAACCCGATGCTCCCATCCGCTCACCTCAGTTGGGTCGGCGTTGCTTTGCCCGTGCGCACATCCGGAAACCGGAGACGCAAGCTTCATTTGTGACAGGACACCCTTGCAAAAGATCTCCTAGCCATAGTGTAGGCAGGTTCCATCGGCCCTGCCAATATTTCGAGCAATCTAGATCCGCCTGTTGAGACTTGGCGTTATTGGGGGCGGGGTTGAACTGTATGTGTGGCCGGTGGGTGTGGTGATGTTTCGGGTGCTGGGGCTGGTTGGGGTGTGGTGCCAGCCGGGGT